>WNFT01000992.1_pt1 | contig 24169 bp, 28 predicted proteins | sample 5400191 | NCBI WGS metagenome assembly WNFT01 (sample SAMN13153359, study PRJNA577476) | soil metagenome | isolation source: 80 cm saprolite under Madrone tree | place: USA:California | collected 2016-06-14 | reverse complement strand
CGCCGTTCCTGGCGCACGCCACGATGGAGCCGATGAACTGCACGGTCCACGTGCGAAAGGACGGGTGCGAGGTGTGGACCGGCTCGCAGGTGCTGAGCCGCGCGCAGGCCGCGGCGGCCGAGGTCACCGGGTTCCCGCTGGAGAAGGTCGTGGTCCACAACCATCTACTGGGTGGCGGCTTCGGGCGCCGGCTCGAGGTGGACTACGTGACCCAAGCCGTGCGCATCGCGAAGCAGGTGGATGCGCCGGTCAAGGTCGTGTGGACCCGCGAGGAGGACGTCCAGCACGACATCTATCGCCCGTACTACTACGACCGGATCGCGGCCGGCCTGGATCCGCGGGGCACGCCGGTGGCCTGGACCCACCGGATCGTCGGTCCGGCGATCGTCGCGCGCTATCTGCCACCCTTCTTCAAGGACGGGATCGATGTCGATGCGGTGGACGGGGCCGTCCAGCTGCTCTACGACATTCCGGCGATCCAGGTCGAGCACGTGCGCCACGAGGAGCCGGTGCTCAACACCGGCTTCTGGCGCGGGGTGGGTGTCACCCATAACACCTTCGTCATCGAGAGCTTCACGGACGAGCTCGCCGCCGCGTCGAGACAGGATCCGGTGGCGTTCCGCCGTGCCCTGCTGGGCAAGTCGCCGCGCGCTCGGGCCGTGCTGGACCTCGCGGCGAACGAAGCCGGGTGGGGGAAACCATTGCCGCGCGGCCACGGGCGTGGGGTGGCCCTTCTCTATAGCGGGTGGGGCACCTACCTGGCGCAGGTCGCCGAAGTGGAGGTGACCGGCTCGGGGGACGTACGAGTTCATCGGATCGTGTGCGCGGTGGACTGCGGCCGGATCGTCAACCCGGACATCGTGAGGGCGCAGATCGAGAGCGGCGTCGTGTACGGCATCAGCGGCGCGCTGTGGGGTGAAGTGACACTGAAGAACGGCCGGGTCGAGCAGTCAAACTTTCACAACTACCGGGTCCTGCGGATGAATGAGACCCCGTCGATCGAGGTGCACCTGGTGCGCAACAGTGAAGCGCCCGGCGGGATCGGCGAACCGGGCACGGCGGCCACCGCCCCCGCGCTGGGCAATGCGATCTACGCCGCCATGGGCAAACGGCTCCGCAAGCTGCCCCTTCAGCCGAGGCTTGCGCTCGTGGCGCGGTAGGTGGTGCTGGTGGTTGGTGCGCCGGGGACGCCGGCCCTGGCGACCGCGATTCTCGACCTCGATGGCCGGCCGATGCATACTCTGCCGCTCTCGGCGAAGGGGATCCCGCTCGTCGAGAGGACATGATGTAGTCTCAGAGTAAGCCGTGCGACGCTTCGCGGGGAGGTGAACGGACCGCCCCCGTGTCGAGGAGATGCCGATGCCGGAGTACATCCCTAGCCCTAGGGAGTGGGTGCGCGACCAAGTCGAGCTCTACGAGCGCAGTGGCGGGACACAAGGCACCACGCTCCGCGACACCGGGCTGCCGGTGATCATCGTGACCCACGCAGGCAACAAGACCGGCGCGATTCGCAAGACCCCCTTGATGCGCGTCAAGGATGGCGCCAACTACGTCCTCGTCGGCTCGCTTGGAGGAGCGCCGACAAACCCGGTGTGGGTGTACAACCTCCGCGTCAATCCGGCCATCGAGATCCGTGATCACACCGTGGTACAGCCGATGCGAGTTCGTGAAGTAGAGGACCAAGCTGAGCGGGCACGGCTCTGGGATCTCGCCGTCTCGGCGTATCCGCCGTACGCGGACTACCAGATGCGGACCACACGGCGGATCCCAATTTTCGTCGCAGAGCCCGAAGCTACCCGCAAGGCGATTCGTTAGTCAGCCCGGGGAAACGACTGATCGTGCGTATCGGAGTCAGCGACGCAATCAAGAGACGTCCGCAGGTGTGGCTCCCCGCTGCGTAGTCGCGCACGATGACGCCGTCCGCGCCGCGCCGGTTGGCCACCGGGATTTTGCGTTGACGTGAAATTTGAAGGGGGCCGGCTCGTCACCGGCCCTCGACTCTGAATCAGCGGACCCGCGGTTCGAGTCCGTGACGGCCCACCATTGTTGACGGGCATTTCGGTGACAGCCGGGGTGCCCGTCGTCTTCTACCACTCTCCTCGTCGAGCTGATTCACGTCTGCCCTGCTCCTGGGGCGACCATCTGGAGCGCCGCCACGACCTGCTTCCGGGAAAGGAATGTCCGGCCCGCGCCGGTGCACCTCCCCGTTGACCGAGTTCGTGCCCGGCTTGGAGGCGTGGGGGGGGTCTTCGCTTCGGCTTCCCCGGCTTGGTTGGCATCCGACTCTCCCGTTCGCTCCTATTGGCCCCCAGCGCGTCATAGCCACGCTCCCTATGGGGCGAAGCGCGCAGTCAGCCCGCCAGCGACTCGATCGCCCGCACCTCGTCGGCGGAGAGCGCGAGCTCGCGGCTGGCCAGGTCCTGCTTCATGTGCTCGGGGTCGGAGGTGCCGGTCAGCGGCAGCATTCCGACCGCCTGCGCGAAACGGAAGACCACCTGTGCCGGCGTGGCGCGGGCGCGCGCGCCGATGCCGGCGACCAGCGGCTGGCGCAACACGTCCGGGTTGGCGGTGAGCAGCGAGAAGCCCTGGTAGACGATCTTTCGATCCCTGCAGAACGATCGAAGGTCGCGGTCCCAGCCGAGGCGGGCGAAGCAGCGGTTCTGGACGAACGCCGGGGCCTCGGCGCCGGCGCCGACCATCTGCTCGAGGTGCCACAGCCCAACGTTGCTCACGCCAAGAAGCCTCGTGCGGCCGGCGTCACGCTCCTTCACCATCGCGGCCCAGACCTCGGCGTCGGCGTCGGTCCAGCGGGAGCCGGAGGCGGGCCCGTGCAGCACATAGCTGTCGACGTGGTCGGTCCCGAGGTGCTCGAGCGAGCTGGCCAACGACTGGGCGACCTGCGTGGAAAGGTCGGCCGCGGGGTCGTAGGGCAGCCGGTGGTCCTGGCCGGGCTGGTAGGTGAATTTCGTCTGTAAGAACACATCCGCGCGCGTGACCACTCCCGCGCGGTAGGCGGCGGCGAGCCCCTGCCCGACGCCGGCCTCGACGTAGTGCCGCCGCTGGTTGGCAGTGTCGATGCCCCGGAAGCCCATCCGGAGCGCGAGCTCGGTGAGGGCCTGGGTCCGGTCTTCCTTCCAGGCGGTGCCGTAGAGGAAATCGGGACGGCCGGTGCTCATGCTTCGTATTCCTGAGTGACCTGAAGTTGCACGTCGCCGTCGTCGTCGACCGTGAGTGTGATCATGTTGGGTCGACAGCAGACGGTGCAGTCCTCGGTGAACGTCTGCCGACGGCCGCCGCTCGGATCCACGAACACCTCGTTCTCCTCGCCGCAAAACGCGCAACTGTACGACATGAGCCTCAGTCTACCCGACGTCGTCAGGAGATTCGACTGTCGATCGCCACGGCTCTCGCGCGATGACAGGCACTGCGCCGGCGAGCATCGAGACGAGGCACCGCCTCCCTTCCACCCGCAATCTAGCGGACACTCGCTCCCGTGGAAGCCGTGGCGGCCATGCCCGAATCGCTCGAGGCCGCGGAAGCTGCGCCTCTCCTGTGTGTCCAGGCGTCACGACCTTCAATGCGCTGCGACACAGCGGCGCGCTGCCGGGTGACCTGGTGGCCGTACAGGGGATCGACGGGCTCGGCCATCTGGGAATTCAGTTCGCGCAGAAATTCGGCTACAAGGTCGCCGCAATCGGGCGCGGGCCGGAGAACGCCGTTCTCGCCAAGAGGCTCGGGGCGACCATCTACATCGACAGCGCCACAAAGAACGCCGCCGCGGAGCTGAAAAAGCTCGGCGGCGCACGCGTGATCCTGGCGACATCTGGGAAGGCGCCCGCAGGCGGGAACGGCTCCGTGGAGTTAATGATGAGCGGGCGCGACCAGCCCCAGCTTGGATCGCGCCGGCCCGCGTCATCGCCTACTGGGCGTGCGCGCCCGGCTCCGTGCGTCGCGCCGCCGAAGCTCCCTGCGCTCCACCGCCGATAGGCGGCCGTGCTCGCGCGAGCTCGCGAGCACGACCACATACCCGTCGAGATCGTGCAGCCACAACCCTCGCAGCCCGGAGTTGGCATTGATCCTCGGCCCCTCGAGCACGCGCGCGCCCAGAGCCGTCGCGCGCCGGACCGCCGCGTCGAAGTCGCTCGTCTCGAACCACAGGAGCACGCCGTGCCCCGGCGGGGCGGCATCCGGGTCGGTCAGGTTGGGGTGCTCCTCCGCGTTCCAGGCGTGCAGCTGCATCACGAGCTCACCGTCACAAAGCAGCCGCTGGTATTCTCTGCCTCCGTGGCCGCTTTTCAGGTTCAAGAGCCGTCGGTACCAACCGCTGCTCGCCTTGACGTCGCGAACCGCAATCAGCGGCTGGGACTGGACGGTGCCGTTCGTCCGGGCGTGCCTCCTCACGCTGGTTGCCATCGAGCACTCCTTATGCAGGACTTGACCGCGTCCCCAGGCCGCCACAGGCACGGCGCGGTAGCTCAGGCAGAAATCCTTGGGCGGTGCTTGGGCTGACCCCTTGATCTTACAGCACGCCGAAGTACTCGGCCGTACGAGGACCGGCGGGTCGCCGTCAGCGGGCCTAAAGGGCAGGGATTCGTGAGGGCCGGAGACTTGCGTCTGTCCTACCGAAATACCACGCTGGGCGGCACTTGCTTCGATCCGGCTCGTAGAATCGCTCCATCGGCGGTGAGCGGGGGCAGAAATGCATCGAGATCTGTTCCATCGCCAGCCGGCTCATTGGATCTGCACCTCCGGCGTCGCCGATTCAGGGCTCACCGCCCGGGTCGACACCTTGAGTTCCTCGATCGCGAACGCCCGCGTCATCCAGAGATTCAGGCCTCCTTGGAGAGGCCGGATGCGCGTGACGCCGTTTCGCTTGAGCCTCAGCGCCACACGGGCGCTCGTTGCCTCGTTGGGTCAGGTGCAATAAACCACGATCTCCCGGTCGCGCGGCACCTCGTGATGTCGCTGATCGATCTCCTCCGCGGCAATCCATATCGCGCCCGGGATCGCATACGGCGCCGTCTCAACGTCGAGCGCCGAGCGCGTGTCGATGACCGCCAGGTCGCCGTCTCCGGCATCGAGCCGGCGCTTGAGGTCGTCGGGTGTGATGCGCGCGATCCTGAGACTCCGGAAGAACAGCTGTCGCCGGATGAACTTGATGGCGATGTAGGCCGCCAATGCCGCCCCGAAGATGACGAGCACGTAGCCTCCGAGGTACGAGACCTTCGAAGCGACGAGTTCCAGCGCATCGCTGAAGACGTAGCCCAGGCCCATCCAGGTGCCGGCCCACATCATCGCGCCGAGGCCATCAAGCGCGATGAATTGCCATCGCGCGACGCCGACCATCCCGGCAAGAGTCGAAGCGAGCGTGCTCAGCCCGGGGAAGAACTTCACGATCAACAACGCCTTCCGACCACGCCGAGTGAACAGGTTCTCGGTCCGGCGGACGCAGGAGTCCGGCTCGAGTGAGATCCGACATAGGAGACCGAGGATGCGACTGCCGCGGCGCCGGCCGAGCCGATACCAGACGAGGTCCGGCGGAAGTGACGCCGCGAGCACCACGCCAAGCGCGAGCGCCAGGCTCATCCGCCCCCCACCGGCCACCGCGCCGACGCCAAGCAGGACCGGCACGGAGGGGATCGGAAGACCGATCTGCTCCACGAGCACGAAGGCGAAGAGGACGACATAGCCGTACTGCACGAGGACCTGGACGACATCGTTCATGGCGATACCTGACAGGGGTAAGCTCGGGGCCGCCAGTATGTCACTGAATTAACGGAACCAAGCGGTCCGCGTCGCGCGCTGACTTCCGCAGTCTAGCTTCTGACCCACTTGTCCGGTCCTCACCTGTGCGACTTCGAGTTTGGTTCCACCGAGCGCGTTCTCTCAGAGGTGGAACTTCCGGCTTCACGTCTGATCGCCTGCACCCGGCTCTTCAGCTGAATCAGACAACTTCTCGTGGAGAGCGGCCCATTTCAGCAAGGCGTCGAGCGCCGGGCACAATGCCTGTCCCCACTTCGTCAGGCAATACTCGACCTTGGGTGGAACCTGGTGATGGACGATTCTTCGGACGATCCCATCGGTTTCCATCTGGCGAAGCTGCTGGATGAGCATTTTCTGAGAAATCGCGGGAATCGCCCGTTGGAGGTCCGAGAAGCGGAGCACCTTGCCGCCGAAGAGATGAAACAGGATCACGAGCTTCCAGCGTCCCTCTAGAATCTTGAGGGCATCCTCGACACCTCGGGCGGCCGAAGTCGGCGTTAATCGATTCTGATTACCTTTCGGTAAGTACCTTACTGTTTCGTATGTTCTTGTCATTTGGGAAGTGTACTTCTACACTCGGATCGATGCAACAGGAGAGCTCGGAATCATTCACCTGTCGCTCTGTGACTGACGAGAGAGAACCATATATCTGTCGATCTTCCCGCACCCATTCCGGCCTATATCGCCGTCGAGAACGGGCAGGATGCGGAAGCGGTGGCTCGGTGCTTTACCGATCACGCCGTTGTGCGAGACGAGGGCCAAACCATCGAAGGCCTGACAGCCATCAAGCAATGGAAGTCAGAGACCAATAAAAAATACCAGCACACAGTCGAGCCCCTCGCGTGCGTTCGGGAGGACGGTAAGACCGTCGTTACGAATCGCGTCGCCGGGAATTTCCCCGGCAGCCCGGTCAACCTTGAGTTTGTCTTCGGGCTCGAAGGCAACAAGATCGCGTCGCAGGAGACCCGTGCATGAGCCACAATCTCGAACTCGATGGCCGCCGGGCGCTCGTCACGGGAGGTACAAGGGGGATCGGCGAGGCGGTCGCCGCGCGGCTGCGCGAGACCGGTGCGACGGTCCTCACCACCGCCCGCACACGGCCCGGCAACCTTCCCGACAATCTGTTCGTGGCGGCTGAGATCACTACCGCCGAAGGCTGTGCGACCGTGGCCGATGCGGTGCGCCATCGGCTCGGTGGCATCGACATCATCGTCCACGTGGTCGGCGGATCGTCGGCGCCTGCGGGCGGCTTCGCGGTGCTGGACGATGGAGAATGGCATCGCGCGCTCGACCTTAACCTGTTTCCGGCCGTCCGGCTGGATCGCGCTCTCTTGCCGACGATGCTCGAACAGGGCTCTGGCGTGATCATCCACGTCACCTCGATCCAGCGGCAGTTGCCGCTGGCCGCCGCCACCATCGCCTATGCCGCTGCGAAGGCCGCGCTCTCGAATTACAGCAAAGGCCTGTCCAAGGAGGTGAGCCCGAGGGGCATCCGCGTGGTCAGAGTTTCCCCCGGCTGGGTCGAGACAGAAGCCGCTGTCGGCCTGGTCAGGGAACTGGCGAAAAAGATGGGCACTGACGACGAGGTCGCCCGCCAGGCCTTGATGGACTCACTCGGCGGCATCCCGATCGGACGCCCGGCCCGGCCGAAAGAAGTGGCGGACCTCGTCGCCTTCCTCGCCTCGCCGCGCGCTGCTTCCATCACCGGCACGGAATACGTCATTGACGGCGGGACTGTGCCCACTGTTTGATGATTTCCTAGGACCCTAGCGCTAGTAGTCCTCGTCCCGCTTCTTCACGTCTTCGGCGGAGAAGTCAATCGGATGCCTGGAAGACCGTCTCGTCCCCACGTCATCGGTCAGAGAGGTCTAGCGATGACCTCCGCCGCCGCGCCCCCCGGAGCCACCGTGCCCGCCGACGCGACCGTGCCCGCCGAAGCCACCGTGCCTACCGAGGCCGCCATCCCTGCCGAGTCCACGATGGGCAAAACCGTGGCCCCAGCCGCGATGATCCCAGTGGCCGTGATCCCACCCGTGGTGCCAGCCGTCCCAGGCGCCATACATACCGAAGTCGCCGTAGATCGGATCATACGGGTATCTGTCGTAGGAGTAACCCACTGGCTCCGCCACGCAACCGGACAAGGAGAGAGTGATGCCGAGCAGGAGGGGTATAGCTTTCGTGACAATCGCACCGCGAGTCATCGTTGCCTCCAACCTTCATATCGTTCACCTGCGTTCCAGCCGCGCCTATGCCGCAATCGGCAGGCTACATCCGGTCATAGACATCAACGTAATCGGCGGTCTGACCGTTTCCCTTGGTCAGTACGCCCTTGCATATCAGCTGCTTCTGGTCCGCCGAGAGCGTGCAAGTCTGGGCGTCCGATTGACCGGCCGGTCCCTTGAACGTTGCTTGAAGAGTGTCACTGCTCAGGCGGAACGAGACCGTCGTGTCGTTACTGAGGGGACGAAACTCACCGTCGGCCGCGGCTTCGAATGTCTCGGCGTATGATTGGCCGTCCGGGGTGAGGATGGTGATCGACCAGTTCACGGTGCTCGGGTCCGCTTTAGAGATCTCGCTGATGAAATCCTGCGGCATCGGCTCGCCAAGCGGAGGCGTGGAATGTGCCTTGTTCCAGTGCCAGCGGCCAACAAAGGGGCTGCTATTGGCCCACGCGGAACTGGCGGTCAGCACGGCACAGAGTCCCATGATTACGTGAATGCGCCCACGTCGGTTCATTGCTTTCCCCCTTGGCATTTCGCGATGTGCCGATCGGTCCCGCCGTCGCCCAACTGGAAGACCCTCCACCCTTCCGAGGGGTATGTCGGGGCCGACGCTTCAGGCGCGCTCAGGTTTCCGCACGAATTCGAAAGGTGCGGCGCGGTGCTTGCCCGCTGGCCGGGGCAGTGTGTGCTGGGCAAGGATGTGGGCAGACGGGCCTCGCATGAAGAGCGCATCTCAATTGGCAGCGGAGTAACTTGAATGTCATGAGTCGGCCTCCGGGACGCCCGGTACGCCCGGCGTGAGGATCCTCGTCGTCGAAGACGACCATACGATCGCGTCGTTCGTCGTCGCCGGCCTGCGGCAAGCCGGCTTCGCGGTGGACCACGCCGTCAACGCCGAGGGCGCCCTCGAACTGACACAGACCGAGCCCTACGACGCCGCCATCGTCGACATCATGCTGCCCGGGATGGACGGGCTCAGCCTCGTCGAAGCGATGCGGCGGGACAAGATCCTGACGCCCGTGCTCATCTTGAGTGCTAAGCGGTCGATCGACGACCGGGTCAAAGGGCTGCAGCGTGGCGGCGACGACTCCCGAGGCGGGGCACGTTGCACGTCTCGAGCCGGGTCACGGACTCGCTAGGACATGGCCTCTGCGCATGGTTCAGTCCGGGCGACTCGCCGTGCTTGCGACCGCGGTCGTCAGCGGCTCCGGAGCCGTGATCAACAGCGCGCCGCTGACGTGGGACATCGCCCCCGTGCATAACCTACGATCGCAGACGGTGCTGCCGGCGGTCGTCGGCGTGCCGCTCCTCGTCGTCGCGGGGTGCAGCGGCCTCCTGTGGCGACGTCGCAACGAGACGAAACGATGATTGGATGGGCACGGCGAGCCGGGGGACGCGCTCTAGCGCCACTCGTGTTCGTCATCCTGAGCGTCGCCCTCCTCGCCGGTCCCCGCCCCGTGGACGCCGCGCCGGTGATGTCGGGCGGCACAGCGGAGGAGCCGTCGTCGCTCCGGATCGACGTCCGGACGGACCAGAGAGTTGTGAAGACAGGTGATCACGTGACGGTCAACGCGACGGTCACGAACGTGTCTGGCCGCCGCCTCCGTGACGTCACCGTGTTCCTCGGGCTCGTGGACTTGCATCCACAGGAACCGATGGCGCTCGGTCTGGAGACGTGGACGAATGATCCCGAGTCGTTCGCGTTGCCCTCTCTTCGCCCTGGGGCGTCGGCGGCAGCCACCTGGCGCCTCACCATGATCCAGCCGGGCCCTCTGGGCGTCTACGCCTCCGCTCTCTTCGACGCCGCCCCGCATGTTGACAGTAGCGGCTTGGCGCAGCTGACGGTGCGGGACGTTCGCGTATTGAATCCCGCCCACGTATTGCCGCTTGCAGTCGGAGAACCGGCCGCGCTCGCCGTCCTCCTGGCTGTGGTCGCGATCATGCGGTCACCGCCGCGTCGCCGCCTGACCCGCAAGCCCGGCACGACCAGCGGGTGGCGCGTGATCGTGGTCGCCGCGGGGATCCTGTTTCTTGGTTTGGCACTCTCGGCAGAATTCGGCGGCGTTTCGACCGTCGAGCGAGCGGCGTACGTCGGGGTTCTCGACGAGACGACGGAGGCGGGCAACACGCCCTTCCGGTTGCTGAACCATCTCGGGGACGTCTGGGGCCTCGTTCCGATCGGGTTCGTCGTCGTGGCTGCCTTCCCCTCCGAGGTGTGCGCGCGGTGGTGGCTGTGGCTCGGAACGATGCTCGGCGCCGGCACCCTCGAGATCCTCGGCAAGTCCTTCGTCGGACGTCCGAGACCGCTTGGGCATGCGCTTGGTTTTCCGAGCGGACACGTCACGGCCGCCGCCGCCTTCTTCGTCATGGTCGGCTATCTCGCCACGAAGGCAATACCGACGCGCGCGGGGAAGACGGCGGCATGGGCGGTGGCGGCGCTCTGCATCGTCCTTGTGGCGACAGCCCGGATCGCGCTTCACGCCCATTGGCCCCTCGATGTCGTTGGGGGCGCAGCGCTCGGCATCGGCTGCGGTGGGGCGGCTGCCTGGTGGAACGAAGTGCATCCCCGAGAGAGGCCTGGCGCTGCATGACGGAGCTCGTCTCGACCTACGGTCTCTCGGCGCTGTTCCTGGGTGTCATCCTGGAGTCGGCCGGGATACCGGTGCCGGGAGAGACCGCCCTCATTGTTGCCAGCGTCCTCGCGACACGCGGCATCTTCGCCCTGAGCTCCGTAATCGCGGCGGCGGCCGTGGCGGCCGTCGTCGGCGACAACATCGGCTACTGGATCGGCCTGCGCGGCGGACGGCGACTTCTCGAGCGATGGCGTCCGCTGGCGCGTTATGCCGACCGCGTTCTGCCGCCCGCGGAGCGCTTTTTCAGGGCCCACGGAGGTAAGAGCGTCTTCCTCGCGCGGTTCATCCCGGTGCTGCGGGTCACTGGGGCGTTTACGGCCGGTGTGGCACGGATGGACTGGTGGCGGTTCTTTCTATGGAACATGGCAGGCGGAGTGGCCTGGGCGGCCACCATCGCTCTCGTCGCCTACCACCTCGGGGCGGCGGCGGTCGCGACGATGGGCCGCGTTGGGCTGGTGGGCTCCGCGATCGTGATCGCCGGTGCGGCGACCGTCTTCGTCATCGTGCACCGCGCGGGTTGCGTGAAGATCGGCGAGCTGGCACGTCCTCGCCGCATCTGGAGTCGCCGCGGGGATGCACCCCGCAGCTTTTCGGCGCGGAGGCGCGAGATGCCCTCACCTCCCGGACAGTCGCCGCTGTCGATTTGGGGGCTAGCCGTTCGACCTACCCATGGAAACAAAACGCCGGGCGCATTAGGAGGGACCAGTGCGAGAGACGACGCAAAAGATCACCCCGTTTCTATGGTTCGATAACCAAGCCGAAGAGGCGGCGAATTTCTATGTGTCGATTTTTAAAAAGTCCAAGATCGTCGGTACTGCCCACTATGAGGAAGAGTCGGCGAAGGCCTCGGGAAGGCCGCCGGGATCGGTCATGACGGTGGCATTTGAGCTCAGTGGGCAAGGATTTGTCGCCTTAAACGGGGGCCCATTATTCAAATTTACCGAGGCAATATCCTTTGTCGTGAACTGCGCGACGCAGGAGGAAGTAGACCACTTTTGGGAGAAGCTCTCCGCTGGCGGGCAGCAAGTCCAGTGCGGCTGGCTCAAGGACAGATTCGGTGTTTCCTGGCAAGTTGTCCCCACTGTCTTGGTCGAGATGCTACAGGACAAGGACCCCGAAAAATCGAAGCGGGTCATGACGGCGATGCTGAAAATGAAAAAGGTCGAGATCGAAGCGTTACGGCGAGCCTTCGCGGGACGGCCGGACTCGGCATCGTAGATGCTCCCGATGCGATTCGTCGTGATGCGACCGCTGGCTACGGTCCCCTCGCTATGGTGGCGGCCCCGTCGGCTCTTTGATTCGGGACCTGCTTGCAGTTTGGATGCTGCTGGCGATCACGCGCATGGAGATGCGTGGGGGCCACGGCGTGTCGGCCGAGGTTGCCGAGGTCGCCTCGCTCGATGAAGCGGCGTTGACCGGCCCTCGTCCCGTGCGAGCCGGATCAGGGTGGCGAGGATCCGGGCCCGACCGAAGCGACGGGCCGCGTGAGCGGCAGCGTTTGCGGCCGGAGGATACAGGAAGTGAGATGATCTCCGGCTGGGTGTCGATTCTGGCCCTGGCCGTTCGATTCTATAGGGGGAGGGACCCGTGAAGTACATGCTGCTGATCTGCCGCGACGAGCAGGCCTGGGACAGGCTCAGCGTGACCGAACGACAGCAGATCTACGGGGAGAGCATGAAGCTCACGCAAGAGCTGACGTCGCGTGGGCAGTAATCTGAGCGGCTCTCCCTTGCATGCGTCGTCATCGGCGACCAGCGTCCGGGTGCGCGATGGTAAGCGGCTGGTGACCGACGGTCCGTTCGCGGAGACCCGCGAGCAGCTCGGCGGCGACATGCTCATCGACGTCAAGGATCTCGACGAAGCCATCGCCATCGCCGCGCGAGTTCCGCTGGCCCGCACGAGCACCGTCGAAGTCCGGCCGGTGAGGGAGGGCCCGCCGACGTAGGGGAGGAGCGGCGGGCTGGGTACGATCCGTCGCGACGACTTGAATCGTCGAAACGGCAGGAGTTATTCTGATTAGCGCCTTACTCGGGTGAGCCGCGACGGCTTCCCGCGGCGTTGGACGGACTGGCGGCCGGGATCGGTGGCGCGCGGCTACGACCGGTCCTGCCCGGCGCCGAGACGGCCCCGTCCCCCCAACGGTCCGCTCCGCTGACTCTGCATCTCGACCGCCAGGGGGGTGTTCTTGGACGGCACGGTGGGGCTAGTCTGTTCCGCAGGGTGACGCGCTGTCGATCTGGACCCCGCCCGGGCGACTTATAGGGTGAGGGAGGTGTCCATGCGTCCTGTATGCTTCGCCACCGCGGCGACGATCGTCGCTGGCGCGATCTCCGGGGGCGGACTGACCGCGCTCGCCACAAAGAAGCTTCGCGGGACGACCGGCGCCGGGGTCACGCAGCCGACGATCCGAACGAGACCACTCGATTCCGAAGGGGATGAATGATGCCAAGCAACACGGTCGTGACGAGGGACGAATGGCTCAAGGCGCGCAAAGCGCATCTGGCGAGGGAGAAGGAATTCACGCGGCTGCGCGATCAACTGAGCGCCGAGCGGCGTGCGATGCCGTGGGTCAAGGTCGACAAGCCCTATGTGTTCGAGGGAGCGGAGGGCAAGGTGACGCTCGGCGACCTCTTCGACGGCCGACGCCAGCTGATCGTGTACCACTTCATGTTCGGCCCGGGGTGGGAGGAGGGGTGCCCGAACTGCTCCTTCCTGGCCGACCATATCGACGGCGCCGTCGTGCACCTCGGGCAACGCGACGTCACGCTGCTGGCCGTTTCACGAGCGCCTCTCCGCCAGATCGAAGCGTTCAAGAAGCGCATGGGCTGGCGCTTTACGTGGGTGTCGTCGCATGGCAACGACTTCAACCGCGACTATTACGTATCGTTCCCAAAGGAGGAGAAGGCGAAGGGTCCCATGTATTACAACTTCGATCTGCGTGAGTTCCCGAGCGAGGAAGCCCCCGGCATCAGCGTCTTCTACAAGGACGAGCACGGCGAGATCTTCCACACGTATTCCAGCTACGCGCGCGGACTCGACCTGCTCGTGGGTGCGTACAACTATCTCGATCTGGCGCCGAAGGGCCGTGACGAAGGCGCTCTGGCCCACACGATGGCGTGGGTGCGCCACCACGATCGATACGGCGACGGAGCGGGCTCAAGGAGTGACAGATGAGGGGGGTGCGGGTACTGGTCGGCACGCGCAAGGGCGCGTTCGTCCTGACGTCGGACGGAAAGCGCGAACGGTGGGACGTCAGCGGCCCCCACTTCGGGGGCTGGGAAATCTACCACCTCAAGGGATCCCCGGCTGATCCGAATCGGCTGTATGCGTCACAGTCCAGCAGCTGGTTCGGGCAGCAGATCCAGCGTTCCAACGACGGAGGCAAGACGTGGGAGCCGGTGGGTAACAAATTCGTGTACGACGGCGTCCCCGGCACTCATCAGTGGTACGACGGCACGCCGCACCCGTGGGAGTTCGCACGAGTCTGGCACCTCGAACCATCGCTGACCGATCCGGACACGGTCTACGCCGGGGTCGAGGACGCTGCGCTGTTCCGCTCGACCGACGGCGGGCAGACGTGGCAGGAGCTCCCCGGATTGCGCGGCCACGGCTCGGCGCCGTCCTGGCAGCCGGGTGCGGGTGGGATGTGCCTGCACACGATCCTTCTGGACCCGAAGGAGCCCCGGCGGATCTTCATTGCCATCTCCGCGGCGGGGGTGTTCCGGACCGACGACGCCGGCAAGACGTGGCGGCCGATGAACCGCGGCCTGCGGTCCGAAAACATCCCCGACCCGACGGCCGAGGTCGGCCACTGCGTTCACCGCGTCGCCATGCATCGGTCGCGTCCGGGCGTGCTGTTCATGCAGAAGCACTGGGACGTCATGCGCAGCGACGACGCCGGTGAGTCCTGGCGAGAGGTCAGCGGGAACTTGCCGACCGACTTCGGGTTCCCGATCGACGTGCACGCGCACGAGCCGGACACGGTCTACGTCGTCCCGATCAAGAGCGACTCGGAGCACTATCCGCCCGAGGGAAAGCTGCGCGTGTACCGCAGCCGGACGGGCGGGCATGAGTGGGAGGCACTCACGAAGGGTCTGCCGCAACGCGACTGTTACGTCAACGTGTTGCGTGACGCGATGGCCGTCGACTCGCTTGATTCGTGCGGCGTGTATTTCGGCACGACCGGCGGACAGGTGTACGCATCGGTCGACGCCGGGGACAGCTGGGCACCCATCGTCCGAGATCTTCCGGCCGTGGTGTCCGTCGAAGTCCAGACGCTGCCGTGATCCGAGTCGTGCTCCCGGCGCATCTGCGGACGCTGGCGCGCGTCGACGGCGAGGTGAAGCTCGACGTCGAGGGTCAGGCCACCCAGCGCTCGGTCCTCGACGCGCTCGAGGCCTGCTATCCCATGCTGCGCGGGACGATCCGAGACCACGTCACGCAACAGCGCCGAGCGTTTGTCAGGTTCTTCGCCTGCGAGCAGGATCTGTCCCACGAACCGCCGGATGCTCCGCTTCCCGACGCGGTCGCGATGGGGGTCGAACCCTTTCTGGTCGTAGGGGCCATGGCGGGCGGCTAGGGTGAAGGACGAGGTCGAACCACGATTTTGGACGTCGGCCTGCCAGACGAGCGATGACTGCGGCGTCGCATCGCGAGCGACGAGCGCAAAGGGGCGTTGGGCTCTGCTCCGAGCCTGAGAGGAAGGAGCCCCGATGACAGCAAGGATCCCACCCCCGTGCTGGAAGACGACGGCGAGTCGCCACGGAGGGGACCGATCTTGACCTATGCACTGTGGATCGTTCAGGGGCTGCTCGCGGCCGTCTTTCTGTTTGCCGGTGGCGCGAAACTGGTCCTGCCGCTCGACCAGATGGCGGGGCCGGTGGCGCTGCCGGGCTGGTTCTTGAGGTTCCTCGGCGTGGCCGAGGTGCTCGGCGCGCTCGGCCTGATCCTCCCCGGGCTTCTGCGCATCCGGCCGGGCCTGACCCCGCTGGCCGCGGCTGGGCTGGTGATCATCATGATCGGAGCGACGGTCATCATGTGGGCGAGCGGTATGGTCGCGGTGGCGCTGATGAACGTGGTCGTGGGGCTCCTTGCTGCGTTCGTCGGCTACGGCCGCTGGCGGCTGGCGCCGCATCGCTGACCCACAGGTTGCCGTAACGCCGATTCCGGGTACCGTTCTCTTCTCGACTGGGTGTTGAGCCGCCTGTTTCGCGTCTCCGGGTGATTTTTCTGCGAAGGTCGCCCGGCGAGTCGGTTGCCGATCCCTCAGTAGGCAGGGCGAACGGCCCTCCGCGCAGTAACCGCGACTCCAGGCCGGATGACCTGGTTGACGTCACGATCCACCCCGCTACGGGGGCAGGGCAGGGCGGTCGACGGTGGATGAAGTAGTACTTCACCTCGACTTGGTCGGTTGGCACGCCGATGTTGACTGAATTCGAGTCAGCGCCGTCGTCGATCTTGACGGCCGACGGTGCTTTCTGCTACCGATGGGCGGCGGCACACCTCGCCCCCGGGGCCGGTGTGGATGGCGGCGGGCTCCCGTGTCACGTTCGGCGCTGGTCGGGTGGTGTCGAAGTCCCGTCATCGGCGGTTCGGCGCGACGCGAAGCGCCGCGCGCGGCGGCCCGCGCCTCTGCCCGCCGGTTCGCGCGTGATGCCGCGCGGCTCGAGCCTTCGAGGGGGAACGTCAGTGCACGACTTGGTGATCGCCAACGCACGCATCATCGATGGCCTGGGCACCCCGGCGCGCGAGGGAAGCCTCGCGGTCCAGGACGGCCGGATCGCCGCCGTCGGAGACGACCTCGGCGCCGCCGCGCACCGGGTCGACGGGGCGGGCTTGGTCCTGGCGCCTGGCGTCATCGACCTTCACACTCACTACGACGCCCAGCTCACGTGGGACGCGTTTGCGACGCCGTCGACATCCCTCGGCGTCACCACCGTGGTGATCGGCAACTGCGGCTTCACGATCGCGCCCTGCCGGCCGTCCCACCGCGACCTCATCATCCGCAATCTGACGCACGTGGAGGGGATGCCCCTCGAAGCGCTTCGGGCGGGCATCGCCTGGGACTTCGAGACCTACCCGGAATACCTGGCCGCGCTCGAGCGTCGGGGGGTGGTCCCGAACGTGGCGTCCTTCGTCGGCCATTCGTCGGTCCGCACCTGGGTGCTGGGCGAGGAGGCGACCCGGCGAGCGGCGACCGACGGCGAGGTCGCGCAGATGCGCGGCGTGGTCCTCGAGGCGCTTCGGTCGGGGGCGATCGGCTTCGCGACGTCGACGCTCGAGCAGCACAATGGCGAGAACGGGGTGCCGATGCCCTCACGGCTGGCCGACGACAATGAGATGCTCGCGCTGACGGGCGCGCTGGGCGAGGCGGGTCGCGGAGTCTTCATGCTGACCAAGGGCATGACGACCACGATCCCGTGGCTCGAGGAGGTCGCGGCCCGCAACCGCCGCCCGGTGATGATCGCCGCCATGTTCGTCGACCCGGGCGACCCGGAGCGTGTGTTCCGTGAGCTGCGCGAGGTCGAGGCGGCGCGCGGGCGCGACCGCGAGCTGTGGGCGCAGGTCGGCTGCTTCCCGCTCGGGATGGAGTTCACGCTGCGGCACCCTTACCCGCTGGAGGCCCTCATCGCCTGGCGGCCCGCGCTCGAGGCGGCGAGCGAGGACGGCTACCGCCGCGTGCTCGCCGACCGGGAGTTTCGCCGGGCAATCACGCGCGAGGTCGGGCGGCCCGGGGTGCCGAACCGCTTCAGCGACACGCACTGGGATCACCTGACGATCGCGGAGGTCAAGCGCCCGCAGCACCGCGCGTTCCAGGGCAAGACCATCGGGCAGCTGGCACGGGACTCGGGCCGGGAGCCGGTCGACTGCTTCCTCGACCTCGGCCTGGCCGACGACCTCGACACGCTTTTTGAATGCGCTCTCTTCAACACCGACGAGAAGCGGGTGTCAGAGTTGCTGCGCCACCCGTACGCGGCGGTGGCGCTGTCCGACGCAGGCGCGCACCTGTCCTTTCTCTGCGACGCCGGTTTTGGCCTGCACCTGTTCGGGCACTGGGTGCGCGAGCGAGGCGATCTGAGCCTCGAGGACGCGGTGCGCGCGGTGACCAGCACGGTCGCCCGCGCCTACCGCATCAAAGACCGCGGGCGCCTCGTGCCGGGCGCCTGGGCCGATCTCCTGCTGTTCGATCCCAAGACGGTCGCCCGGGGCTCGAGGAGGCGAGTCAACGACCTGCCGACCGGGGCGAGCCGGCTCGACACGCCCGCGGTCGGGCTCCACGGCGTCTGGGTGAACGGCGTGCGGGCTGTGGACGAGCGTGGCCCGGTGCGCGACTGCGGTCGCCCTGGCCGGGTGCTGCGCGATTTCGCCGCCTGACGCCGCGGAGCGGACGCGGAAAGGGGGATGAGACGCGGGGCCGGGGTCGTCGCGCTGGCCGCTCTCTCCTTCGTCGCGCTCGCGCTGGCCGGCCGAATTCTGGCCCAAGGGCGCCAGGGCGAGGGGACTCTGCCGAGGTTCGAGGTCGACCCCTTCTGGCCCAAACCGCTCCCCAACCACTGGCTGATGGGGCAGGCCGCGGGCGTCGCCGTCGACGCCCAGGATCACGTGTGGGTGGTCCACCGGCCGAGGAGCCTGACCGAGGCCGAGCGGGGCGCCGCGCTGACGCCGCCCCGCTCGGAATGCTGTATCCCGGCTCCGCCCGTCCTCGAGTTCGACGGCGCCGGCATCCTGATCCGGGCCTGGGGCGGGGCGGGCGCGGGCTACGACTGGCCGCTCAACGAGCACGGCATCTTCGTCGACCCGCAGGGGAACGTGTGGATCGCGGGCAACGATCCGAAGGACGGCCAGGTTCTCAAGTTCACGCCCGACGGCAAGTTCCTCCTGCAGATCGGCCGGCAGGGGGTCATCGGCGGGGACGCGGACACCCAGCACCTCAACCGGCCGGCGGCGGTGGCCGTCGATCCCGAGACGAACGAGCTGTTCGTGGCCGACGGCTATGGCAACCACCGGGTCATCGTGTTCGACGCGGAGACTGGCGCCTACAAGCGCCACTGGGGCGCCAACGGGCGCCCGCCCGGCGACCCGGGTGTCGCGCCGTTCGGGACGCCGGTGCATTGCGTGCGGATCTCCCGGGACGGTCTCGTCTACGTCTGCGACCGGAGCCACAACCGGATCCAGGTCTTCCGGCGGAGCGGCGAGTTCGTCGCGGAGTTCGAGGTGGCGCGCGAGACCCGGGGCAGCGGCTCCACCTGGGACGTGGACTTCTCGCCCGACGCCGGCCAGCGGCACCTCTACGCCGCCGACGGCGAGAACAACCACGTCTGGACCCTGCTGCGCGAGGGCGGCCAGATCCTGGGCGCCTTCGGCCGGAGCGGCCGCCACGCCGGTCAGTTCCACTACGTCCACAACCTGGCCGTCGATTCGCACGGCGACATCTATACGACCGAAGTCGATACCGGCGAGCGGGTCCAGAAGTTCGTCTCCCGCGGCGCCGTCGGGCCGGGGCGGGCCCGACAGTAGTTGTTCTGCCGGCCCGAGTTTGTAAGAATCGTCGGCAATGCGAGCCCTCCTGGGCCCGCGCCGGACCCCGGCGGGGGCCGTCGTGGCGATCCTGATCCTGCTCTGCCCGCCCGCCGCCTCGCGCGCGGGCGCCCAGACGAGCGAGGCGGACGTCTTCGTCGCCCAGGCCGTCGTCGACTTCGACGACAAGCGCTACGACGACGCGCTCGCCAACCTCCGCCGGGCCCTCGAGATCCAGCCCGACCACGTCGAGGCCCTCTACTACACGGGCGTCGTGGAGATGGCCCGAGGCCGGCCAGCCGCGGCGGTCCCGCCCCTCGAGCGCGCGCACGCTCTCGCACCGACAGACGTCTCCGTCACGCTCCAGCTGGGCCTCGCCTACTTCGCGCAGCAACAGTACGACCGCGCCCGGCCGCTCTTGGATGAGGCGTTCCGCGCCGACCCTAAGCGGGACGGCCTCGGCTACTACGTCGGCTTCATCCGGTACCGGCAGAAGGACTACCGGGGTGCGCTCGCCGCCTTCCGGGCCGGGGCCACGAAGAATCCGGACATCGAGCAGCTCACCCGCTTCTACACGAGCCTGGCCCTCGGCGCGCTCGGATCCACGGGAGAGGCGACCGCCGAGGTGGAGCAGGCGCTCAGGCTGGCCCCAGGCTCGGCCCTGACCGGAGCCGCCGAGCGCCTCCGCGAGGGGTTGGCGGTCGCCCGGAGCAGGGAGCGACGGCTCTCCCTCGACGTCTGGCTCGGATTCTTCTTCGACGACAACGTCACGGTCGTCCCGGATCTGGCCACGAGCGAGCCGCTCGTCCGGGAGCTCCGGCAGCGGGCGCACGAGTCGACGGGCGAACTGGCGGGCCTCAACGCGGGGTACACGTGGCTCCGCACGGAGAACTGGGAGTCCACGGTCGGCGCGTCGTTCTTCGGCACCTACAACAATGACCTGCCCGAGTTCAACATCTACGACTTCGTCGGCAGCCTCGGGCTGACGCGCAAACTGACGCTCGGCGCGCTGCCGGCCCAGGCCGGGCTCCAGTACTCGTTCGACGAGCTGGTGCTCGACGAGAGCGAGTTCCTCCTGCGCAACACCGTCTCTCTCTCGGGCACGCTCGTCGAGGGCGAGCACCATCTCTCGCAGGCCTTCCTGCGCTACCAGAAGAAGGACTTCCGAGAGCCGGCGTCACTGCCGTCGGTGGAGCGCCGCAGCGCCGACAACTGGGCGGCGGGCGCCGTCCATCTGCTGCGCTTCTCCCACGACCAGCACTTCCTCAAGGCCGGCTACCAGTTCGACTGGGAGGACGCGGACGGGAAGGACTACCAGTACTACGGCAACCGCTTCCTGGCGGGCGCTCAGTACACACTCCCGTGGATGGGCGTCAGGCTCAAGTACGACCTCGACGCGCACCTGCGCACGCACGTGCACAGGAACAGCCTGTTTCCCACTAGCGCGCCGGACACCAGGCGGCGGTACGACGCGGAGCTCACGCACACCGTCCGCGCCGAGCTGCCGCTCTCCGGGAGTCTGACCCTGGCGGCCGAGTACCTGAGGACCGACGACAACTCGAACCTGGCCGTCTTCGCCTACGCGCGGAACGTCTACTCGCTCACGCTCTCCTGGTCGTACTGACGCCCGGCGCGCCGCCTACGGGACGACGGGCGTGCGGGCGGGCTGGCCGTCAGTCGACACGCCGGCCGCCGCTCTGGATCGGGTTCCCGCGGGGAATGAGCCCGCCGAGATTCTGGCTCCCCCCCGGAAGGAGGGGCGGCGGGGTGTAGTCCGGGGCTTGATGGGGATCGGGAGTCGCGGGCGGCGGGGTCAGGGCGGTCGAGAGCGCGCTGGCGTCCAGCATCTGACCGGGCGCGATCTGGCCGTTGTTGGCGTCGGCGACGTGTGGCGACTGGGAGATCGGCACCGGCGGGTTGATCCGCGGGATCTGTCCCACGGGAAAGAACGAGACGCGCCCGAGCTGGGTCCCGACGGCGTCGAAGCGCTGGAGCGCGCGCAGAGTCAACACCGAGCCGATCGGGTTCCCGGTGGCGGGATCGACCTGCGTCACCTCCACCCCTTTGCCGGTCGTGTCGTTGAGGACGAAGATCGTGCTGCTCGGCGGCGCGGTGAGGCCGCCCTCGGCCCCGCCCTGGCTCGCCTCGGCGGCGACGACGGTCCCGCGGACGGCGGCGATCGCGTTCGGGGTGCGGATGTTCACGCTCTCGCCCGCCTTCATCTTCTCCCGCGCCAACGCGAGGCTCAGCCTGCCGGACGAGAGAGCGATGGTCGACTGGCCAGGCACCTCGGTGAGGGTGACGAGCGAGTGCTCGCGGAGGGTGAGCAGCGCCACGCCGCCGAGGAGGACGCGGGCCAACGCCTGGTCGCCGGTGACGATCTTGTCCTGGAGGAACACGTCGTCGCGATACTTCAGCGCGACCGGCTCGGGCGCGGCGGCGTGGGTCGCGACGACCTTGCCCTGGAGTTGGGTCACCACGCCCGCCTTGACGCCCTGGGCGGCGGCGAGCGTCGGCCCGAGGAGCAGCGCCACGGACGAGGCGAGCGCCGCGAAGCGGGGGATTGGAATCGCCATATGTCGCGCCCTCCGGTGTCGGTTCCGTCGCCCCGGCCGGCCGGGCCGAGCGCCGGGGAAGAGGCCCACCATGATGTCGCGCGACTCGCGGCGATGTCAACGGGGTGACGTCTGGGCCGGACGAATGATATCGTGCGGGCCGCGGCGGTGGGTGGCGGGCGCGGAGGATCCGGGACGGCGGGGCGGACGGGGAGGGATCGGCCAGATGCGGCACGGCGCCGCTTCGACACGCCGGCTCGGCGCCCGGCTCCGGCAGAGCGTCGCCCCGGCCGGCCGGGCGAGCGACGGGGTGCTCCCCGCGGCGACACACGGGCGCCGCTCCGACCGCGCCTGAGCGCCGATGCCCGAGTTACCCGATGTCGAGGCGGCACGACTCATCGCGCGTCGGGTGGCCGTCGGCCGGCGCATCACCGGCGTCTGGTGCGCGGCCGATCCGATTGTCTTCGAGGGCGTCAGTCCGGCCCGCTTCCGGAGGGCGCTGCTCGGCCGGCAGGTGCTCGCGGTGCGCCGGCATGGCAAGCACCTCTGGCTCGCGCTGGATCGGCGGCCATGGCCGACCTTTCACTTCGGCATGACGGGGGGGCTCCACACCCCGCGCGGGCCCGCCGTCACGCTCGTCTCGAGCCGCGGGCGGAACCGGCGTGACGTCTGGCCGCCGCGCTTCACGAAGCTCCGGGTCACCCTCGACGATGGCGGCGAGGTGGCGCTCGCCGACGCCCGCCGCCTCGGACGCATCCGCCTCCGACACGATCCGCCGCGCGAGCCGCCGATCAGCCTCCTGGGGTTCGACGCCCTGCGCCAGCTGCCGTCGCCCGCGCGCTTTCGCGGGCTCCTCCGCGGCCGGTCGGCGCCCATCAAGGCGGTCCTGCTCGATCAGGGGTTCGCGGCCGGCGTGGGGAACTGGATCGCGGACGAGGTCCTCTACCAGGCACGGATCGACCCCCGCCGCCGGGCGCACACGCTCTCGGAGGCCGAGGTCCGACGTCTGCGGGCGAAGATCGGCTCCGTCGTGACGACCGCGGTGCGCGCCCGCTCGGACAGCGACCGCTACCCGCGCACGTGGCTCTTCCACGACCGCTGGGGCCGGAGCGCGGGGGCGGTGACGGCGCGCGGCGAGCCGATCCGCTACGACACCATCGGGGGTCGGACCACGGCCTGGGTGCCCATCGTCCAGCGCTGACGCGGGGCGCCCGCTCGACGGGGGCGGGCGTGTCTACGAGCGCGGAGAGAGGACCATATACGTCGCGCGGCCGACGGCGACGAGACGCCCGGCGGCGTCGGTGATCGTCGTCTCGCCGAAGGCGATCAGGCGCCCCTTGCGGATGATGCGCCCCTCGGCAAACAGGTCGCCGTCGGCCGGGGCGAGGAAGCTCACGTTGAGGTCGAGTGTGGTCTGGCCGACCCCGCCCTCGGACGCCGCGTGAAGGGTCCCGAGCGCGGCGCCGACGGCGGCGTCGACCAGCGTGCTGTAGACGCCGCCGTGCACCGGCGCCCCCGCCGCGTTCCTGAGCTCGTCGCGCACCGGAAGGCGCAGGCGGACCCAGCCCTCCCGCGCGTCCTCGACCGCGATGCCGAGGTGGCGCCAGAAGAGGTTCGCCTGTCCCCGTGCCCGCACCGCCGCCAGCAGGTCGTCGGCCACCCGTCCTCCCGGTTGATCGCCCGAGCAGTTTAGCCTAGCCTGTACCCGGCGTTCGGCCATTCGTCACGACACGGAGAGAGCCATGAAGGCTGCGATCTGCTACGCGCCCCAGAAGCCACTCGAGATCGCGGAGGTCGACCAGCAAGGTCCCCAGGCCGGCGAGGTCCGCGTGCGGGTGAAGGCGACCGGCATCTGCCACAGCGACTGGCACGTCATCAACGGCGACTGGACGCTGCCGCTCCCGATGGTGCTCGGCCACGAGGGGGCGGGCATCGTCGAAGAGGCGGGTCTGGGGGTGACCAACGTCAAGCCGGGCGATCACATCATCTTCTCCTTCCGCCCGCAGTGCGGCCGCTGCCTCTACTGCTCGATCGGGCGCTCGATCCTCTGCGACGGCCATCAGTCCGCGCGCTGGGCGATGCTCGACGGCACGTGCCGTCTCAAGCGCGACGGCCAGGACATCTTCCAGATGGCGCGTATCGGCACGTTCGCGGAGTCGGTCGTCTGCCCCGCCGAGATGCTGGTCCCGATCCGCAAGGAGATGCCGTGGCCGCAGGCGGCCCTGATGGGCTGCTGCGTGCCGACGGGTGTCGGTGCCGTGACCCGCTGCGCCGAAGTGGAGGCCGGCGCGTCCGTCGTCGTGATCGGCTGCGGCGGCGTGGGCCTCAACGTCGTCCAGGGGGCGCGGCTCGCCGGCGCGCGCCTGATCGTCGCGTGCGACTTGCTGGACAACAAGCTCGAGTACGCGCGCGAGTTCGGCGCGACGCACACGATCAACGCCGGCCGCCAGAACGTGGTCGACACGGTCCGCGGTCTCAC
>WNFT01001010.1_pt1 | contig 24176 bp, 12 predicted proteins | sample 5400191 | NCBI WGS metagenome assembly WNFT01 (sample SAMN13153359, study PRJNA577476) | soil metagenome | isolation source: 80 cm saprolite under Madrone tree | place: USA:California | collected 2016-06-14 | reverse complement strand
TCGCGAATCCATCGTGCGGTTAATTCGCCTGGCTTGTTCGGGAGGCGTAAGGGGAGTGGGCGAACGACAGCAATCGGTCGCGCACCATGTTCAATAACAACCTCTGCGCCGTCACGCACGCGTTCTAGTAACGAACCAAGTCATTCTGAATTGCTTGTGCGACGAACGCCCGATCTTCCGGGTGTACGAGCGCCAAATATTCATCTACTGTTGGCGCCTTGCGGTTCGGATCAAGCCCATGAATCTGGAACAGCTCTGGAGACCAATAGTCGAACCCAGCATCATTGAAGGCCCAGCTATGCAGTTCCGCTCCAAGCGGTAGCCGTTTCTCAATAGCGCTAGCGACATAATCAATCATGAGCCTCACCCAAGCAGAATATAGCATTGGTGCGGAATCAATGGTGTTTATGATGCTGCCGAAACCGGGTGACGAAGCGCCGCAGTGACGGAATCCAGCAGCGAGTCGAAATATTGAATGAGAGCGACAACCTGCCAGATCTCGTCATCGGACAGAAGCGTCGAGCTCACTTCGGTGGTTCATGCTTGAACGGAATCTTCAAATGACGCGCTTTGTCGATTTCGATGATCAGGGCCACACGGCCTTCCGGACTGCGCATGGGGAATGGTTTGCCCGTGTATTTGCGTGATACGAGATCAGTGGATTTCAAGTCCGGGTCGGGACGATGTTCGACGACGCGACCACGGAGTTGAGCCTCGTTATATGGATCATCGAAATCGACGATCGAGATCGCTACCCGCGGATCGCGAAGGTTTCGACGTACCGATTCACATTCTCCGTGTCACGGAAGATGCCCCACTTTCGGGCGCCGTCGCGGCGGCGAATCCTTCGATATTGGCGAACCGCCTTGAGAAAATCCGTTGCCTGGTCCGGAGCAACTTCATGTTCGACGGTGACCAAGACTGGCCCAAGATCTCCATCTATTGCGGGGGCGCCTTTTTCCATCGCCGGTATCCGCCAATGGTTCCAGGAAGTCAGATCGACGGTTGCATCCGGCAGCCGCAAGAACAACGCCAGGGTGGTTTTCGATTGTCCATTTTCCGCTTTCGCGTGTTGTATATAGTGCGGCTCCGATCAAGCCTGGCCTGACTAGGCTAGTGAACGCGAAGGCGCCGCGAGGAAATCCGCGGCTTCATTCGCCTCCCCGGGTGCAACTGTCTCGTTCTTTTGGCCATCCTCAGGGTTTCCACAACTAAACGAACTCACTCCGCCGTTGGTACTTTATCTGCCTCTTTCTCGCTTGTCTATTTGAGGGGCCCGCTATGGCCCTGTATGGCGTAAGCGCCTGGAGGAGTCGAATGCCGCGCATTATCATTGCCTTCGTTCTGTTCGCTGGCGCAATTGCGTCCGCCCAGGAAACTGATTCCACTCGTATTCGCGAAGCCGGAGTGTCTGAATATCGATCAGGGCATTATGCGCAAGCCGAAGGTCTGGTCCGCCGGGCGCTGGCCATGGCGATAAAAGGGAATGATCAGTACGGTGTGGCTCTCGGCTACTCGGCATTGGGCGACTTGTATCAGGCGACGGTGCGATTCCGAGAGGCGGAAGAGTCGTATCGGAAGAGCATCTCAATTCTGACTGGACAACCCGAGTATGCTCACGCCCTCGCAATCATGTGGAGAAATCTGGCGGCCGCTTTGACCACAAAGGACTACAGCGGTGCATTCGCCGCCATCAAAGAAGCTTCCAAACTCGTAAAAGCGTATCGGGTGCAAGATCCGGTGCTTAATGCCGAGATCCTGAACACGCTCGGCATCCTGTACTTTCAACAGGGAAAGATCGATAAAGCGAAGTCCTGTTTCCTGCAAGCATCGGAGATCAAGTTTCTGCCGGCCGACGGACCGGAATCGCCTATGACGGAAATACTGAACAATCTTGGCCGTGTATATCACCGGGCAGGGCAGTATTCAAAAGCCGAGGATGCATACAAGCGCTCGTTGCGTTTCGCTGAAACCCGCTTTGGTCTCTCGCACGTGACCGTGACTGTCACTCTCAACAATCTTGCATGGTTGTATAGTGAAACCGGCCGTTATGCGGAGGCGGAACAATACTCGCAGCGCGGTTTTGCGATTCTCGAGCGGAGAGAATCGGCGTTTGAAGAACGACAGTTTGTGGAGGCACTCTACACCCTGGCAAAGACTTACCTCCGGCAGAATCGGCAGAGCGAAGCAGCACGACTGTTGAGCCGTGCTGCGGAGATCGCGCGCCGGAATCCCGGGCAGACGATGCCGGCTGCACAGATTGTCCTTGTGCTGGAAACCTATTCAAAAGTTCTCAAAGACCTGCACAATCCTGTGGAGGCGGAGCGCCTAGAGGCGGAAGTCCGACGAATCCGGGCGTCAGCGGCATTCACCGTCAGAGCGAGGGTTTCTGAGAAGTGACTCACAAACATTTTGCCTTTGCTCCATGTTCGGTTTATATTCTCAGAATCCTTGAAGTAGGCGAAAGGATCAAAGAGCTGTGAAACCAATGCGCAAGTACACCTTCACAATTTCGAATAGTGGCGCCGTCGGCGGAGGCGGACGGCGATGTGAGCGGGCGCATTAGGTTCTGACTTTGCCCGCTCGAAGACGAGCGGGTACCCTTCAAAGTTTTCCATCCCATTCATTCCCGTTCGTCGTCGAGCCGGCTTATTGGCGGACGGAATGATTTCGAAATATCAATTGATCTGGCAACTGATGCACGGACAACGCCTGCGATATGGCGCCGCCGTTGCGGCGCTCGTTCTCGGGTCGTGTTTCCTCTATCTGGTACCTCTTGTTTCGTCCGTGGTGCTTGACGTCATCATTTCGGATAACGGCAGCGGTACATCTCCGTTCATTTTGCGGACCGTCGAATCGATCGGTGGCCGCGACTTTGCACGCGCAAATCTTTGGATTGCGGTTGCCCTGATATTCGGCCTCACCGCGTTCGCGGGCCTGTTCACATATCTTCGAGGACGCTGGGCGGCAGAGGCGACAGAGAGAATCATCCGCGGGTTGCGCGACCGGTTATACGATCAACTGCAGCATCTTCCCTGTTCTTACTACGACCGCGCGGAAACGGGCGACCTGATCCAACGCTGCACATCCGACGTGGAAACGGTCCGTCAATTCCTGCTCAACCAGGTCGTCGAGATCGGCCGCGCCGCTTTGATGCTTCTTGTCCCGCTCCCGCTGATGTACGCCATCGATCCCCGCATGACGGGAGTTTCTCTGATCCTGATTCCGCCAATCGTTGGCTTCTCGGTTGTGTTCTTTCGAAAGGTGCGTCACAGATTCGAAGAGGTCGACAAGGCGGAAGGGCGTCTTACAAGCACGCTGCAGGAGAACCTGACCGGCATTCGTGTCGTGCGCGCATTCGCGAGGCAGGAATACGAAATCCGGAAGTTCGGCGCTCGCAACGGGAACCACCGGGACCTGGACTATCGACTCTACCGGCTGCTCGCAACCTTCTGGTCGACGTCCGATTTTCTTTGCATGGCTCAGATCGCTCTCGTCGTCTTCACCGGTGGAGTATGGCTGGCAAGCGGAAGCCTCAGCGTGGGCAGCTTCTTCTTTTTTCTATCGGTCGTGAACATGTTCATCTGGCCGGTGCGAATGATGGGAAGGATCCTGACGGAGCTTGGCAAGGCGACGGTCGCGATCGGAAGAATCCAGGAGATTCTCGGACACGAACGGGAAAGCACTCCCATAGTTGCGAACACGACCATCACTCCACCGGATCAGCGTGGAGAAATCGTTTTCGATCGGGTGACATTCTCACACCGAGACGGAACGTGTGCGCTCCAGGACGTCTCATTTCGTGTTGCGCCCGGAAGCACTCTCGCGTTGCTTGGTCCTTCCGGCTCGGGAAAATCCACAGTCGTCAATCTCCTGCTGAGGCTTTACGACCACGCGAAAGGCAGTATCCAAATCGACGGACACAACATTGCGAACCTGGATCGCAAGGCAGTCCGCCGTCGAATCTCGGTGGTGATGCAGGAGCCGTTTTTGTATTCGAAAAGCGTTCGCGCAAACCTGATGCTTGGACATCCGACGGCGACGCACGAAGAGATCGCCACCGCATCCGCGAGTGCCTGTGTTCACGATACGATCATGGAATTCGAAGGCGGCTATGAGACGGTAGTCGGAGAACGAGGTATTACGCTGTCCGGAGGACAGCGGCAGCGTGTCGCTCTGGCGCGTGCCTTGTTGAAAGAGCCGCTGATCCTGGTTCTGGATGATGCCCTGAGTGCGGTCGATAGCGAGACCGAGTCGCTGATCCTCGCGGCCTTGAAAAGCCGGCGGGGACGTCACACGACGATAGTCATTGCGCACCGCCTTTCTACGCTCATGCACGCCGACGAGATTCTCGTGTTTGATCGCGGCCGCATCATCCAGCGCGGAACTCACAACAGTCTGAAAGAGGAAGCGGGACTCTACGCACGGATCTGGAAAATGCAAACGGAGAACATATGACCTATCAGGAAGACGATGACGTACAAAGTGCGGGCCTGAATGCAGCTTTGTGGCGGCCTATGCTCGCCTATGCGCGTCCTTACTGGCGTTCGTTCGTGGGCCTCGGACTTGCCGGAATGGCTGTCGCCCTGTGCGATGTCCTGCTGCCACGGGTCACCGGGGTCGTCATCGATAGCGCGGTTTCCGGCGCAGGCCGCATTGGACTTTATGGCGCATTCTATGCAGGACTTATTCTCCTGCTGGCTTTCATGGTGTGGCTCTTCATCGTCATGGCAGGCGTGACTGCAACAGGCGTGGCATACGATCTTCGCCGGCTTGCATTCGCGCGTCTTCAACAGCTTTCGTTTTCGTTCTATGACCATCGTCCGGTCGGTTGGCTCATGGCGCGGGTGACGACCGACTGTGACCGCATATCGTCGGTGCTTCCCTGGACCCTGCTGGATGCCGTGTGGGGTAGTTTTCTGCTGTCCGGGATCACGGCGATGATGCTCTGGATGAATTGGAAGCTGGCGCTCATCATTCTGAGCATCGTTCCGCCATTGTCGATTGCAACGGCAATATATCAAAGGAGGCTTATTCACACGCAGCGCCTGGCGCGCAAGACGAACTCGAAAATCACCGCCAGTTTCAATGAGGGAATCGCCGGAGTGCGAACGACAAAGGCGTTCGTCCGCGAGGAAGAGAACCTGCGAGAGTTCCAGACGCTTACCACCGAAATGTTTGATTATTCGCTTCGCAATTCTCTTCAGGCGGCCGTCTATCTGCCAATTGTGATGTCTCTCGGAGCGGCTGGAGTTGGTCTCGCCCTCTGGCGAGGAGGCTTGCTTGCGTTTACAGGCAACCTGGCCCTTGGCGATCTTTTTGTCTTCATGCAGTACGCAGGCCTTTTCCATATTCCAATTCAGGAAATGGCTCAACGTTTCACCGGGCTTCAGGCGGCGCAGGCATCAGCAGAGCGGCTGCAAAGTCTGCTCGACACCGAACCTGAGATCCGCGATGGCCGGGTGAGCGATGACCCGCGAGAAAGGATCCGCGAGATCGTCTTCGACAATGTGAGTTTTGAATACAAGCAAGGGGGACCGGTCCTGACGGACGTGAACATCCGAATAGGCCGCGGCGAATCCGTAGCGCTTGTGGGTGAAACCGGAAGCGGTAAGAGCACCATCGTCAAACTTCTTTGCCGCTTTTACGAGCCAACGCAAGGGCGCATTCTGATCGATGGAGTCGATTATCGAAATCTTCGTCTGCATTGGCTGCAGTCGAGTCTTGGCATGGTGTTGCAGGAACCGCACCTCTTCAGCGGAACGATTCGCGAGAACATCCGTTATGGACGGCTCGACGCAACAGACGACGAAGTTGAAAGCGTTGCGCGGCAGGTAGGTGCTGCCGCATTTATCGACAGCTTACCCGCCCGATACGACGCCGAGGTCGGTGAAAGCGGGAATCGCCTGTCCACTGGTCAGAAACAACTCATTACGCTCGCCAGGGCTCTGCTTGCGGACCCTCAGATTCTGGTGCTCGACGAAGCCACATCTTCGGTCGACACGGAAACCGAGAGGGGCATTCAAAAAGGAATCGATGTCGTTCTCAAGGGCAGGATCAGCGTGATCATTGCTCACCGGCTCTCAACGATCCGGGCTGCCGATCGAATTCTTGTCATCGATCACGGCCGGATCCTGGAAGAGGGCAAGCACGCCGAACTGCTGGCAAAGCGGGGACCATACGCGCACTTGTATGAGGAACAGTTTCGCAGCCAGCTTACGGTACGAGCATGACCGGCAGTATGCCTCCTAGAAATTCACGCGGGCGCCTATCGTAAATCTTCGAATCCCGCTCGCGGTTGTGATGCGTCCGAAGCTTGTGGAATTGATGCTCAAGTTCGCAGTGGTCGGAGGATCGAAGATCGGGTGATTCAACACGTTGACGGCGTCCACTCGAAATTCGAATTCCTTCGTTTCCGAAATTCTCACACGCTTGATGAGGTTCGCGTTGAAATTAAGGCGTGGCGGGCCTTCGACCCATTTCAGCCCGAGACTGCCGTTGTCTCCAGGCGCGGGGTTTACCAGAAGAAGGTTGCCTTGCGCATCCGTAATCGCCTTATTGCTGAATACGCCATTGAGTCCGTTGGCGGTCGTCACAGCGGCAACGGACGGATCGGTGATTTGCTTAGTGCCGGGGAAGAAAATCACGCCATTGTCTACTTTGGTCACCTGCCCCATGTTCTTAGGAAACGCGCCCACGATATTCGGAGTGCTGGTACTGGTGGCCGCCGCGGAGCCGGCCTGAGTGAATGTCGAGATGGGAGCCGTGATGGTTAGCGGCGCCCCAGATGTCCAATTCATGAGTCCGCCCAACTGCCAGCGCTCGACGAGCCGCTGCACAAATCCGGGCGCATTACTTAGGAACATGCGATTCGGTCCGAATGGCAACTCGAAGGTGCCGTTCGTGTCGAAGGCATGCGTGCGGTGGAAACCCAGGAGAGTGTGGTTCAGGCTCCGATTGTTCGGGTCACGATATTCCACTTCAACGTCGCCATCGTTCTCGCCGAGAGAGCGACTCCACGTGTACGCCGTCTGACTTGTGAAGCCGTGCGCGAGCCGCTTGATCACCTGGATTTGCAGCGAGTGGTAGGTCGAGCTGCCCGGATTCGAATGGAGGTTCGTCGCGTTGAACTGTGGATTGAGCACGAAGAAATTCTCCGGGAAGCCGCCGTTTCGAACAAACCCGCCTCCTTTGCCGGTGATACTGGAGCTGCGGTTCAGAAAGTCCGCCAGTTGGCCCACACTGCCGTTCGCGATGAACGTTCGAGTGTTGGTGTTCGCGCGAAGCGATGCAGATCCGGTAACCGTCGTGCCGTTGATCATGCCCGAGCCAAGATTGAGGCCACTGAGCATTTGATCGAAGAGAGCGGCGTTGCCTCCGGCACGCGTCGTGTTGAACGCCGTGAGAAATCCGTTCTTGAAAATCTCATCGTTATTGAGTGGAATCGCGCCCCAAAGCGCCGTGCCTTTGGTTCCGACGTAGGCGACATCCAACGTCAGGTTCGAGGCAAGCTCCCGTTGGATCTCGAAGTTGAAATTTTGAATATATGGGGTCCTGCGATCGACGCCAATCATGCTCTGGGACCTGGTTCCGTCCAGTGGAATCGGCTGGAGAGGCGCAGCGTTCGGTGCGAACGGCAGCGTAGCGTTCGCCAGGGACAGGTAACTGTTGGTTGTGAAAATAATCCCCTGGTTCGGCGGCGATGAACCCCCATACGAGCCCGGCATCGCGGCCCGGATCGGACTTGTGCTGGCTCCATTGAGGTTGTTTCCGGAATAGCTCCAGCCATATCCCGCGCGGAGAACAGTTTTGTCCTTTCCAAACCATGGAAGGGACCAGCTGAAACCAAGAGAGGGAGCAAAGTTGTTCCAGTCGTTGCGCCACATTTGCTTGTTCGGATTCGGCGAGTTCTTGCCCACAAACTCGACCCGCGTCAGCACGCCGCACGAAATTCCGCATAATCCCGCGACCCCGCCGACGGGCGCTGCCGCAAGACCGCGATCTTCGTATGGCACGCCGAACCACTCGTAATGAATACCGTAATTGAGCGTGAGAGCCGGCCGGACTTTCCAGCTATCTTTGAAGAACCAACTGAACTCGGTCGAATGCCAATCCCGAAGCCTGAATTTAATACCATCCGCGTAACCTCGAAATGCTGTATCCGACGGGCTTCTGACATCGAAGCCCTCGGCGACTTGTGCAATCGAGCCCGACAGATCCGTCAGCAGGTTGCGCGCGGTCGCCTGGTTGTTGCCGGTCAAGCCGGGAATGGCCACGTTGTCGATTCCCGCTACGGCCACTCCGCCCGCGCCCAGTGTCGCCAGCGGCGTAAGATTGGTATCGTTTCCTCCAGTCGTGCGAACGAAGCGCATTTCACCACCGGCTTTGAACGCGTGTGCGCCTTTCGTCCAGCTCAGGGTGTCTGCGTACGTAGTGATCGGACTTATGGACGTGCGGGTCGAACCGTCGGCCGCAGGCCAGTTCATGAAGTTTTGGGGGAAGAGTGTGGTTGCTACTTCCAACGGGAGCCCGTTGTACTTGGGTATGAGTTTGAACGCCGACAGTCCCGGTTCGACAGAGTCGCCCGGCTCCAGACCCTCTCTGCCCACATACCACGGCGCCCAGCTGGATTGTTTGCTTCTTCTGTAACCGACACGGGCTTCGTTCACGATGTTCGAGGACAGCGTGGACACCATGGCAACGTTGAAGACCCTCGGCCACCGGTAGTTCGCTCCGTTGTAACCATCGGGCCACTGCATGATGCCGGCCTGGGTGGTCATGTCCAGGTCGCGTTCCCACGTGTAGACGACACTCAGCTTGTGGCTCGAATTGAAGTGATGATCGAGCCGCATGTTGAATTGGTCCCGGTTGACATCGTTTCCATTTCCGTCGGATGTGTCGATGCCCTTGATCCGTCGCGTAAAGCGAATACCGGCTGTATTCAGACCGTCAATGACCAGGCCGGGGGCAGCGACAGCCGAGGCTGCAGCGCTTGTGAAATCGTTCGGCAGCGGCATTCTCGCGAGCAATGTTTTCTGAATAAAACCGGTCGGATCATATCCAGGCCGGTTCGGATCCCGCCCGAACACGCTGAATTGTTGAAGATCGCCTGTCGCGTTTGCCGGCTTCACGGGATTGCCATTCCGGTCCACGGTGGGGCTGTTCGAAGTGGCGTTCCCGTTGTCCACTCCCGGAAAAAACCGGAAGATGCCCTGCCGTGCCTGCGCCGTCAGCACCGGGCCCACAAAAGTTTGTCTGAACAGGTCGCGCTGCTCGTCCACAAGGACGAAGAAGAAGGTCTTGTTCTTGAAGATGGGGCCGCCGATCCGTCCTCCAAACTGGTTCCGGTTCTCATAGTCTTTCTTGACGCCGTTAAAGTTGTTGAACCAGTTGCTGGTGTCGAGCGCCGAATTCCGGTTGTTCCAAAAGAGACTGCCGCGGAACTGATTGGTGCCCGAGCGTGTCACCATCTGCACCTGTCCGGAACCTCGTCCCATTTCTGCGTCTACGGGCGCGGTGATCACGCGGACTTCCTCGATCAGGTCGGGACTCGTGTACGTTACGGAAAATGCTCCAAAAAGTTGCCGCCCATCGGAGACAATGAAGCCGTCTCGCGTGGTATTCGCGGCGCTCGGCCGCCCGCCTGCAAAATAGCCCGCAGACGCGTATAGACCTTGATCGATGCCATCGGTGAGCCCGGCGCCGGTCGTTGTACCGAGCAGATCCATTACATTGCGCCCTGCCAGCGGCAGGTCGCGTACTTTGTATTCCGGAAGCACCGTGCCCACAGAGGACGACGTTGTCGCGATGGACGTGTCCACCGCGGTGGTCACTTCAACTGTCTGCGCCACTGAACCTACCTGTAGCGTGAAGTTCAACCGGACCTGCTGTGACACTCCAAGCGCCACGGCGTTGTAGGTTTGCGTCTGGAAACCAGACAATTCCGCCGTGACTTTGTAAGTCCCCGTCTGAAGACTGGCAAACTGATAGGCTCCGGCTTCGTTGCTCAACACGGTAGTGGCAATTCCGGTTGCGGTGTTTGTGGCCGTGAGCGACACACCGGGAATCAGAGCTCCTGTTGGGTCAGAAACGGTTCCGCCCAATGTGGCGTTACTGGTTTGTGCAAAAATTTGAGTCAATAAGCCAATGCATAGGAACACTACGACTTCCATCAAACGCCGTCTCATGATTCCTCCTCTTTACCCCCGGTTTGTAGACGGAACCAGAAACCCTCTACGCGTGTTCGTTCCCACGCATGGAGAAACTGCGAATCTGTAAACCGCGGAAAATACAGGCGGACTTTAGGTGACTCCCTCGGAAGTGTCAAGGAATGTGTTGTCAGCGCTGCGTTATAATCAACGCTCAAATTTCACGAGACGAGGAATTCAGCCATGCCGAAATCAAGTAAAAAGCAAACCAGTCGTCAAGCAATCGAGGCTGCGCTTGCTAGTCTGCCGGTGCACCGAGCGGGCTTGCCGGCAAAAGATTCGGTTACCGCCGTGACAACGGTGGCCGGTAAGTACACCATCATTCACACTAAGGAACTGGACGCGTATGAGAAGGGCGCGATGGGCCCGGGCTTCGCCGCTCCTGCTGCAGCGGCTTTACCCGTGGGCGACAACTTCAGCGGCCAGGCGCGGAAAGCCGCTAAACTATCCATCTCCGCGTCAAAAACCGAGAACTTCAAGGACGTAGATGCTCTTGTGAAGTCTCTGACGCCAGACAGCAAAATGATAGCTCACAAACCGGTGATACAAACCACGCCAACGTCCGGCCGCGTCAAAGAAGAGGAGCGAAATGTGCATGTCAGCGCGTTCATGTACGCAGCGAGCAGAGAGGCCGACAACGACTTCCATTTGATTATAGGCCGCGACCCCAAAGCCGCTCCGGAGGTGTACATGACGATGGAGTTGTCTGGCTTACCGCCAGGAAACAGTCCCTCGTTTACGCAATTAAAGGCCGCGCGTGACGCCTTCAAGCAGTTCTTCAAGGCCAACGCGGGAGGTACACTGCCAGGTCTGACCTACGACTTTTACCATCCCCCCGTTCCGGTGCAGATTGATGGGTCATTGTTCTTTGATATGACACACGCTACCGGTTCGCGACCAGGACCGCCGAGCTTAAAGAGTCGCATGCCCGTGATCTGGGAAGTACATCCGATAACGAAAATACTCTTGAAATAAACCGAGGACGCGATGTCGCCATCAAAACATAAGAAAAAGACGGCTGCTCGTCCCTTGAAAACGGCGACGGCAAAGCCGCCTTTGGATCCGCTCCGGACGGGTATGCCAGCTCAGGACTCTATTACTGGCGTGGAGGAGTTCAGAAAAGGCAAAAAGGTATTCCGCATCATTCACACTAACGAGGTGGATGAGTATGAGCGGACGCCGTCGGAGGCTAAGCGCAAGAAGCGGTGATTGAGCCGGCGGGCTTCGTCCCGAATCTCCCGCCGGCAGGGTGTGTGCATCGTTTTGTCAAAACATTTAATTAAGAAGTCATCAGCCCGTTAAACAATTCTCACGAAAGCGATATTACGCGTTTGAAAGATTGACCCCTCTTCACGCTTTCGATACGCTGAGGTACCATGGCGTTGCTGCGAGACAGAACTCGCGATGAAGAGTTGGTGCGCGCCTGCCTCAACGGAGATCAACTCGCATGGGCCGAGTTAATTCGGAGTTACCAGAGACTGATCTATTCGGTCGCTCGAGTGTTGTGTCCGGACGACGGCGATGCGGACGAGATCTTCCAACAGGTCTGTCTGGAGCTATATCAAAGGCTGGCCGATGTTCGGGATGTGGCGAGTCTTCCACGGTGGCTGGTCATCGTCACACGCCGCCAGAGCGTGACGTTCCTACGTAACTGCAGGAGAACGTCAAATTTGGAAGAACAGCTGCCGGGCGAATCCCGGCTCGAAGCTATCGAACACCTTCATGCAGTCGAACGCGCGCTCGAGCAGATGCCGGAGCGCTGCCGCCGTCTACTCACCGAACTGTATCTCAGCGAGGACTCCTCTACCTACGCCACAATTGCCGAGCGCATGCGGATCCCCATCGCCAGCATCGGTCCGACGCGTGGACGCTGTCTGGAAAAGCTGCGAGCGATTCTGAGAGCCACATGAAGTCCAATGAGTTGGGCAATCTTCTCCTGAAGGACGAAGACTACCTGCGCGCATATGCGGGCTCCAGTACCACCGCACAGCTTTCCGAAATTTTCGACACCATGTGGTCACGGATCCGTGCGGCCAATCTCACGTCGGGTCAGCCGCGAGGATCGGAATCGGTGGAAAGCGCATCTATCGCGCGGCTGGCCGTGACCCTTGCGACTTCAAAGATGGATCCGCTGCTTGATGCGGAAGCCCATCGAATGATGGCGTACACATTGAACGCCAACGAGCAATATGAAGACTCGATCGATCATTATCGGTATGCGCTCCAGGGATTCGACTCCGCCAAAAAGTTCGACACAGCTGCCCGAACGCGGCTGGGATTCATCGCGGCCTTACAGATGACCGGCCGTTACACAGAGGCTGTGGAGGTCGCCGAGCATGCGCGCCGATTATTGCTCGCCATTGACGATATGCAGGGACTCGCCCGGCTGTACACCAATCTGGGTAATGTCTACTACCGGCTCGACGACTATGCTCGCTCATTCCAGTACCACGAAGAGGCACGCGCCATACTCCAGCGGCAGAAGGACAAGCGTGCGCTGGCCCAATGTTGCGTAAATACCGGTAATTGTCTCTCCTCGCTCGACCGCTTCGAGGAAGCGGATCGTAGTTATCGCAAGGCCGAGCGGCTAAGCAGGGAAATGGGTATGTCGGAGCTCCGGGCGCAAGCGCAGTACAACCGCGCGTACCTGTTCTTTCAGCGCGGCCGTTTCAGCGATGCCCTCCGCGCGTTCGGCACGCTGCGCATCCAGTTTGAACGGCAGCAAAGCATTCGTTATTGCGCCCAATGCGACATGAATATGGCCGAAATCTACCTTCAGCTCAACCTCGCGGCCGATGCGGCCTTATTGGCTGGACGAGCTTCCGAGAACTTCGGCAAGCTCGGCATGCGATACGATCAGGCCAAGGCGATGGCGTTGGGTGGAGTTGCCTCGACACAACGTTTGGAGTTCAAGAACGCCCTGTCGATATTGGAGCAGTCCCAGTCCATATTTGTGGAAGAGCAGAATCGTTACTGGCTGGCGCTGCTCGATCTTTACAAGGCGGAGATTTTTTTGGCAATGAACCGCTTCCCTGAAGCACGAGCCCTCGCGAATGAGGCGCTTCAAAAATTCACGCTGCTGGATTCCACCTCCAGGCGCGTGGTCACACTCATTCTGCTGGCGCGGATTGCTATGGGCCTGAATGAGCAGACCGAGGCCAGGGTGAAAGCAGAAAAGGCGTTGGAGCTGGCGCGCGAGCACAAGATCCAGCTCTTGATGTTTCCCAGTCTTGTAATCAATGCAGAAATTGTGGAAAACGCCGGGGACCTCGGCAAAGCCGGCGATTTTTATGAACAGGCCGCAGCGGAGCTGGAGATCGGCCGCACCGCTTTGCGCCACGACGACCTGAAAGTGGCCTTTTTCAAGGGTAAGCCCGCGGTCTACGAGGCGCTCGCCCGGATCGTCCTTGACACCGGCGATCCGCACGAAAGCGTCGAGCGAGCTTACAACTGGTGCGAACGCGCTAAATCACGCAGCCTCATCGACCTGCTTTCTCACCATGTTCCCAGGATTCGCCCTCACGCGCGAGACCCGCTACTGCCGCAGGTCGAAAAGCTGCGAGAAGAACTCAATGGCTACTATGTCCGTTCGTGGCCCGCCTTACGGCAGCCGTCGGCAATCGAACGCGACACCATCGAATTGAAAGAGCGCGAACTCGCGCGAATGCTTCGAGAGATGTCCCATAGGAATGCTGAATACGTCTCACTGCAGAAGGTCTCGACCGCGTCGCTTGAAGAAGTACGGCAATGCCTCAAGACCGATATGACCCTGGTCGAATACTTCACAGTCGCCGGCGAGGTCATGGCTTTCGTGATCGGCCCCCATCAGGCAGGAGCATTTCGGCCGCTCTGCTCGGTCGAACGCGTGCAACATCTTGAACAGGGCCTGCGATTCCAGCTGGAACGGTTCTTGATCGAGGACGGCCATATTCGCGCGCACGAACAGCTGTTGACCAGGTCGACAATGCGGTATCTCTCCGAGCTGTATGAAGCCCTGTTTGCACCTCTGCGCCAGATCATCCAAACGCCTCAGCTCGTTGTGGTGCCTCACGGCATCCTGCACTATCTGCCGTTTCACGCTTTCCACGATGGCACACAATACCTCATCGATTCCTACTCTATCTCGTTCGCTCCAAGCGCGTCGGTCTTTAAGTATTGTGTTGAAAAGCCCGATGTGACCGGCTGTTCTCCGCTGATCGTCGGCGTTCCCGACCCGCATGCTCCGCGGATCAGTGACGAAACGGATGCCCTGCTCCAGTTGGTGCCCCACGCGCGGCCGCTCGCCGGCCACCGCGCCAGCCGGAAGGGCTTTCAACGCGAAGCCGCCCGAGCGGATTTCATTCACATAGCCACTCATGCGGTCTTCCGCGAAGACAATCCGATGTTTTCCGCATTCAAGCTGGCCGATGGCTGGATGAGCGTGCTGGATCTCTATGGCCTGACTTGCGAAGCGAACCTCGTCGCGCTCAGCGGGTGCAGTTCGGGCATGCATCAGGTGGCCGGCGCCGATGATCTGCTCGGACTGGTCCGGGGTTTTCTGTATGCGGGCGCTCGTTCGCTGCTACTCAGCCTGTGGCCGGTGAACGATGAATCGACCTCGCAATTGATGAAGATCTTCTATACCCGCTGGACTGGCGGCATGTCGAAGGCTGCCGCCATGCAGCGCGCGTGCCAGGAAGTCCGCTCCACTTTCTCGCACCCGTTTTTCTGGGCGCCGTTCGTTCTGATCGGAAAACCTTGATTTTTTTTTGAGGCAAGTATTTTTCCGGGCTTTTCTTGCGACCTATCTTATGCAGAGGGTACAGAAATGGACCACTTCGACGTGGCAACGGTCATGGATTTTCTCGAACAGCGGCTGCCAGAACCAGAGATGGCCGCATGCGGTGTGCATATGGAGACCTGTTTGACTTGCGCAGAAATGTACCGCTTCTGGTGGTATTTTCTTTCCACAATCGAATCGGAGCGCCTGGTTAATGCGCCGGAGCAACTGATCGATCGCTGCATCGGTATTTTCCCTGGTGCGCCGGCGCGGAACGGATTCCGTCAGGAGTTCGGCCGGATCCTGTTCGACAGCTTTTTCCAGCCTGCGCCGGCACCGGCTATCCGCGGCGAGCATGCTGCGCGGCAAATCGTGATCCAGATGGATGAAGTCGATGTTCATCTTCGCATCACCGGAACGCATTCCAAACTGAACGTACAGGGGCAAATTCTGCCGCGCATCGAGGGAATTTCCATCGATGGCGCGCGCCTGACACTGCTTGCGCTGGGCCAAACGACACGATCGACGACGAGCGATCATCTTGGAGTGTTCGACTTTCGAGATGTGCCCGAAGCGACCCTGGTGATGTCGGTCGAGTTGGCTTCGAGCCGTTTCACCGGTGTCGTGTCCGTTCCAGAATCAAAAATCGGGGGTTAACCAATGTTTGTACGCTGGATGCGTGGAATGATTTGCGCGATTCTGCTGATCGCTATCATGGGAAGCACCGTCGGAGCGGAAGCGGCCGGCGACATTCGGATCATTCTCAAGCTCAGGACAGGAGCATTGATTGGACCGCTCCTTACGCTTCTTGGGGCGGACCTTCTGGACAGCATTCCCTCGGTCAACCTGTACCTGTTGAGAGTGCCGCACGTGCCTGCGCTGAGTTTTACATTGTCGCTGCTCGGCGTCGTATATATCGAGACCGACACGACAATGGATAATCCTACGTTCCGCAACCTGGGATTGTTAACGTCCGTCGCGCCGCCCGACTTTTATCGCCTGCAACCGGCGCTCACCCTTATTCGCGCCGATAAGGCCATCGACTATTACGCTGGATACGGGGTCATCGTGGCCGACATCAACAGCGCGACCGATTCCAGTCATCCTGCGCTGCAGGGCCACGTCGTTGGAGGTTTCGACTTCGTACAGGCCCAGGGACCAACGTATGCTCTCCTCAATCAGTCCGCATCGAACTTCCTCGATCAGACCGCATCGAGCTTTCTCGATCAGTCGGGCTCCGCATCCGTTGATCCGGCAACCGCCGCCTTTATGACGCAGACAGCCTCGAACTTTCTGGATAATGGGTTGCCGGCCGGTCTGATTACGGGACCAAGTGTCGCTTACGGCCACGGCACAATGGTGGCCGGCTTGATCGCAGCCGTTGCTCCGCTTGCGATGATCATGCCGCTTCGTGTATTTGACGACAACGGACGTGCTGATGCGTTCACGATTACGAAAGCGACTTACTACGCAGTCAGCCACGGCGCACAAGTGATCAATATGAGCTTTGGGATGAACACGCGCTCCCGTTCTGTGCAGGATGCGATTACAGCTGCCGTCAGCGCCAACGTGACGATCACGGGATCGGCTGGTAATGCGAATTCCGAGGTGCCGCAATATCCTGCCGCATACTCCCAGGTGATTTCTATCGGGGCGACGGATCTCGACGACAAGAAAGCAAAGTTCTCCAATTTCGGCACATTTCTGGATGTCACGGCGCCCGGTGTCAACATCATCTCCGCATATCCTGGAGGTTTTTACGTTCTGGCCTCGGGCACGTCATTCTCGGCCCCTATTGTGGCCGGCGAGGCTGCACTCGTCCGTTCGAAGCAGGCTACCGGCGTGCGCGATGCCGTGGTCAATGGGACCATTAACATCGATACGCTGAATCCGGCTTACTACGGAAAGCTCGGCAAGGGCCGTGTCGATGAAATAAAAGCGATTGGACAGTAGCGAGAAGATATCTACATACCCACGAACTATCACCCCAACCTGAAGACGGACTGGAATTCTCGCATTATTTATCGATCTTCTTAAGACGAGAAGGTTGATCTCGGCAGTCGACCCCATGACCTCCCACGGCTTGTCCACGGGCCGTCCGCGCGACGGCTTTCAAGCGCAGGGAGCAAAGGAGACCAGGCACATATGTCAACACCGGGAGTGTATCCCGACCTCGTCTTGTCCGCGGCGCAACTCGGAGTCTGGGTGGCGCAGAAGCTCGATCCCACCAGTCCGATCTTCAATCTCGGACAGTACGTCGAGATTCGCGGGAGCGTGGATTCGGAACAGTTGGAACGAGCGTTGCGGCAGGTGGTCGACGAGGCCGAGACGCTCCGATTGGTTCTTCGCGAAGGGGACAATGGTCCGCGGCAGACCATACGTCCATCGGTAGACTGGCGGCTCCAGATAATCGACATGAGCCGGGAGAGCGATCCCGTAGTAGCGGCTAAAGCCTGGATGCGGGGAGATCTGTTGCGCCCGATGGACTTGCGGGATGGGCAGCTCTTCGAGTATGCGCTTCTCCGGGTTTCGCCTGGTCGCGCGTTCTGGTATCAGCGGAATCACCATATTGTCAACGACGGCTTCGGCGGTTGGCTGGTAACACGGCGCGTAGCCGAAGTCTACAGTCGTCTGCAGAACAGACAGAGTCCAACCGACAGCCCATTTCTTCCACTGCTGGACCTCCTGGAAGATGAGCGCACATATCGCGCGTCAAACCAATTCGAAAGGGATAAGCGGTATTGGATCGACAGTATGGGCGGCGCCCCGGAACCGGTCAGCCTCGGTTCGCGTCCCGCAACTGGCAGCGGCATTCCCATACGCCGCACTGTACTCCTTCCAGCCTCTGTGACTAACTCACTACGGCAGATAGCCCACCAGACGGGAGCGACACTAACTCAGGTAGTCAGCGCCGCCCTGGCGACTTATCTATACCGGATGACAGGATCGACGGACGCGTGGCTCGGTCTTACAGTAGCCGGCCGCATAGGCGCCGTGGCTCGACGGACGCCCGGAATGATGTCGGATGTCTTACCCGTGCGTGTGACCCTCGGCCCGGAACTCCCCTTCGGACAAGTCGTGCAACAGATTTCATTGGAGCACCGGCGCGTATTGAAGCATCAACGTTTTCGAAGCGAAGACATCCGCCGCAGCCTCGGTCTGCTCGCGAGCGGTCGGAAGCTATATGGACCAATCGTCAACGCAATGCCGTTCGACTACGACCTGCGCTTCGGGAGATATCGCGCAACAACGCACAACCTTGCGAACGGACCCGTGGACGATCTGGCGATCGCCGTATATGACCAATCGGACTCAGGCACGTTACGGCTCGATTTCGACGCCAATCCGGCTGTCCACACAGTCGATGACCTTGCCGCTCACGAGCGCAGGTTTCTGCGGTGCTTGAAGGAAGCTCGTGTGACCGAACCGATCTGGCGGATGAACCTGCTGGACCAGCGAGAGCGCCAGCAAGTTCTGGTCAAGTGGAACGATACGGGCCGCGCACTCGAGCAAACGACGCTGCCTGCCCTCATTGAGGCGCAAGTCGCTCGCAAACCCAAGGCGATAGCCCTGGTCTTTGGCGAAAGCACGTTCACATACCACGAGCTAAACCGTCGGGCGAACCAGGTGGCCCACCGGCTCATTGAGCTTGGTGTTGGCCCGGAGACTTGCGTGGCGATCGCAGTGCCGCGGTCGGTCGAGATGGTTGTGGGATTGATCGGGATCCTCAAGAGCGGCGCAGCGTATCTGCCGATCGATCCCGAATACCCGTCGGATCGGCTGGCCCTCATGGTAGGCGATGCGCGGCCCCCTGTAATCCTCACGGTTTCTGCGACGGCGGCGCGCGTCCCGCCTGGCGATTGGCGCACATTGATGCTCGACCGATACGAAGATCTGGCAGCGGGGGCCGTGAATGCCACCGGCAATCCACGCGACGAAGACCGCATCCAACCACTGCGCCCGCAGCATCCCGCGTACATCATTTACACTTCGGGCTCGACGGGGCGGCCCAAAGGCGTAACCAATACGCATGCGGGCATTGTGAACCGACTCCGTTGGATGCAGGCGGCATACGGGCTCACGCCCCAGGACCGTGTGCTCCAGAAGACACCATTCGGGTTCGACGTCTCGGTCTGGGAGTTCTTCTGGCCGTTGCTGGAAGGAGCAACTTTAGTGGTGGCCAGGCCAGGCGGGCACCGCGACGCCGGCTACCTGGCAGAGTTGATCCGCCAGCAGAGGATCACGACCGTTCACTTCGTGCCCTCCATGCTTCAGGCCTTCCTCCAGGAGCCCTCGGTGGTGGGGTGCAGTACACTCCGCCGGGTCATTTGCAGCGGTGAGGCGCTATCGCCAGAGTTGCAGACAGAATTCCAACGAAAACTGGATGTGCCGCTGCACAATTTGTACGGCCCGACGGAAGCCGCGGTGGATGTCACCTTCTGGGAGTGCCAACAAGATGGACCGCCGGAAGCTGTGCCGATCGGCCGGCCGATCTGGAATACCAACCTCTATGTGCTTGACGCAGTACTTCACCCAACCCCGGTGGAAGTTGGCGGGGAGTTGTACATCGCCGGCGTGGGGTTGGCCCGCGGCTACCTCAACCGGCCGGCGCTAACGGCAGAACGCTTCGTCGCCGACCCATATGGCGACGGCACTCGGATGTACCGGACGGGCGACCTGGCGCGTTGGCGCGCCGGTGTCCTGGAGTATCTCGGACGCAGTGATCACCAGGTCAAGATTCGCGGCTTCAGGATCGAACTGGGTGAGATCGAGACGGCCATCCTTCGCGATCCGGAAGTGGCGCAAGCCGTCGTAGTGGCACGCGAATACAAGCCCGGCGACAGGCGGCTGATAGGTTACGTCGTGCCGGCCGCAGGCGTGAAGGTAGACGCAGACGCGTTGCGCGAATCTCTGGCACAGAACCTGCCGGACTACATGGTTCCAGCCGCGATCGTCTCCCTCGACGCTCTGCCTCTAAGCGCCAACGGCAAGCTGGACCGCAAAGCACTGCCGGCGCCGGACTTCACCGGCGACCAGCCATCACGCCTGCCACGCACGCCACAAGAAGAGGTTTTCTGCTCGCTGTTTGCGGAGATCCTGGGAGTGCCGCGCGTCGGTGTCGACGACAGTTTCTTCGAGCTTGGCGGTGACAGCATTCTCGCCATTCAGTTGGTCAGCCGGGCACGACGCCGGGGATTGGCTCTGACCACCCGCGATATATTCCAGCATCCGACAGTCGCCGCCCTGGTGACTGCCGCCAGCACCACGCACGCGACCGCCGGAATCATGTCCGTGGATGACGGAGTGGGGTCCGTTGTCCCGACTCCGATCATGCGCCGGCTCCTGGAGAGAGACACTTCCTGCCGACGGATCAGCCAATCGATGCTATTGCAGGTCCCGGCGGATCTGGGGGAAGGAACGCTCGTGCAGGGCCTGCAGACGTTGCTCGACCATCACGATGCGCTGCGCCTGCGAGTGCGAGATGGCGGGCTGGAGGTTCGCCCTCGAGAGTCGGTGCGTGCTTCGGAATGTTTGCGGGTCGTCGATGCCGGCGAGGCAATTCCGGCCGAAGAAGCCAGGGTAGCGGAAATGCGCCTCGACCCCGACGCAGGTGTGATGTTGCAGGCCGTATGGTTTCGCCCTGGACGGCTTCGTATCACGATCCATCATCTGGCGGTCGATGCGGTTTCCTGGCGCATTCTGATCGCCGACCTTGCATCCGCTTGCCAGGATGCAGGGCGGCCGCTATGCCCGTGCGGCACGTCATTCCGCGGGTGGGCAGCTCGGCTGAACCAGGAAGCGCGAAGGCCGGAACGCACTGGGGAACTGGCGTACTGGACCGATATGCTTCGCGAGCCCGTTGCCCCGATCTTCCGCCGCAAGCTGGACCCGAGGAGGGATACCGCGGGCGTAGCCGGCAGACTTGTTGTCAAACTCGCCGCGAAAACAACCGAAGTGTTGTTAGGCGCGGCACGCACCGCGTTTCGCGCGCGCACGCATGAGATTTTGTTGGCGTCATTCGCCGGAGCCGTTACAAAGTGGCGCCGGCGCCGCGATCGCGGTCAGGGCACGGTGGTACGGTTGGATCTCGAGGGGCACGGCAGAGAAGAGATCTTCGAAGGCGTGGACCTGTCGCGCACCGTGGGCTGGTTCACCAGCGTGTACCCCGTCCACCTGGAAGCCAGCCCCTCGGATCCAACCTCCGTGTTGAAGCAGATCAAGGAGCAACTGCGGCATCTGCCGGACAACGGCATCGGATATGGGCTGCTGCGCTATTTGAACCAGGAGACGGCACGGGCACTGAGCGAATTACCCGCCTCGGAAATCTGCTTCAATTACCTGGGCCGTATAGCGAACGAGGAATCGACGGAATGGGGAATGGTGCCCGAAGCGGAGTCGTTTAGCGGCTCTTGCGATCCGGAAATGCCGCTGAACTACGGCCTGGAATTGAACGCTCTGATTCTGGACGGGACCTCAGGGCCACAACTTTCGGCTACCTTGTCCTGGGCACCGGCGCTGGTTTGCGAATCGGAAGTGCGCGATCTCGCCGAGAGTTGGTTTGCGGAGTTGGACGGGCTGGCGCGCGAGGTCGCGCGACCCGGCGCGGGTGGATTGACTCCTTCGGATGTCCCGCTGGTTGCATTGACCCAGTCCGCGATCGATCGGCTGGAGGCCAAACATGGACGTATCGACGAGATTCAGCCGTTATCCCCGCTGCAGGAAGGACTCCTGTTCCATTCGCTTTACGACCGGCAGGCTGCAGACCTGTACACGGTCCAGTTGATCGTCGGGTTGGAGGGGCCGCTTGATTCAAAAATTCTGAGGACCCGCGCGGAATCGGTGTTGCGCCGCCATCCTAATCTGCGAGCGGCTTTCGAGGACGAAGGCCTGGTTCGTCCGGTGCAAATCTTCCCGGCTGAGGTTGCCTTGCCATGGCGCACCGTCGATCTCTCTGCCAACAGCGACGCCGAGCGCATGCCGCACTGGCAGCAATTGCTGGAGCAGGACCGCTCAGAGCGCTTCGAGCCCGCAACCTCGCCACTACTGCGGTTCACGCTGGTCCGCCTCTCTGCCGACCAGCACCGGCTGATCTTCACCTATCACCACCTGCTGCTCGATGGGTGGTCGATACCCGTGTTCCTCGAGGAGTTGCTCAGCGCGAAAGAGGCGTCGCGACTGCGGCACTATCGAGACTACCTGGCTTGGCTCATGGCGCAGGACTGCGCTGCTGCAGAGCGTGCGTGGCAGGGCGCGCTGGCCGCGTTGGAGGAACCAACGCGGCTGGCGCCGGTGACGGCGGGAACGCGGATGTTCCCGGAGACCGTCACCGCCAATCTGACGCAATCCCTTACGTCGAGATTGACCGCCACGGCGCGCTCTCACGGCTTCACACTCAACACCATGCTCCAGGGCGCATGGGCAATTCTGTTGGCGCGGTTCACAGGGCGAAGCGATGTGGTCTTCGGAACAGCCGTGTCGGGCCGGCCGGCGGAGATCGCGGAGAGCGATCGGATGGTCGGGCTGTTCATCAACACCCTGCCCGTGCGGGTCCGTCTGCGTCCGCAGGAGTCTTTGAGACAAATGCTGGGGCGGCTGCAGGAGGAGCAGTCGGCGCTGATCGCTCACCAGCACCTGGGTCTCGGTGAGATTCAGAGTTCCGCAGGGCTCGGGGAACTCTTCGATACCTTGATGGTGTTGGAGAACTATCCGCTCGACCGGAACGCGCTCCACGAAACCGCGGTTGGAGCCCGGGTCTCCACTGTGGAGAGCCGCGATGTCACGCACTATGCGTTATGCCTGGCAGCTATGCCGGGAAAGCGGCTGCACTTGCGGCTGCAGTACCGCCCGGACTTGTTCCAGCGCGAGATGGTGGAGGGGATCTGTGCACACATGGTCCGGCTGCTCGAAACAGTTGCGAACGACGTAGACCGATCGGTCGGGCAGATCGACCTGTTGAGCCCTGAAGAACGGCGGCGAATCCTCGTGGAATGGAACGGCCACGCGAGTGGTGTTGAGGGAGGCACGATTCCCGGGTGGTTCGAAGCGCAGGTGGAGCGCAGCCCCGAGGCCACAGCGGTCGTATTCGAGGAAACCCGGCTCAGTTATTCCGAGCTCAATTGGCGGGCAAATCGACTGGCCCATCGCCTGATGGTGGAGGGCGTTGGACCCGAGGACTTCGTGGCCCTGGCCATGCCTCGCTCCGCGGAGATGGTTGTGGCGCTGTTGGCAGTGGTGAAGACAGGCGCCGCGTATCTGCCGATCGATCCCGATTATCCTCCGGACCGCATCGCGTTCATGCTCGAAGATGCGCGGCCGGCGCTGATCTTGACTACCAGGGAGATGGCGTCGCGGCTGCCGGATCGCGCCGTCCGATGCCTGTTCCTGGACTCACTGTTTGAGACCGCTGCGCTCGACGTGTACCCATCCTCGAATCCGCGGAACCATGAGCGTACGTGCTCGCTGATGCCGCAGCATCCCGCTTATCTCATTTACACGTCCGGCTCCACGGGCAAACCTAAAGGCGTCGTGGTCGCGCATCAGAATGTCACCCGGCTGTTCCGTTCCACAGAGCAGTGGTTCCACTTTGGACCGGATGACGTGTGGACACTGTTTCACTCATACGCGTTCGACTTTTCGGTGTGGGAGATCTGGGGCGCCCTCCTCTATGGAGGACGCCTGGCGGTGGTTTCCTATCTCATCAGCCGATCGCCGGCGGAGTTCCTGATCTTCCTTTCGCGCGAGCGTATCACTGTTCTCAACCAGACTCCTTCAGCATTCTATGCGCTGATCCAGGCGGATGGCCAAAACCCTGGAGTGGGGCGAGATCTGAGTTTGCGCTGCGTCATTTTCGGCGGTGAAACACTCGCCCCGGGGCGTCTGCGGGATTGGTACTCGCGACATGGAGAGGATGCGCCGAGGCTCATCAACATGTACGGCATCACCGAGACCACCGTGCATGTGACCTACGTTGCGCTCGATCGTGAGGCAGCCAATACTGATGGCGATAGCCCGATCGGCTGTGGCATACCGGACCTGCGGCTGTACGTCCTGAACGGCTGGCTGCAGCCCGTGCCGGCCGGCGTCACAGGAGAATTGTACGTGGCCGGCGGTGGGCTGGCTCGCGGCTATCTGCGCCGTCCGGCTCTCACTGCCCAACGCTTCGTCGCCGATCCCTTCGGGCTCCCAGGCTCGCGCATGTACCGCACGGG
>WNFT01000991.1_pt1 | contig 24176 bp, 20 predicted proteins | sample 5400191 | NCBI WGS metagenome assembly WNFT01 (sample SAMN13153359, study PRJNA577476) | soil metagenome | isolation source: 80 cm saprolite under Madrone tree | place: USA:California | collected 2016-06-14 | reverse complement strand
GGCTGATGTACGCCTGAACGCTCTGCAAGTAGATATAAAGCTGCGCGCTGAGGAGATGTATGAACGGCACCCACAAAAGGCCGAGAACGACCATGGCGCCGGTGGCCATCCGTCCGAAAGTGACCAGCTGCAACTCCGTCGCGGCGGGACGGAACTTTTTGTAAAAGTCTAGCGTGACCATTGTCGATGCGGAATTGAATACGGAGCTCATGGCGCCCATTAGCGCGGCAAGAAGCGCAGCGATCATCAATCCGACGAGGCCGGGAGGAAGCAGGTTCACGATCATGGTGGGATAGGCGATGTCGCCGTTGGTGACTTTTCCTCCCACAACGTGGAAGAGTTGGGGGTAGAGTGCGACCGCGATCAGGCCCGGCAGTACGAGCACAAACACAGGAAGAATCTTGAGAAATCCCGCGAAGATCGTGCCGGCCTTGGCGTGGCCCTCGTCCTTCGCGGAAAGAACGCGCTGCACGATCACCTGGTCGGTACACCAGTACCAAATGCCCAGAATCGGCGCTCCAAAGAAAATACCGGTCCAGGGAAACTCGCCGTCCGTCGCCGGCTTCATCATGTGAAAGTAGTCAGCAGGTACTGCGGCACGCAACCCGGCAAAACCACCGACTTTGTCCAGACCGATGATGGTCAGCGCAATCGCGCCGGCGAGCAGGATCAAGGTCTGCACCAGATCGGTGTAAATCACCGCGGCCAATCCGCCCGCGATGGTATAAATACCCGTCGCCACAACCAGAATGACGGCCGCGGTCAATGGGCTCCAACCCACCACACGCTCCAGAACAATCGCCGCGGCGTAGAGATGCACGGAGATTTTCGTAAAGATGTAGGCGATCACGGAGATCGTTGCGAGGTAAGTGGCGCAATTGCGGTTGAAGCGGCGTTCCAGAAACTCAGGCATGGTGAAAACGTTCGAACGAAGGTAGAACGGCACGAACACCCAACCAAGCAAGAGCAGCATCATGCATGCCAGCCATTCAAAATGGCCTACGGCCAGGCCCGACGTGGCCCCGGAACCCGCCAAGCCGATGAAATGTTCCGTGGAAATGTTCGAGACAAACAGCGAGGCACCGATAGCGAACCAGCCGATGTTGCGGCCGGCAAGGAAATACTCCTCGGAAGTGCGTTCCTTTCTCGAGAAGTAATAGCCAATGCCAAAGACAAGGGCAAAGTAGATCCCGATGATGACGAGATCCAAGGTTCCGAGGGTCCGGTGAGTGACCGCAACCGAAGATGCAAAAAGCATCAACACCTCCTTGTGGACTGCCGCACGCAGCGCGTCTCCGTGGCTGCCCCTGCCTAAACGATATTCCCCAGTTGCCCCGACAATGACCCGGACGAATGGGCCGTAAAGAATTGTGCGTGCGAAGTCTATAACAGGCCAATGGCAGGCTCAATGACCGTTTCGCGAGGAGGCCCGGTTGAATGGAGACGGCGGCAATCGGCCAATCTTTGCTGCCTGGGAATAATCGAGCTGACGAGCAGGTATCTTGGCGTGGGCCAATCGCGCGTCCAGCGCAGTTTGCCGACTGGGACAGAACAAGGTAAAACTGATAGTCGGAGGAAACATGAGAAAGTTGCTGCTATGCCTGCTGATTGGTGCGGTAGCCGTGATGGCTGAGGGGAAGACCGTGTACGACTTCACATTGAATTCCATTGATGGCCAGCCCGCGCCGCTCGCGGCGTACAAGGGAAAGGTCGTACTGCTCGTCAATGTCGCCAGCCGGTGCGGTTACACGCCGCAATACGCGGCACTGGAATCCATCTATGAAAAGTACAAGGACCGCGGCTTCGTAATCTTAGGCATTCCCGCGAATAATTTTGGCGGCCAAGAGCCCGGCACGAACGCGGAGATCAAGACGTTCTGCAATTCGAAGTACAACGTGACTTTCCCAATGATGGCGAAAGTATCCGTAAAGGGCGAGGACACGACGCCTCTCTATCAATTCCTGACCGACAAGACTGCGCATCCGCAGACCGGCGGCGAGATCAAGTGGAATTTTACGAAATTCCTGGTTGGCCCGGACGGGCGCGTCATCACGCGGTTCGAACCGGAAGTGACGCCGGATGCGCCGCAAGTGACGTCAGCAATCGAGAAGGCGCTCAGCTCGCTGAAACCCTGAGCGAAGTGCACCGCGAGCTGGATCGACCTCCCGTCCTTAAACGCGGCGTTTGTGGGCCGGGCGACTGCTAAAATGATGTTGCGCACGCGTCGCCGGCTTACAAATCAAAATGTCCATACTTTCGCTGCAAAACGTCTCGAAGGATTATTTAAGCGACGGCCAGCGCGTCGAGGCGCTCAAGGGGCTTTCGCTGGAAGCGGACCGCGGAATATTTGTAGCGCTGGTGGGACGAAGCGGCTGCGGAAAGTCCACGCTGCTGAATCTTGCCGGGGCCATGGATTTTCCTACCTCGGGCCAGGTGCTGGTGGAGGGGATTTCGACGTCGTCCTTGAACGATGCCGCCCTGACGCGATTGCGGCGCGAAAAGGTCGGCTTCATTTTTCAGTCGTTTCAATTGCTCCACACACTTACAGTTTTTGAGAACGTGGAGCTGCCGCTGCTCCTTGCGGGAAAATCGCGTGCGCGCGAGGCTGCGCAGGAGCGGCTCGAGTGGGTGGAGCTGAAGGGCCTCGGCGATCGTTATCCACACCAGCTTTCTGGAGGCCAGATGCAACGCGTGGCCATTGCGCGCGCGCTGATCCATTCGCCGAGCCTGATCCTCGCCGACGAACCGACCGGCAATCTGGATACGACGACGGGGAACGTCATTCTCGAATTGCTCCGGCGCCTCACGCGCGAACAAAACACCGCAACGATTCTGGCAACGCATAGCCTCGAGGCCGCCGCCCTCGCCGGCCGGGTTGTACGAATGCGCGACGGGAAAATCGAAGAGATCCTCGAGCGCTGAAATGCCACGCCTACTGCTTTTTTACCGATTGATGACGCGGCCGCTCTTGCGCGAGCCGGTTCGCGCGGGGCTGACGGTGCTGGCCGTGGCTTTGGGCGTCGCGGTAGTGCTGGCGATCGATCTCGCGGGTGACGCCGCGACCGGATCGTTTCGTTCTTCGATGGAAACGCTGGCCGGGGACAATGATCTGGAGATCGCCACGCCGGGCGGCGTGCCGGAGAATTTGGTGGGTACGCTGACTTCCCTTCCGTACTCGATTCGAATCTCGCCGCGCATCGAGGACTATGCCGTCATCGCCGGGACGAGGAAGTCGCTTCCTCTTATCGGGCTCGACCTGGTATCCGAGGGGTCCGGCTTTTCCCAAATGGATTCTGGAGGAGCGGCGGAAATTCCATTTCCAAAAACTCTCGAAGAGGGATCCGAAAATTGTGGAGGCTTCGACGTCATCTGGGTGGGTGCGAGCCTTGGATTCAAGGCGGATGATCACCTCCAATTGCTCATCAACGATCAAGTCCACGACTATGTGATTCGCGGCGTGTATCCCGATTCGAACGGGAACGAATCCGCAATTGTGATGGACATCGCAGCGGCACAACACGCGTTGACGCGCTATGGCCGGGTCGACCGAATCTTGTTGAAAGTGCAAAAGACGGCGAGCCTGGAGGAGTGGCAACAGCGTTTGCGTTCCGTGCTTCCCGCTGGCGTGGAGCTGCGTCCGCAAGGAACGGGCACGAACGAAAATCGCCGCATGCTGGCGGCATTCCGATGGAATTTGCGGCTCCTGAGCTACGTTTCGCTGGTGGTTGGCGCCTTTCTCATTTACAACACGATTTCCGTTTCCGTGGTACGGCGCAGGGTGGAGATTGGAATCGTGCGCGCACTTGGCGCGAGCCGTGGGACAATTCTTTCGGCATTCGTTGGCGAGGCGGCTTGCTTCGGGATTGCGGGTGCATTGATTGCGCTGCCGCTCGGCCGGTTCATGGCGACGGGGGCCGTGAAGTTGATGGCTGTCACGGTCGAATCACTTTACGTGAGCAGCCGTCCGGGGCCGATCGAGTCGCGTATCGGATCGGTTTTCCTGGCACTGGGGATCGGCGTTGGAGTTGCCGTTGCGTCCGCTTACTCGCCGGCGCGCGAGGCTTCCCTCGTATCTCCCGTGGAGGCGATGGGAAAAGGGCGGCGCGAATATGACGTGCGCGTCCAGAAGACCAGAGACTTGTGGCTGGCGGCGGGGCTGAGTTTGGCTGCGTTTGCGGCTTCGCGTGGAAATGCCATCGCCGGGAAGCCGCTCTTCGGCTATCTTGCCGCGATTTTGCTGGTGGCGGCTTCCGCGTTGGCGATTCCCGCCATAGTGGATGTGCTTTTGACAATTTCATCAAAAATGCTTGGCAAAATATTCGGAGTAGAGGCGCTGCTGGCTTCGCGAAGTCTTGCGGCGTCGCTGCGCCGGACTTCGGTGCTCGTTGGCGCTCTCTCCACGGCCATCGCCATGATGACGGCAGTGGGCATCATGGTTGGGAGTTTTCGCGAAACCGTGGCCGTATGGATGGCCGATCAGTTGCCGGCGGATCTCTACCTTCGGCCCGCGGGCTCCGCCGCCGCGGATCGTCACCCAACAATTTCGCTGGGATTGGCGGAGAAAATTGCAAAGCTTCCCGGAGTGATGGCCGTCGATCGATTGCGAGCCTACGAAATCAGCTACGAGAATATGCCTGCGACGCTGCTTTCCGTTGACGTGGATGTACTACGTTCACATCACAATTCTGATTTTTTCTCCGGCCGCTCGAAGGAGGAAGTGCTGGGGGAATTGCGCGATTCGAATGTGGTGCTCGTGAGCGAACCGTTTGCGTACAAACACAATGTGAACAGGGGCGATTTTCTCGCGCTGGCGCTCGGCGGACGAAGAGATTCCTTCCGGATTGCCGACGTGTATTACGACTATTCGAGCGAGCGCGGCAATATCCTGATGGACCGCCAGACCCTATTGCGTTATTTGTCGGACCCGGCCCCGTCCAACCTCGCGATTTACATTTCTCCCGAAGCAAATCTGGATGCGGTTCGCCACGAAATCGAGAAGACTGCTGCCGGGCAGCGGGTCCTGCTGTTTTCGAATCGTGATCTTCGCGGAGAAGCGATTCGCATTTTTGACCGCACCTTTGCCATCACTTACGCAATGGAGGCGGTTGCGGTTCTCGTCGCCGTCATGGGGATCGCCGGTGCGCTTCTCGCGCTGGTCATCGACCGGCGCCGGGAGCTGGGTTTACTGCATTTTCTGGGCGCGGCAAGAAGCCAGATTCGAAAGCTGATTCTGGTGGAAGCAGGATTGCTGGGACTCCTGGCCAATATCGCCGGATTGATGCTCGGGTTTGCGCTGTCCCTCGTTCTCATTTTTGTGATCAACAAGCAGTCGTTCGGCTGGACGATCCGATTTCACTGGCCGGTGGAAATCCTGCTTGCGGCCATCACCATCGTGTATGCGGCAACTGTGATTGCAGGCTTGTACCCTGCGCAAGTGGCGGTAGAGCTGAATCCCATTGAGGTTGTGCATGAAGAATAAGCTGGCGTGCTTCGTCGCCCTGGTGCTTTCTCTCCAACCGGTCACGGCGCAATACCGCACGGCTTTGCCGGGTTACCACTATGAATTCCCGCGCGACCACTTCAATCATCAGGAATTTCAGACGGAGTGGTGGTACTACACGGGGAATCTGAAATCGAACGATGGGCACCGCTTCGGATTCGAACTGACGTTTTTTCGGCAAGCCGTAAGCCGCGATCTCGCAAAAACAGCGGCCTGGGACGTAAAAGATGTCTACCTCGCGCATCTGGCGTTGAGCGATTTGGATGGCAGCAAGTTTTATCACGCCGAACGAACAAACCGATCCGGACCGGGAATTGCGGGCGTTGATGAAACTCGTGGGCGCATCTGGAATGGCAACTGGCACATTGTTTGGAAAAACGACGCGCAAGAGTTGCAGGCAATCGACGAGCGGTTTCAATTACGCCTTTCCCTGCGTTCGGCGAAACTGCCTGTCGTCCATGGGGAGGACGGCGTGAGCCAGAAGGCGGCAGGAGCGGGGCGCGCTTCACACTACATTTCTCTCACGCGCATCCATACTTCCGGCTTCGTCGAGTTGGGCGGGAAGAAATTCGAAGTGACCGGGACGAGTTGGATGGATCACGAGTTCTTCACGCATCAGCTGACCGCGGACCAAACGGGCTGGGATTGGCTCAGTCTGCAGCTCGAGGACAACACGGAGCTGATGCTGTTTCACATCCGGCGCAAGGATGGTTCGATTGATCCGTATTCGGCAGGAACATTCGTTGATGCACAGGGCAAGACCACGCACTTGCGGACGATTGATTTTGTTTGGTCGCCCCTTGGAAAAACGTGGAAGAGCCCCATCACCGGCGCGGTCTACCCGATCGAGTGGAAGTTGGCAATTCCGCGTCTGGGCCTAGAACTCGAAGTGAAAACGCCTCTGGAATCCCAAGAACTAACGGGCAACACGAAAGTCACGCCGAATTATTGGGAAGGCGCGATCCTCCTGACCGGAAAACGCAACGGGCAGGCGGCAGGTGGTGTGGGCTATCTGGAAATGACGGGTTATGACTACGCGGTTCGGCTCGCACAGTGAGACCGATCCTGCCGGTCATCTTCATTCATTCTGTGGACAGAGATGAACTCGCTGCCGGTGAAAGAGTGCGCTCGGGATTAACGAAAAGCCAGGCCACAGCGCCCAAAGCGGCCAATCCTGCCGCAACATAAAACGGAACGGTCCAACCTAGACGCGACGCGATCGCGGGAGTGAGCGAAGCCGTTAGTGCCCCGCCAATTTGATTGCCCATGTTCATGAAACCGGATACGGAACCGGACGAACCAGAAGCGATATCCGCCGTGACGGACCAAAAAGAACTTTGGGATAGGTAGAGTGCCCCCGCGCCGCCGGCGAGGACAATGCTGGCGAGCCGCGCGCTGTGCACCTGCGAACCGAATGCAAGGAAGATGGCGGTCAGCGAGAGTGCGAACACTGCTATGCCGCACCTTCCGATGCGTTTGCCGTACAACTTGGTGAGCTTATCGCTGATGGCGCCGCCGAGCGGACTGCACGCGGCCATCGTGAGAAAGAGCAGTGTCGTGTAGGACGCGCTGGCTTTCAGATCCAATCCGCGGACATTGCGAAGGTAGATGAAGAACCACGCAAAGAAGATCCACGCAACATAACCGAAGGAAAAATAGCCGAGCGTCACAGCCCACACTTCTTTGCTTGCGAGAATAGTGCTCCACGGGATTCGGCCGTCACCAGATTTGGAGGTGGCGGAAGTCTTGACGGTTCGACCGACCTGAATGTGTCCGAGTTCAGCAGCGGAAACGTAGGCGTGCTGCTCCGGCGTGTCTCGCGCGAAAAAATACCACGCCGTTCCAGCGATCAGGCCGAGGAGAGCGCTCGCCCAGAAAGACCAGCGCCAGCCGTAGTGGGCCATAATGTAGGAGATCAGGCCCGGCGTGACGCCGGCACCCACGCCGACGCCGGCGAATATCACGCCGTTCGCAATTCCGCGTTCCTGCGTGGGAATCCAGCGCGAGACGAATTGATTGGAGGCCGGAAACATGACGGCTTCTCCGGCCCCGAGGAGAAAGCGCATCGCCGCCAAGTAAAAAATGGCGAATGCGATTTTCGCGGAGACGGCGGTGGTCAGCGCCGTGAAAATTCCCCACCACAAAACTCCCACAGCGAGCACGCGGCGCGGCCCAAGGCGATCGGCAAGCCATCCTCCGAGCGTCTGAAAAAGCGCGTAGCCTATCAGGAAGGCGCTGGTGAGCGATCCTAACTGAACGTTTGTGAGATGAAATTCGGCAGCGATCGAATTGCCGGCGATGGCAATGTTGATGCGATCGACGTAGGCGACGGCGCTCAACACAAATAGCCCGAAGACCAGGAACCAGCGTACGCGAGTTGAGGCGGCTTCAGGCACCGAGACTGCTCCGATTAGCGCGATCCCGCAACCTGAGCGCGATAGTAAAAGATGTCCTTCGAACTCTAGTGAAACGCGTCGTCAATTCGCTCACGCCGAGTGCGATTTAAATAGCTTGACTAGATTTTCCCCGACGATTTTCTCCTCGCCGGGCTGCAGCATGAAGGAGTTCATGGACAACGTTTCGCCCTCCTCGCCGGTGGATAGGACGATGGACGGCTTTCCGGCCCGCAACGCCTTTCCGGCTTCGCGCGGCGTCAGCGAAATGCGCTGCGCATCCCACTTGATGTCCATGTGCGGAACGTGATTGGCGATGTCGGGAACCATGTAAGAAGTGGAGACGCCGGGAACCTTCGTGATTTTCGCGGAGACAAACTCAAGTCGGCGCTGCCATTCTTTGTTGAGGGCCTCGTGATCTTCCTTCAAATACGATTCGAGCGCCTTGACCATCCCAATGATTTCCTCTTTGCCGACTTTCTGGCTGCGGCCGAGAGTGTCTTCGTGAGGACTGTTGTTGAGCAGTGCATAGGCGACGAGGTCCTTCCTGCCGATAAGCAGTCCGGCGCACTGCGGGCCGCGAATGGCCTTGCCTCCGCTAAACGCTGCGAGGTCATAACCCATAACGGTGTAGTCCCAAAGATGCGATACCGGCGGCGTATCCGCGGCGGCATCGATGAAGGACGGTACATTTAGTTCCTTGGCGAGCTTCACCCACTCCTCCACTTTGATTTGGCCGGCGGCGTTGGCGAAATTCGTGAAGTGCATCATGGCCGTTTTCGGATTGACAGCTTTTCGCACGTCCTCCCGGGTTTCCACTTCGATCAGCTTCACACCCGTGGAACGGAGTTGGTGATCGAAAGGATTGCGGTGCGATTTCTGGATGATCACTTCGGACTTCATTCCAGTGAGGTCCGGCAACTGTTCGATGAACTTCGGATTGTCTCCCGTGAGGATGCCGGCCAATCCTGACTGCATCGCGGCCGCAGCGCCTGAAGTGACAAGAGCGGTGTTGCCCTCAGGCAGTTTGAGCATTTCCGCGATGCGCTTCCCTGCCGCGACTTCAAGCTCCGGAACGTTCACAAAATGCAGCGAAGCCAAGGCCATAACTTCCTCGACCTCGGGACGCATCAGGGAGCCGCCGAGAACGGTCATCGTACCCTGGCCGTTGATCACCGTGGTTACGCCCAATTCTTCGTAAACGTTGCCAGTCGCGCCAAACCCGCTGATTTTTCCCGCCGGCTTTGCAGTTGCAACGGGGCTAGCGAACAGTTTTCGCGGACTGAGCAGAGTGCCCGCCAGTGCGCCGAGGCTACCCAGAAATGTGCGGCGCTGCCATTTTTCGCTGAAGACCATGGTTATGCTCCCTTCTTTGCAGCGGCCACTACCGCTGCCGTGCAATTGATTTCCACGAGCGAATCGCCCGGAAGCGCCGCGACGGCAACGGTCGTGCGCGCGGGCCCGCCGCGCGGAAAGTACGTCTTAAAAACCTGGTTCATGCCGTCGTAGTAGTCGATGCTCGCGAGGTAGACGGTCAGCTGCAAGATGCTGTCCATCGTGCCGCCGCCCGCTTCAACGAGTGTCTTGACGCTTTCCATCACGTGGCGCGTGTGATCCTCGATGTCTTTCGGAAACGTCTCGCCTTTGTCGTGGGAATGAGCACCCTGGCCGGCGATGTAGATCACGCCGTTGTGAACGATGAGCGGCGTGATAAATCCTGTTCCGGTGTTCGGCTTGCCTTCATAAGTCAGTTTCTGAACACCGCCTCGCGCCTGCCCTGCCGAAGCGGCGGAATCGGAGAACAATCCCGCGATCCCAGCTCCCGTAAAAAGAGATGCGAAACGCGCGGCAAAACCTCTTCTAGTGCTGCGACCTAGCATCATCTCTTGTACCTCCTCTCAATGCATGATTGCAAAAATTTAATCTCTTAGGGCAGTCCAAAAGTGAAAGCATCCCTGCCCGCAGCGATGCCTCGGCTCACCCTCACCTATCTAGAGCCGGCCAAACTTATTGACAGCTTCCTCGATGGATTTGAGTTTTTCGATTACCGCGTACATGGAGTGCTCCTTGAAATCCATCTCCTGGGCAAGCGCAAACACCTTCGGAGCCAGCGCGCGCGGCACCACAACGACGCCATCGGGGTCTGCGACGACAATGTCAGCGGGATGGACTTCAACTCCGTCACAAACGACACGAATATTCGATCCCGCGAAACGGTAGTGCCCGATCGAAGTGGAAGGCACGACCCCCAGCGCGTACACGGGAAAACCGATCTTCTGCAAGTAAGCAACATCGCGCACTCCGCCATCAATGACCGCGCCGGAAAAGTTGCGCGCGGACATCGCCGTTCCCATCAGGCCGCCCATTCCGGCAATGTCGGCTCCGTCTTCGACGACCATCACGTAGACGGAATTCGGCGCGCCTTGATCGATCGCAGCAAGCATGCCCTTCAGCGCATCGGGGTCGTGATTTGTCTCCTTCTTCAGAGCCACCGTAAGCGCGAATCCGGCAAAGCGCGTGGGAAAGATGGAACGCATGCGATGCGACAAATACATTTTGCGGCCGGCTATCTGTTCGAGTGCGTCCGACACCGAAGCCACTTCGACGTGGCGGTAACCTTCCAGCAGTGCCGCATCCTCCTGTGCGGGTTGGGGTTCCTGACGCGGCTTTGCCGTTGGCGTCCAGGCGACGCCGACCGTCAGGGCAAGCAATAGTGCCACGAATGCGAAGAGACCGTTGAATTGGCTTGGTCCCACGAAACGATGAATATTGCTCATGCGTTCCTCCTGGGTTGCGCTGGAGCGAACATTGGCATTGCTGCCTCACCGGCAGTCAGAAGCAAGTGGGCGCTCGTACTTACGGGCCCGGCTAGCGCGATAGTGTGAATTAATTCGTTTTAGGTTACAACCGACGAAAATGCAATGTAGTTTCGCATTCGGGTCACGGCAGTGAAAATTAGGGGCAGCGGTTAGGTCAGCAACCACGTTAATTGCGCAAGGCTTAGGATCTGCGTTCCGAATCAAGAAGTCAAAATTTCACTGGAAAGCATCGAAATTTTGGTTTGGCAATTTGCAACCCGGCGCGTAAACTATTCTTGTATGTTCTCTCGCTCCAAAAAAGCCTCCCAGATGTGCCCCTGCTGTCCATGTCGCGAGGGTGTGTGCTTTGGCGCGGGGAGGCTAGGTATCTAGAGACTTAAATTCTAGCTGAAAAGTTTTCGACCCACCGCCAAGCAAAAGTTGGCAGGTGGGTTTTTATTTTACGCCAAGGAGCGAGTTCGAATGTTTGGAAAAAGAAAGGGCTTTCCAGCTTTTAGCTTAATGGCAGTACTCGGCGTTTCTCTCTTTGCCAGGCCGGCAAGTGGCGCCCCGGAGAACGATGCTCCCACTGCGGGAAAAAAGGATGCCATATCGGCAAAGTCAAAATCCGAAGAAGCAGACAATAGTTTGCGAGCAGCTGCCGCACACGTCGAAGTCGAGCTGCGGGAAGTGAAGGAGCTGCTACGGGCACAGCAGCAGCGAATTGAAGCACTCGAGGAGGAATTGCGGCTTGCACGCGGCAGCGCCGCCGCGACATCCGCGCCTGAACCAGTTGTAGCGAAGTCGGCAAATGCGGCGGCCGGACCGCAAGATGCGTTGCAAAAGAGGTTGGAAACCGCCGAAGGCAAACTAAAAAGTGTCGGTCCGTTCAGCTTCAGCGGTGACTTCCGGCTTCGCGACGAGCCCTTCTTTGGCGGCCCGGCGAACCAATCGCTGGTCCGGAACAGGGAACGCTTCCGGCTGCGCTTCAATGCCAATGTAAAACTAAATGATGATATCAGCGGAGGTTTTTCGCTGGCCTCCGGCGACCTGAATGATCCCATTTCGACAAATCAAACCACGAACCAGTTTTATACCCGCAAGGCGTTTGCCATCGACCGCGCGTTCATCAACTACCGGCCGCACTATTTCAAGCCTCTGACTCTCACGGGCGGAAAGTTTGCGTATCCCTGGTACAACACCGAGCTGCTTTGGGACAAGGACCTCAATCCCGACGGGCTGGCGCAGACGCTCTCGTGGGATTTCGAAAAGACTCGAGTCTTGCGGAAAATCGCGCTCGTCGGCTTCGAGCTTCCTTTTGCTGAGGTCGCTGGAGTTTCTGTCACCAACAAGAGCGTCGTACAGAGTGTGCTCTATGGCGGGCAACTGCAGTCCGTCTGGCAACTCGCCGGCTGGCTGAAGTTCAGCGCGTACGGCGGCTTCTACAACTACCACAATGCCGACTCCATCGCGTTTGCACTGGCGACGGCAAGTCTAAGCAATCCGCAGACTCCCAACAGCGGGCTCTTGAAACTAAATCAGAACAGCGTGCAGAACTCCATCACGACCATCACGAAGGCAACGGTCGTGACAGCGAACACCGGTCCGGCGAACACGCCCACGGCGTTGCCCACGGGCGTCACTTCGATTCAGAGCGCACAGTTTGCCTCGAAGTTTAGCTTGCTGGATGCGATTGCGCGGTTTGACGTCAAGACGCCTTACGAGCGATGGCCCATCGCCGTCATCGGAGACTACGTACAAAATACGCGCGCTTGCGCCAACGTCGGCAATATCCCCACGACGCCTCCAACCAACACAACCACTGCCACCTTCACTCTATCGACCAACGCCCCCTGCGATCCACATCAGCGCCGCGGTTATTGGCTGGAAGGCCGGTTCGGCCGGGCGGAAGAAAAGGGAGACTGGCAGTTTGCCTACACCCGGATGTTCATCGAACGCGAGGCGGTCCTCGGAGCGTTCAACGCCAGTGACATCCGGCAAAACAGCAACGTCAGTCAGCACCGCGTCGAAGCCTTCTACCAAGCTTACAAAAATGTACAGCTGGCCTTCACTGGATTCATCGGGAGGCCGCTCAACTTCGGCAGCACAGCACCGCCGGAGAACCTCCTCAAGCGGCTGCAGTTCGACGTGATTTACAAGTTTTGAGGAGAGCGAAAAAGTGAAATCACGAACCATACTGACGATTTCCTTCTTGCTGTTGGCTGCCGGTCGGGCTGGCGCACAAAACGCGCCCGTCTCCGTGCGGGCGGGCTATTTTCCAAACGTCACGCATTCGCAAGCCCTTGTCGGGCGAGCTCAGGGCCGATTTGATCAGGCCCTCGGTCCCGGTGCGCGCATCGAGTGGAAAGTCTTCAACGCGGGACCATCCGTGATTGAAGCTCTGTTCGCCGGAGCACTCGATCTAGCTTACGTCGGCCCGAATCCGGCCATTGCCGGCTATGTGCGTTCCAAAGGCGAGGCTCTGCGCGTCATTGCGGGCGCCACCAGCGGCGGAGCAGCCCTGGTCGTGCGTTCCGCCGCCGGCATTGCGAAGCCCGAGGATTTTCATGGCAAGAAGATCGCCACGCCGCAGATTGGCAACACTCAGGACGTCGCTCTGCGTGCCTGGTTACAGGCGCACAGCTTGAAAACGCGGGACAAAGGCGGCGATGTCCTGGTCATCCCGATTGCCAACCCAGACCAACTCACGCTTTTTCTCAAAGGAGAAATCGATGCCGCTTGGGCGCCGGAACCCTGGGCTTCGCGCCTCATCCAGGAGGCCAACGCCCGCCTCTTCGTGGATGAGCGCGACCTCTGGCCCAATCGCCAATTCGTAACCGCACATTTGATTGTGCGAACCCCTTTTCTTCGTGAGCACGCGGCCGTCGTCAAGAACTGGCTCCGTGCCCACGTCAGGCTGACGGAGTGGATCAACGCAAAACCCGTAGAAGCAAAACAAATCATCAATCAGCAAATTCAGAAAGACACCGGCAAGGCGCTTCCGCCGAAAGTGCTGGACGAATCGTTCTCGCGCCTGCAAGCCACCTACGATCCGATCCGCAGCTCTCTTCTGACCTCGGCACAGCAGGCCTACGATGCAGGATTTTTGGGACGTGAACGTCCTGACCTCTCGGGCCTCTATGATCTGGCTCTCTTGAACGAAGTACTTCTGGAAAAGAAAGCGAAGCCCGTCCAATGATCTTGCAAGAGCAGGGACGAAACTGGCCCAGAGCGTTGCCGCTTGAACGTGATGACTCTCGATGCTTTGATTCTTTGGGAATAGGGTTCGGAGGCTGAGATGGCTGCACTCATGGAAGCACAATTGCCGCTCCGTGCGGTGAGCAACAAGATCCGCGTGGATGGCGTATCGCGTAACTTCCCGTCAGGCCACGGCGGCCAACTGGCGGCTCTCGAAAATATCAATCTCGAAGTCCTCCCGGGAGAATTTTTGTGCATCGTCGGTCCCTCCGGGTGCGGGAAGTCCACATTGCTTCATCTCATCGCGGGACTCGATCGCCCTTCGACGGGAGAAATCTGGATCGACGGCCGCAAAGTACAAGAACCCGGTCCCGACCGCATACTCCTGTTCCAGGAGCTGGGACTCTTTCCCTGGCTCACAGCGCGGGAAAACGTCGAATTTGGCCTGCGGCAGAAAGGCGTAAACACGAAAGAGCGGCGTGAGCAGGCCGGCTACTACCTGGATCTCGTTCACCTCTCCCAATTCGAAGAGCACCATCCGCATCAACTCTCCGGGGGCATGAAGCAACGCGTGGCACTGGCTCGCGCGTTGGCCATGCAGCCCGACGTCCTCCTGATGGATGAACCATTCGCAGCTCTAGATGCCCAAACCCGCGACCTCCTTCACGACGAGCTCGAGCGCGTCTGGCGCGAGACCGGGCAAACCATCATCTTCGTCACCCACAATGTGCGCGAAGCCGTCCGCCTCGGCGATCGCGTTCTCGTTTTGAGCTACCGGCCGGGCCGCATCAAAACAAAGTTTTCCATCTCTCTGGCGCGGCCTCGCCACATCGAAGATCCCGAGGTCGCCTCCATGTCCAAGAAAGTCCTCGGGCATCTTCGCGAAGAAATTGACAAATCCGTGCGAGCTGAATTTCATCATGAACAATTTGCGTAAAATCGCGAGACAAGTCGGCTTCTACGCCGTTGTGCTGGCGCTTTGGCAAAGCCTTGCGCTCTTGAAGCTCTGGCCTCCTTATGTATTTCCAACTCCGGCCAGCGTCTTCGAAGCCCTTCGAATCGGCTTCTCGGATCACACGTTTTGGATCGGCATCGGCGTCAGCTTGAAACGCATGCTCGTGGGCTACGCCCTCTCCGTCATCCTTGGCGGCGCGCTGGGGCTGCTTCTTGCGCAAAGCTATTTCCTGGAGGAGACCCTTGGCCGCCTGGTTGTGAGTGTGCAGAGCATGCCGAGTATTTGCTGGCTGCCCCTGGCGATCCTCTGGTTCGGTCTCAGCGAGAAAGCGATTCTCTTTGTCGTCGTTATGGGCTCGCTGCTCTCCATCAGCATCAATGTCGAGGCCGGCTTGCGAAACGTCCCGCGAATCTACGCCATGGCCGGTCGCAATCTCGGCGCGAGCGGCGCGCGGCTTTTTCTATACGTCCTCTTGCCCGCCAGCCTCCCTCATCTGGTCTCCGGCCTTAAACAGGGCTGGGCCTTCGCTTGGCGCTCGCTCCTTGCGGGAGAAATGATTTTCGTCAGTCTCGGGCTGGGTCAGCTTCTGATGATGGGGCGCGACCTTAATGACATCAGTCAGGTCGTGGCAGTGATGGTGGTCATTATTCTCATTGGGTTTGCTGTCGACGGACTCGTTTTTCGCGTCGTCGAAAGAAATCTTCGCCGGAAATGGGGCTTGTCCTCGGCGGCATAAGGATTTGGAGGTTTAGAGTGCGCGTATCGGAAGTTTCATTCGAACGGCAGGGCTCCTCGGTCGTCAGCGAGGGTCCGGAGCGGCTTGTATCGAAGAGGCTCAATCACCTTCGCATGCTGGAGTCGGAGAGCATCTACATTCTCCGCGAGGCGGCGGCGGAATTCGCCCGGCCGGTCATGCTCTATTCGATCGGAAAAGATTCTTCGGTCATGCTCCGGCTGGCGCAGAAAGCGTTCTTTCCAGGCAAAATTCCGTTCCCCCTGCTGCACATCGACACAAGTTACAAATTTCCGGAAATGATCGAATTTCGCGATTCCTACGCGAAACAGATTGGTGCCGAGCTGATCGTCCACAAGAACCAGGAAGCTCTCGACGCAGGCGCCAATCCATTTTTGCTGGGTACGCAGAAGTGCTGCGGGCTGCTGAAGACGAAATCACTTCTGGATGCCCTGTCCGAGGGCGGTTTCGACGCGGCCTTCGGCGGAGCACGCCGCGACGAAGAAAAATCACGCGCGAAGGAACGAATCTACTCCTTCCGCGATTGCCTCGGCCAGTGGGATCCCAAGAACCAGAGGCCGGAGCTTTGGAACATATTCAACTCGCGTCTGGATAAAGGTGAAAGTATCCGGGTCTTCCCGCTTTCGAATTGGACCGAGCTGGATGTCTGGCTGTACATCCACGTGGAACAAATTCCGATTGTGCCGCTCTATTTTGCGCGGGAGCGCGAAGTTGTTTCGCGAAACGGCTCCATCGTGGTCATCAACAATTCCTCGCAGCTCTTGCCGGGAGAAAAAACACAAACACTGAAGTGCCGCATGAGGTCGCTCGGTTGCGTTCCCTGCACGGGAGCTATCCGCTCCGAGGCGGACACTCTGCCGAAGATCATTGAAGAGATGGTTTCATTCCGCCGCTCCGAGCGCGAGAATCGCGCGATTGACCACGATGAAGAAGGCTCCATGGAACTCAAGAAACGGGAGGGATACTTCTGATGATTCCTTCCGCAAATAACAGGAACGAAGACGCATTTGCCGCATTTCTCGATCAGGATCTGAGCACCGAGCTTCTTCGCTTTACGACGGCGGGGAGCGTCGACGACGGCAAATCGACTCTAATCGGGCGGCTACTGCACGATTCGAAGGCCGTCTACGAAGATCAGCTGGCCTCGGTAAAGCGGAGCCGTATCAACCGCTCCACAGGGCCCATCGATTTTTCGCTGATCACGGATGGCCTGCGCGCCGAACGCGAGCAGGGCATCACCATTGATGTGGCTTACCGTTATTTTGCGACCTCGCGGCGCAAATTCATCATTGCGGACACGCCAGGCCACGAACAATACACGCGAAACATGGCCACAGGCGCGTCCACGGCAGACTTGGCTGTCATTCTGATTGACGCTACCAAAGGACTTCTTGCGCAAACGCGCCGCCACGCATTCATCGCTTCCGTTCTGGGAATCAAACACGTGCTTGCCGCTGTGAACAAGATGGACCTGGCCGAGTATCGCGAAGATCTTTTTCTAAAGTTGAAAGACGACTTCGCCGCCCTGGCCGCCAATCTTGGAATCACCAACGTCCAGTGCATCCCAATCAGCGCGCTGGAAGGAGACAACGTGGTTGAGCGCAGCGCGCGAATGTCCTGGTATAAAGGTCCGACGCTGCTGGAGCATCTGGAAACCGTGCCCCTGCCGGACAGCGATTCTTTGGAGGGCTTGCGATTCCCCATACAAAGTGTAATTCGGCCCGATGCGAATTTTCGCGGCTTTGCCGGGCGTATTGCGAGCGGTGTGATACATCCCGGTGATTTTGTTGTGGCGCTGCCCTCCGGACAAAAGACGCGCGTGCACTCGATCGTGACGTACGATGGCGACCTGTCCCGCGCTTACTCGCCGATGTCGGTGACGTTGCGTCTTGAAGAGGAGATCGACCTCAGCCGTGGCGATATGCTGGTGTCCGCCCTTGATGTACCCCGCCTCGCTCGGAATTTTCACGCCACTGTTGTGTGGCTTCACGCCAATCCACTGGAATTGGGGCGCACGTATCTCATCAAGCACACGGTTCGCCAGACGAAAATCCGCGCCACGAGCATCCGCCATCGCGTCAACATCAATACACTCATGCAGGAGCAGGCGACGCAACTGCGGATGAACGAAATTGGTTCGGTTGAGTTCGAAGCAAACGTGCCGCTCTTCTTTGATCCGTATGCCAGCAATCGAACGACCGGCAGTTTCATCCTGATCGAGGCCCTTTCGAACGCCACCGTGGGCGCGGGAATGATTCAAGAAGATCCGGCCGCAAAACGAGGGCGTGCTCCGGAGGAAGCAGTTGCGAATCTGTGGATTCCGGCAGGTTCACCGGTGTCCGCGGAGGAACGCCGCGTCCGGCGTGGGCATTTGCCCGCCGTGCTGCTGCTCGAAGGCCGGCAAGCGCTTGCGACCAGGCTCGAGCGCCATCTTTTCGAGCAAGGTTTCGAAGTACTCCATCTCACGGACTCCGCAGTCTCTGCCGGTGCGCTCTCAGAAACAATTCGCGTAACGCAGGCCGCGGGAATCGTGGTGCTCTATTCCGGTAGAGCTCTCGATTTAGAAACCAAGCGCCTCATCGCAACGAATTCGGAAGACCGCTTCTTCGACCTAGCCGAATCGAAAACTTCGCATTTGTCTGAAGAAGAGCACGCAAGGCGAGCCCTTGCATTCGCGCAGACTCTCCGACTTTCTCCAGCGGAGAAGAATCAGGATAGGGTGAATTAAATGGAAGTCGATCAAATCGCCGAAACGGTGGAGATCCTCTCACCTGAGGCAGTGCTTGAAGCCGTGCTGCGCGCCAACGAAAATGCACGGCCGTGTCTCACGAGTAGTTTTCAAGCGGAGGACATGGCTGTACTCCATCTTCTCCGCAAGCGCATCCCAGACGTGCCGGTGCTTTTCTTGGACACCGGCTACCACTTTCCGCAAACGTATGAATACCGGGACCGGCTGGCGAGAGAATGGTCGCTGAATCTCGTGAACGTGCTTCCAGTCCAAACTGTCGCAGAGCAAGAGTCCGCATTCGGCATTCTCAATCGGAGCGATCCCACTCGCTGCTGCCAATTGCGGAAAGTTGAGCCACTCCTTGGCGCACTGGAACCGTTCGATGTTTGGTTCACGGGCTTACGGCGCGAACAGTCACCGACCCGCAAGAACCTGAAGAAGGTTGAGCTTCATCGCCTTCCCACGGGCAAGAGTTTGTGGAAAGTGAGCCTCCTTGCAGACTGGAATTGGAAACAGGTTTGGGATTACGTAAATTCGAATGGGATCAGCCACCTGCCTCAATACGACGAAGGATATCTAAGTATTGGATGCCAGCCCTGCACCGCGCTGCCCGTGGATCCGAACAATCCAAGATCCGGCCGCTGGGGCGGAACGAAACTCGAATGCGGCATCCACACATTTTCGAAGCAGACGAATGCGTAGTCTGGTCACGGTGCGAGATCATGCGCGTTTCTTTGTGTCTCTAGGACGACGCTACGGGCGGAATTTTTTCTGGTTCTTCAGACGCGCGACCTCGAGGTCGTCTTCCATTTTTCGAGTGAGTCCATATCCGTCGAGGTTCTTGGCCGCTCTCCAGCCGGGCAAGAAAGATTCACTCTCGACCGCCAAGCCTGCCGGCAAAGACTCGAATGATCGCGGAAAATGTTGAAAGGATTTGGTTTGCCGATCCGTAGATGCAAAACCCGCGCCCTGAAAACAGCAAGTGCGGCACGGGGATTTCAGGCGTATTATCATTACTTCTAGGCAGGGGGCGAAAGAATGCCCAGCTTTCCTGTTCCCAAAGGCCGCCGCTCCAAGCGTGTCGTGTCCAAAGTGCGTGCCAGCCTGATCATCAGTAATCAGGACCAAAGACAGGAAAGGCTTCCCTGCCTCATCCTCGATTCCTCGAGAAACGGGTTCCGGCTGCGCTGCAGTTACCACCTGAGGCCCGGGCAATTGATCGAAGTCACCCTGGACGAGGACCCGCTCGACTCCGTGCGCTGCAGCGTGGTGTGGATCGGCAAAGCCAGCTCCAAGTATCAAGGCGAAGTGGGCGTGGAAACCGTCCAAGGCCTTCACTAATGGCTCGTTTTGACTTTTTGGGCTGCTTCTTTGGCTTGCGCTTTTTCAAAAATCCCGTGGGCATTCCATCCTCATAGCTTCCTCCTCAGCCTGAAACTGACAATTTACAACCTCTTCCCGCCCCCATGCCCGTGCTAAACTCCCTTTCTCCCACGCATGAAAAAACTCAGGGCCATCACTTTCTTTCTAATTGCCGCGGGATTCGCCCTCTTCCTCGCTTATCGCCTATCGCGCTCTCCGCAAATCCCCGGCGACCGGGAGTCCTCACAAACGACCGCTACCCAGTGCGATCAAAGTCTTTGGGAATATGTCTAATCCCGGCCGGCTACGAGTCCTGGACTCGTGCATTTCAGTAACCGGCACCGTCGAGGAGATCCGCAAGGAGGCGGACGGCGACGTCCACATCCTATTTCGCCTGGACCAGCAGTTTGAATCGCTCCTGAACGAGAAGAACTTTGCAAGGCAGTATGGCGATCTAGTCCTCGAACCGATATGCCAGGGCAAAGTACGGCAGGCCGACGCGGCAGAACCCTGCAGCCGGTACGTAGGTCCCTATTTTGAACCGCAGATCGGCCAGCGCTTTGCAGTCTCGGGTGCCTACGTCCGCGACGCCGACCATGGGTGGAACGAGCTTCACCCTGTCACTTCCATGCGGCCAATCCAATGATTTCGTCCGAGCGAATGTCAATACCCTTAGTGAATTCGATACACCGCTCCATAAGACGATAGGCTCAATGACTTTGGCGTGATTCCTGTTAGCGCTTACGCACTTTCTTGGCGATAAGCACCGGTGGATTCCCGCCGTTCTTGAAGAGCAGTCCTCTTAGGGAAACGGTATTGCCGTCGGCTAGGCCGCTGACACCTGTTACTCCCTGAAAATCCGTATTGCTCGAGGTCTGTACCTGGATGCTGGTGATTCCCGCGCCGGTGAAGAGAGCTGGCAGGCTGCCCACATTGAAATTCGGCGGAGCGGGCGCGCCGCTCACATTCCCGGTGAACTGCGTCATCCGCAGACGCACCCGGTTCGCGGTCACGGTGATGGGCGGCCCGGCGTTGGCCGGACCCGTCAGGTGTACTTCCACTGACTGCCCGGTCAAGAGTTGCAACGTATCCGTCGCACCTTCGAAGGCTCCCTGCAGACCGCTCGGCACATTCAGCCCATCCGTGTGTACCCGGAAGGTCGGACTACTGAGCGTGACGACCACCGGATTGCCGACGGACACATTGTTGACCGACCTCAGCTCTTCGAGCACCACCATCTGGAAGTGCGTCGCGTCGTCAATCTTGAAAATCACGCCCTCCAGCTCGTCGTCTTCGACCGCATCTTCAAATTCGATTTTCCTGGCGAGGAATACTCCCCCGGCCATCATCGCTACGTCCACTTCGACCACTTGGTTGTTTTGCAGGCAGCTAAAATCGTTCGCCATGCACCCTTCGAACTCAAACTGTGTGTTGTTGTCGGTGGTGATTGCGAAATCGCCATTTGCGGTGTGCAGCGTAAATTTCTTGTTCGTGGTGTCGAGGTTCTGGACCGTGCCTTGCAAATCATCCAGCCTGTCCATGCCATCGTTATCGTCATTATCATCGTTTCGTTTCGGTGTGAACTGCTGGGCGCTGACCGCCCCGGACAGGCTGAAATCTACTCCCAGCGTCGCGCTGAGAATGACGTTGGGGTTCACATCCAGCTGAATCGCTGAGGGTGTATCGGCTGCGACAGTGATCCCCGGGGACGAGAAGGTAAATGTTGACGTCAGCGCGCCGGTCGGTTTGATCTCGCAAACCGCTCCGACGGCGCAGCCCGCCAGCGCAGCGGCCGTATCGTTCTTGAAAGTCAGTTCAGGGTTGGCAAACGTCAGGTTGAGGCTCGTATACGTCCCTGGAGCCACGTTGGTGGTATTGAGAAACGCTGCTTCCGTCTCCAGCCTCTTCACTTCGATCCGGACGGAACCTCTGCTCCCGAGCAAGTCCACGTTCCCCGGGTTGAGCGTCGCTCCAGTGACGCTCACTTCAAACGAAAGCACTGTCACGCCCGCAGGCGGCGTGTCGGTGATCGTTAAGGACATCGGCACTTCCCCCATCACCGGCGGCGTAACCATATTGGATCCGTTACAGCTGTAAATCGCTAGCATGCTCAAGACAATCAGAGCGGATAGGGCTAGACGTGGCCTGTTCATTGGACACACTCCTCTGAGGGCAGGGGTTTGACTGGGTTTGTTCGTGGGATGCCCCTAATGCGCGGCAGGTTGTTTGACCTGGGCCTCCGTCGGCGGCTATATACCCTTCTCCACCCGCCTAGACCCTTATGCGTATTACGTATAATGTTCAAGAGGTTTCGTCTTAGATTCGCCCCACTGTAGGACGAACCGAACGGACGGGTCAAGACCGGGATGCCCACCACCTCCGGCGAAGGATCTATATTCAGTTCTAAAGAGGAGTAGTATGGAAGTTGCAAGGAGCGCAACCACTAGCAGTTGCTTCACACTCGGAATACCATCGGGTCATTCTTCAGGAAGTCACTCTACCGCTAGGGCCATTTCCTCTACCCGGCGCTTCCCAGCAGCAATTGGGGGTGGAAGGCGCATTCCACAAGCAGGCCAAAAGGCCTGTTCGGCTTGCAGGGCCGAGCAGGTGAAGTATGCACGGCTACAGCACAGACTCTAATGAAAGGAGGGTCGTTCTTTTTCTGCTCGCGTTGTTGGCGATTGCCTTGGCATGGGCCTCGTCGAAATTTTTGGCTGTCGCGCACCTCTCAGTCCCCTGGTGGGCGGACGCTCCTTCCAGCATGGCTTTCTACGGCGCGCTCTACGCTCTTTTCGACAGGTATCTCTGGCGGAACCGATTCGTGCATAAGCTCGGGCTGGTGCGAATCCCGAACCTCACGGGACGCTGGCGCGGTTACCTGGTCACCTCTTTTGACGGCCATACGAAGCAGCACGATCTGATGATCCACATCTTCCAGAGTTGGACGCAAATCACCGTGTACCTCACCACGGCCACGTCCATGTCCCGCAGTACTACGGCAGTGATTCAAGTGGACGACCCGGAAGGCGCTGCGTTGGTCTACCAGTATCAGAATCAGCCGCTCGCAGACGCCATGAGAACAATGCACATGCACTATGGCACGGCCATGTTGAGAATCTCTAACGGCGGGTGTCTGGCCGGAGATTATTATGCGGGGCGCGACCGGCGAACCTTTGGGCGGATTGGTTGCAAAAAGGTATAGAGATGCCAAAAACAGATGACTGTGCTTTTTTGCACAGTCCCGCGAGAGACCTTGTTGGTAGGGTGGAGGTTGCTGCGGAGCGACGGGGTCGAGAACATGCGCCGCTTGAATATGAAACCAAGAAAACACAAGAAAAATGGAAAGGCCGACTCGTTCGACCCGGAGGACTTTCTCAATACCGCAGGAGTGGCTAGAAAGGTTTCCGATTTCCGGCGGGGCGAATCGATTTACTCGCAAGGCGAGGCCGCAGAGAGCGTCATGTACGTTCAGAAGGGCGGCGTGAAATTCTCGGTGGTGAATGGGTCCGGAAAAGAAGCCGTAGTCGCCATGTTTGGCCCGAGTGACTTTTTTGGCGAGGGCTGCATGGCGGGCCAGACGATTCGGATGGGCACGACTACAGCCGTTACCCTCACCACACTTCTCGTCATTGAGAAAAACGAACTGCTGCGCGTGCTCCACGCGAGTTTTGGAGTCTGCCATCCGCTCTTGACTTCAATCTACAACACGCCTAACTTGGTTACAGATGCGTTTTACCAAGCCAATTCTGCTGGCGATGGTGGCGATTGCCCTTGCTATGTATGCGCTCGACTGCCTAGCTATGTCGACGCCTGAACAGGCGATGCAATGCTGCGATTCGATGCCATGTTCGTCGCACGGCCACGAGCATAGCCAGGAATGCTGCAAGACGATGCCGTCCATGCATGCGCCTTTTGTGCAGCCGGCCTCCGCGCATGGTCTATCCTTCTCACCTGTTTTCGTCGCAGTGCTGCCGGGGTTTAATGCCTCGCAAGGTTTGCATTCCTCAGCAAGGGTCCTCACGGCACATTGCCATGCGCCGCCGATTCCCCAAATAGCGGCTTCCTCACCTCTTCGCATCTAGTCAGCCTTCCACTCGCCTCCCGGCTTGAAGTATTCGTGTGCTTTGGAATTGCCATTTTTGCTGCAGGAAGAATTCGTGAGAATACGAAATCAGTTTTGGTGTGGCCGTGGAATGCACACTTCTAGGAGAAGGCAATGTCATTGATGACGCGAAAGAACGAGACACCGAGATTCTTGTTCAGACTCATTGAGACTAGCTTGCCGGCCCTGCTATTTTGCCTTGTTCCTGTCAGCGTGAGCTCTGCGCAGGAGTCAATGCCTCATCAAGCACAGCCCGTGACGCCACTCGCCGAATTGTTGCGGGAGGCAGAGCAGAACAATCCTCAGATTCAGGCTGCGCGCCAGAGCTGGCAAGCGGCAAAGCAGGTGCCGACCCAAGTCTCCACGTTGCCGGACCCGCAATTCAC
>WNFT01000989.1_pt1 | contig 24187 bp, 16 predicted proteins | sample 5400191 | NCBI WGS metagenome assembly WNFT01 (sample SAMN13153359, study PRJNA577476) | soil metagenome | isolation source: 80 cm saprolite under Madrone tree | place: USA:California | collected 2016-06-14 | reverse complement strand
CGTGACCGGCCGGGTGGCCGTTTTCGGCGCCGGCCGCGCCAAGCTCTGCAAGGCGCTCGAAAGGTCGGGGCCATGAGTAACTGTCCAGGCCTACTGAGACGGGCGCCTTCCGCAGTGGCCAGAGGCTGTCGCGGCCGACTAGGCTGATCCAGACCGATGGCCCGCACCAAAGGGGATCGCCCGCTTCGCCGTAGTCCAGCATCTTCGCGGGAGCGTCGAGAAGAGCGAGTAAAGCGTTGTAGGTGCCCTGCATGCCCATCGAGGAAAATTGCTGGAGGGCCGCTGGCTCCCCCGGAGTCGCAACCTGGGTCAGCACAAAGAGGGGATAGGAGCTGGCGACGACCATCCCACGGACGTACGCTCGATAGTCCGGGTCTAGATAGATGAGGTTGCCCTCGAGCGAGAAAAGTAACACGTTGGGAAATCGCCGGCTGATCTGCTGGGCCAGAAAGAGCTTGTCCCGGGCGTCGGTGCCGTAAAGGCCGACCGCCTGAACGCCCAGTCTCTCTATGCCGTCGAGAACGTTGCCGAGGGCTGCCTGCACCGCGGCGGCGGTAAGGTCCGGCGTGAGGGGCGGCAGGAGGTCACGGGGCGGCACTGGCTCGTCCAGGCGAAGCGCCAGCGTCTCGCGTCCGGTATCGCTGTTTGGCGAGGCGCGGCCAGGCGCGGTTGTCATGGACCGAAGCCGCGAAACGTGAAGTGGGAAGGTCAGCCTCTCGGCTTTTGGAAAAACAGGGCTCTTCTGGAGCAACGCGCCTCCCCAAGCCGTATTGGACTCGACGATCAGAGCGACCTTTTCCCCGGTCGCCCACCGACGATCGATGCTGCCCAGAAAGTCGCGCAGAGCCACCTCGGCTTCGTCGTCGCTGACAACGACCGCGTGGAACGTAACCCTTGCTCTTAGCCCCTGCCTTTGGCCGGACCCGCTGTAGGTTCCACTGAGCGATTTGTTCCGTGGGCTGGTCGCACTCCCGGAGATGATGCGGACCAGGGTCTGATCGGGGAAGCTCCTGCCCAACAGACCCTGGTCGAGGGCCGCTTGGAGGAACCGCCGCAAGGACGCGGTGGAGCCCGAGAACGACGGCCCTAGGATGCGAACATCGCCATCCGGGCGCCATGCGCTGGCGAGGGCGATCGCCGAAAGAAAGGCCTCCGGGTGGATACCCGCGGTAGCGGTTTCGAGCGGAATGAGAACCATCAGGAGGCGCCTTGGGTCGTCGTGGTTCCGGAAGAGAACGGCCGCAGGCACCTTTTCGTGACCTCGCCGGTTCCCGGATGTCGCCGAAGCTCCGGTAGTGTCCCGGTCGGGAAGTTCGAAGCGGTCCACGACGTAACCCAACCCCCCAGCCGCGCGCTGGAGGGCGTCGAGGCTCGCATCGAACATCCACGCGCTGTTGGAGTCGACATAGTCAGGCAGGGTGGCGATCACGAATTCAACCGAAACCCCTCTGGCGGCAGATGCATCCCGGACCCACTCGAGCAGGGCCTGCGCAGACATTCGCCGGACAAGGAGTCCGAGTAGCCAATCACGGGCCTTGGCGGCGTTCGCGTCCTTCTCGAGATCAAGAGTGGACAGGCGGTCGAGGGCCTCGTCCAGCTCGGCCTGCCCCGCCGGCCCGGGCAACAGCAGACCACGACCAGAGGAACCTCCCGGCTGGCCAGCTCTTGCCTCCGTTGCCCCGCTCTTCGCGTGACGCGCCAACTTCCGGGCCGCGCTCAGGATCTCGGGCTCCTCGGGATTTAGCCCCAAGTGCTCACCCACCAGTAGGAGCGCCGTCGCCGCCCCCGCCAGATGGTCGCCGACGAGGTGCGGGAGCGCGTCCTCATCCTGGCGACCTTCGCCATGGCTCGGGATGGCGGCGGGCCGCCCGGTCGGCCCTGCCGTAGTGAGCAGAGTCTTTCCCGCGGACAGACCTAGGATCCCGACCAGGAGTACGAGGAGAGGTGACGACTCCGACCTCCGTTCCATTTCCGAACCTCCCTGGCGGCCTTCCCGGCCACGCGGGACGCCGCGAGACTTGGAGGGAGTCGCTCAAAGTTGCTACGAACGCAAGCCAGGAGCCCATGAAGGGCGGCAGCCCCCGTTCAGGGAACCGCCGCACCGTAGTTGATTGGCGAATGGCCGGCGAGCCTCCGCGTGAGTACGTTCCTCCAGAATACCCACGCGTGACGCGTCAGGTACTGCCATGAACCCAGGCGCTGGTCTCGCCTAATGTCGTCCGCTGTCGGCTCCATCCTCAACGCACCGTTTCGGTCGAGATAGCGCAGCGCTCCCACGAGAACGAAGCCCAGCCCTTCAGGAGGGACCCTGCATACGAGATCGCAGCAGTTCACGAACCGCTGCGCCACGCGGCCAACAGGGAAGGTCGCGCCAAACGCGGCGTCTCCCACCCGAGGCGGGCCAAAAGTAAAGAGGGAGGCTCTTGGCCACAAGCTTGCCGCCAGCGTCGCGACGGCGGCGCCGAGGCTGTCCTCGGTGAACACAACCTCGGAGTCACCTAGTTCCCCGACGATTCTTCCGAGCTCCTCACGAACAGGACTCAGGTGCTGCACGAAACCCGTGTGCACGCGGCTCCCTTCCTTCCACGGCATGGGCGCGGTTTTGAGGTCCTGCCCGCGAAGGGCCACGAACGTCCGGGCCCCATCAGTGGCGATCTACCCGGCGATGCGCCGTTTGCGTCACCCTTGTCGGCCAACGACTCTGCGGTCGAGGTCCAGTCTGGCCCTTCGTAAGGCCGACGCGGGATTGCATTATGGCTCCGCGTTTAAAACAGAGGTGCAACGCAGCCCCTCGGAACACATGCTCTCCTGGGAGGGACGCCCACCATTCCGGATCAGACGGTAGTCGACTTACATCGGGCTTGGTGCGCAGAATACTGCGGGGCGCCTACTTGTCAAGCATTTTCTGTTGACTCGCTGGGAGCGGTCTATCCAATCGCCGTTCCATCGATGCCGTCAGACCACGTGGCCAACGCGACCAGAAGGGGCGTGGTCCCGATCGCCTTAACAGTGCAGCCCACGGGCTCCGACCCGGAGTCGTACTGCCATCAATGCGCTGGGCCATGGACGACAAGGATCAACACCCGGGCCGAGCCGACCCGGTCCTCAGCTCGTTGGAAGGCACCGCCCGGAAGTCCGAGCGGCGGAAGGGGGCCCGAGGATGAAACCGGCAGCAGGCTGAAGCGCGGCCCGATGATTCAAACTCGGGCCCTTGATACTTACTTACCCGGGTTGTGGAAGCCTGCCGGGCAGCTGAGCCCCTTCAACGGATCCTAGGAGAAGTCCCAGACGGCCCCGCCAGTCTGAATACCCACCCTTGCGATGTCATTGGGCTTTCCAGACGACTTCTCACAGGCCACCTGATTCCTGCGCTTCCCCGGCCACAGCGTACATCACCAGCGGATGCTGAAGTCCATGCTGATCCTCGTGTGCGTATCGGGTGCGATCAGGAAGGGAGCGGCGCTCGCTCCCCCGGAGTGGGAGAACGGAGGCACGTTGTCGAAGATCCGCCGGTACCGTAGTCCGACGGTCACGTTGCCGGGCTGGCCGATCTCCTTGTCGTTGACGGTGAACTCCGACGTGAGGTCGAGGTCGTACCGGTAGTCGTAGCGGGGCTCGGCTCCTCCGGGGATCCTCGTGCTGGTGTCGCCCAGTGGCAACTTCAGGTACCAGTCGCCCCTGAGAGCCCAGCGCCGGGAGGGCCAGCACTCAAAGGTGGGCCGAACGACATAGCGATAGCGCGGTGCAGCCGTTATGGGAACCGTCCGCGGTGTGGTCGCCGATCCCGTTCCCGCCGCCGGGGGTGTGTACTTCAGAGTGGCATGCTCCAGCTCGGCGAACACGCTAACGGCAACCCCCAGCCGGAATATCTTGTCACGTTGCTTCTGGGCGTTGAAGGCGTCTTGCCACTGCTCGTCGTCGACGTCCTTGAATAGGGCCTCCAGATCCTTGACGGCCAGCATGGCCTCCTTAGGCCCTCCGAGCACTCCCACGTAGCAGCGCAGCCACGATGGACCCAAGTCGGCGAGTTCCGGCTCTAGGTTGTTCTGGCCGACCCCCTGCAGGCGCTTCTTGACATCCTTGAGATTGTTCGGTCTGTTCCAGAAACTGTAGGTCGTCGCGACTGACGCGGGCCTCCGCGTGAAGGTGAGGGGTATCCGACCGACGTAGGATCTCCATTTCCGATGCCAGTCGGGAAAGGAGGGTGCGCGGCGGATGCCCGAGGAGATTGTAGGGCGCATCTTGCGCCTGCCGGGATACGGGGCCTACCAATGGGGCTTCGACGAGGCGGCGTCCAGCCCTGACGGTCAGGGTCAGGCAGGTTGGTCGGTATCCCGCCTACACGTGCAGCGGGTGCGGAATCGGGGTGGGGACGATCCACAGCGTGCGGGAGCGGCGGGTTCGGGATCTTCCGTGGGGCGCCTGGAAGGTGTGGTTGCTGCTGGAGGTTCACCGCGTCTACTGCCGGCGTTGCGGGGTGTCGACGGAGCGGATCGACTTCGTCGAAGGCAAGCATCCCTACACGCGGCGTTTCGCGGAGGCCGTGGCGAGGGACTGCGAGGATGCAGCGATCCGGCGGGTGGCCGGGAAGGGGGGTTTGTCGGCGCAGACGGTCCGTCGGATCGACAAGCGGGCACTTGCGGCCTGGAGCCGGCACCGCAAGCGTCGTCCACTGCGGCTGATGGGAGTCGATGAGATCTTCTGGGGTAAGGGGAGGTGTCTCACGGTGGTCTCGGACCTCGAGGCCAGCGAGCCGATCTGGGCTGGGAAGGAGCGCAAGCAGGAAACCCTTGATCGCTTCTTCGCTGAGTACCTGTCGCCGCGCCGCCGCCGCTCCGTCCGTGCGGTGTGCGTGGATATGTGGGAACCCTACCTGCTGAGCCTCAAGCTGCACCTGCCGAAGGCGGCGATCATCTTCGACAGGTTCCACGTCATGAAGCACGTACGCCGCCGTCGACGAGACCCGCAGGCAGGAGTTCTTCCGCCAGAGAGGTCGGCTTCGGGCCGTGATGCGCGGCAAGCGCTGGCTGCTCCTGACCCGCTGGCACAACCTCACCCGGGCCAAGAGAAGCCAGCTCCAGGAAGCCTTGTCCATGAACCGCAGGCTCTTCAAGGCTTACTACCTCAAGGAAGAGATCGAACGGCTCTGGAGCTACACCTACGAGGGGGCCGCCCTGCGGTTCTTCATCAAATGGCTGCTCAGCCTGCGTTGGCAGCGCGTGCCGGCGTTCAAGAAGCTGGCACGGACGCTCTACGACCACTTCGAGGGGATCCTCGCCTACTGCAAACACAAGGTCCCATTCGGTGTCGTCGAGGCGATCAACGGAAACCTCCGCGCTCTGATCCGCCGCGGCCGCGGTTACCAGGACCACGAGTATCTGATCCTCAAGGCTCAGAAGAGCACGGCCCAGGCCCGCCTCGCGAGGGCCGCGTGAATCCTGGATGGTCTACGAATTCTGGAACAGACCGATCTTTTCGGAGCGCGATCCGGAATCGGCCCTGCGTGTCACCGGTGGCTACGAGAGCCGGTCCCGTCGGTTTGTCGACGATCCGGTGGGACGCCGTTGGGAAAGGGTCCTCGGCCGGTTCGTGCGCATCCCAACGTTCGATGCGGGGGAACCGGAGGCTTTCGACCGGACCGTGAGGATCGCGGAGGAGGAAGCGGTTCGTCGATTGTCCACGGGCCCGTCGTCCGCCGAGGAGCGGCTGCGCGAGCTCTTCCGAACGGTTCGCCGCGAGTGCTGCCACCATCTTCAACTCCAGGCAGTGGGAGAACCCGTCGTCCGTTTCCCCGACTTCGCGGACTACGATCCCTACCGGCTGGTGCGTTGCATCCGGGAGTTGGCCGACGGCTTCTACCGCACCCTGTGGAGCTCCTTTTCCGACAAGGAGAAGCTCCTCCTGACACAGGTCGCGAAGGGCTACCTGGTGAACCCAGTCAATCGCCAGGCGCTCAACCGCCTCCTAGCCCTCCGCCTTATCCTCCGCAGGGCCCGGTTCGAGCTCGTCAATCACAGCTTCGCGGAATTCGTGCTCAGCGCCGCTCGTCCCACTGACGTTGCCGAGTGGGAGCAATCCGGAGTGACGAGTACCTGGTCGCTCATCCGGATTCCTGTGCTCATATCCCTTGTCGGGGTCGCGGCTTTCATTGCCTACACTCAGCGCGACGCCCTGCCGGCGGTGCTCGGGATCCTTGGAGCCGCTGTCCCAGTCTTGGTGAAGCTACTTGACCTGTTCCGGCGCCCTTCAGGCCAGCCGCAGCGATCGCGTTAGCTCCCTTGGCGGCGAGAAGCGCACGATAAAGCGACGAGGTTGGTGCGTGCTGGGTCCAGTCCCGGGTGTCTACGCGGTACCCAAGGTCTTGCGAACTTGGGTCCCGAGTTGCAGGAGCTGGTCTGACACCTGGCTACTCTTGGAAGTGAGGAAACGATATCCGGCCCCGACATGATCCTTGGCCCGAAGAATCCACACAAAAGTGTTGACATACAGAACTGAATATGTCTAGAGTCTCGCAGCTCCCCCAATATGACAGCCGCTGCTCTGGCGCGCGCGGGACCCTCCCCCGGGGAACGGCGCCGCGGCTGGTAGGGAAACCTTTGGCGGAGATGGAGCGCGCGATGCATTCAGTGGCATGCCGGGGGTTTCTTAGGGCAACGACCATCCTTGTTTTCCCCTTGGCTATAGTCGCGCTCCGGCTGCTGAGGCGCGCCGTCAACCCGACGATTCCTCTGAGGGGCAGCCCGAGACTCGTTGTGATGCGCGCCTCATTACTGGTCCGGAAGTGGGAAGCCAAACGGAGAGTCGTGAATCAACAGCTTGGAACCTTGTAGGCGCTCGGGGAGGGTTCGATGCGCAACATCGTCTTGTGCTGCGACGGTACTTCGAATGAGTTCTGCACGGACAACACGAACGGCGTCAAGCTGTACCAAATGCTCAAGAAACACCCGGACGAGCAACTGTACTTCTACGACCCCGGCGTCGGGACTTTCGCGTCGCCGGGGGCTCTTCTCCCGGTCTCCAAACGCGTCACCAGGGTACTCGGCCTGGCCATTGGCCTCGGCCTCATGACCAACGTCCAAGAGGCCTACCAGTACCTGATGAACCACTGGCGACCGGGCGATGAAATCTACATCTTTGGCTTCAGCCGAGGGGCCTACACCGCCCGCGCAGTCGCGGCCATGGTCCACCGCTGTGGGCTACTCGAGCCCGGCCAGGAACAGCTAGTGCCCTACGCCTCCAGGGTATTCCGCAGCGTGGCAAAGCAAGACTGGTCAGTGTCGCGTGACTTCAACGGGACCTTCGGGCGTCCCGTCAAGGTCCGGTTCCTTGGCCTCTGGGACACGGTCTCCTCCGTCGGTTGGGCGTGGGATCCAGAGTCCCTCCCATTCACGCGAAATAACGCAGATGTTGAGACAGTCCGCCACGCAGTCGCCATCGATGAAAGGCGCGCGTTCTTCCGCCAGAACCTTTGGGCCGAGGGCGGTGACGTCAAACAGGTCTGGTTCGCAGGGGTGCACTGCGACGTGGGGGGTTCATACCCGCCGGACAGGAGCGGCCTCTCGCAGATCACGCTCGAATGGATGGTCGCAGAAGCCGATCTTGCCGGCCTCAAGATCGATCAGCAGAAGCGCCGGCGAGTCCTTTCTTCACCTCCTCCCGACCACGCCGCGCCCGCCAGCGAGTCGCTTGCGGGCTTTTGCAAGGTCGCCGAGTACTACCCCAAGCGCGTGAACAAGAAAGTGACCGCCCTCGACCGCACCACCAAGTGGAAGACGTTCCACCGCATGAACCGCTCTCGTTGCCGTACGATCCCCGAGGGATCCTTGATCCACGAGTCGGTGTTCAAGAGGATGGAGCATGTTCCGTCGTACAGACCCACAAACCTGCCTGCGCACTACGCGATCGAGCAACCACGGCAGACTGCGAACGACACCACGTTCGCGCGGCCGCCGTAGACGCTGGTGACCGGTCGGGGGAACACTTTGGAAACAATGGTACGGGGTGTGATCGATCTTCATTTACGCCGTTGTTAGCCCCTCACACACACCGGGGGCACCGTCCGCCTGAGGCTGTGCTATGACCAAGAAGGATCTGCCTCCGCCGTCCGCTGAGCTGCTATTTCATCCCGAGCGCGACACCGAGTACCGGTTCTTCGAGAATGCAAGCGACCACTCGTTCATGCCAGCCGCTCAGTTTTCACGCGCGAACGCGTGGTGGCTGGCAGACGCGGCACTCCTCGCCTATTCGGATGGACCGACAATGCGCGGCGTATACGATCGTGTCGGCCTCAATAGTGAGTTCCTAACAGGTGGCTCGACACAGTGCCACCTGGCTTGGAGCGCTGACTTCGTGATCGTAGCCTTTAGAGGTACGCAAGCGGACGAATGGCAAGACATTCTCGATGACGCTCGTCTCGTTCAAGACTCCTGGCCGACTGGCCGTGTTCACATCGGATTCAAGATGGCGCTTGGTCGTGTCGAGGACTCGTTACGGGCGAAGCTCGAGACACTGAGGCTCGGGCGGACCATCTGGTTCACGGGACACAGCCTGGGTGCGGCACTGGCCACACTGGCAGCGGATTCATTCGACCCCGATGGGACGTCACGTACGTACACCTTTGGATCGCCGCGCGTAGGGAATCGCGCCTTCGCCAATGCCTTTGCGGCGCGCCGCGCGGAGCGCACGTTCCGCTATGTGAACCATTCCGACGTCGTGGCACGTGTGCCGCCGCCCGTGTTGCTGCTCCCTCCGCTCTCGTATCGCCACGTCGGTACCCCCAAGTTCATTGCCACGGATGGAGGCATCTCCAGCAGAGACTTGGGGATGTCCAATCTCCTCACTGGGCTGATTCGTGGCACGAAACGCTTCCTGGAAGTCGTGGAAGGCTTGAAGAAGGGCCACCTCACGCTCCTGCCAGACTTCCTGGTCGACCACACGCCACGTCGCTACGCCGTGCATGCTTGGAACGCCTTGGTTGGAGTACGCGGCTCCCCAGTGGAGTAGCCTCCGTAGGCCGCTTAGTACCTTGGTTCAGAAGTTCCCTCACGTATTGTCGGTCAGGCCGCAACGGGGTGGGAGTCGAGCTTGCGCAGCAGGGTCGCGAGATCCTTTCGTGTGAATCGCCATTCGAAGGGGCGAGCGATGCTCTGATAGTGTCGCTGGAAGTCAAGGATTCTGCGGGCAAGAGCCTGGAGCGATGGAAGGTCATTGGGGGTGAGGACCTTACGCTGGAGAACGGAGAAGTAGATCTCGATCTGATTGAGCCAGCTCGCGTGGATAGGACCGTGGACGAGCACGAGGTTGGGAAAGCGAGCGTGGAGTCTTCGCACGGCGGCGGGGCCACGGTGTGCGGTGCCGTTGTCGACGATCCAGAAGACCCGGCGCGCTTGGCGGTAGGGGCGCTGCTTCATGGTCTGGGCGACGAGGCGATCGAAGCCGGCGATTCCGTTCTTGCGTTCGCAGCGACCGAAGAGGCGGAAGCGGTGGACATCGAGAGCGGCGAGGTAAGCCCAGGCGCCGAGTCGCCTGTACTCGTGCTCGACTCTCATGGGCTGTCCGGGTTGCGTCTTGAGCGATGGGTGTTTCCTGGCGCGGGCCTGGATGCTGGTCTTTTCGTCGGCGCAGATCACAAACTCGTCGGAGCGCAGCCTGCGGCCCTTCCAGACTCGGTGGTAGAGGTCGAGGATCCGCCCAGCCTTCTCCTCGAAGTCAGGATCGCGAGGGAAGATCCAACACCGGTGCTGCCAGGGTCGGATGGCGTCTTCATTGAGCCATCTCCAGATCGTGGTGTCGCTGACAGTGGCCAAGAGGCCGGAGCGACGCACGTGCGAGCCGAGTTCGGCCAGACTCCATCGCGACAGCGGCAGCCCCAGCCTTGCCGGCAGCTCGCAGGCGGTGGCCTTAACGCGAACGACCAGTTCTGGGGGGAAAGACCCGGGGGCGTCCGGGTCGTGGGCGGTCATCGAGACCCCGGAGGCGCTGCTCGAAGAAGCGTTTTCGCCACATGCTGACGATCTCGCGTCTTGTGGCGAGGTGGTCTGCGATCCGGTCATTGGAGAGGCCCTGGTGAGCCAGCAGGATCATCTTGGCGCGGATGACCTGATAATACGGCAACGTATATCTGTTGGCTCGCCGGCTCAGCTCCTTCATCTCATCTCTGGACAGCATGATTCGAAATGGGCTGACTCTTGACACCCGCTTCTCCTCCTAACCTGCGAAGGAGGATACCAGACAAGCGAGATTAGCGCCAGTCAATATACGTTAGCGTATTTATGGTGAGGAGTACTTAGTCTCGCGGCTCGAGCACCCTGCTAATCGCTCCGCGTTCTTGCCATCTACGAACACCGCCACGACGTTAGTAGGCCCGAGAAGATGCTCGCTGCCCATCCGAGCGACGGCGAACCGAGCGAGAGTGCGTCTAGTCCGCCTGAGGGGCTCCCCTGGCAGCAGCGAACTCAAGCCCGTCTCGTTCCCCTGGTGTGGGGCGGGCTCCGAATAGGCGAGTCAAAGGTGTAGGTGGCTTACTCCTGGACGGGGGCATCTCCTACCCACAACGGCGGCCACGCAGCCCCGAGGACCCGACCATCCCCATCTTCAGCGTTTCGGGGGCGCGTCCTCGGCCACGCCAGCTGGTTCGCATGACCTCACCCCCGCGAAAAATGCCGGGGGGCTCCTGTCGAACCAGAAGGGGATCCAACGTGTTGCCCAAATGTAGCCCGACTCGCTTGCGCCTATAAACCACTTAGCTATAACAGTAGATATTCTTAACGTTCAAAGGGGGCATCGCCGAACTCGCGGGATCCCCTGACGCGGCTCCCGGGCTCCTCATGCCGGTCCCCCATCCTCGCTTGGTCGAACCAGCGCGCGTCAACAGCAAGTTTGTCACTTTCCGCGTGCCTCGCGCCCAGAGCACCTTCGCCGCGCTCGAGCCGGGCGCCGAGATGGACCAGGCCACGAGCGCGGAGGTCCGGCCGGCGCCCGCCTACGTTCACGCCCGAACCGAGGTGAGGAATGGGGTGCTGATCGATCTCAGCAACGAACCCTCGCGGCCGGATGTTCGCCAGACCGTTTCCAAAGGGGGTTACGAGGCGCTTCACTACGTCGACTTTACGGGGGATGGCACCCTTGACGTCTCCATCCCGTCTCTCGCTGGCAAGCCGGAGGTGGCGAAGGGAACCGTCCCAGGCTACTCGCTGGTTGCGGCCCCGGATTTTTTCCCGGACGCGGGACAGCGCGAGCTCTTTGAGACCGTGCCTGGCAGGCTCTGGGGCGTGCCGCCGCAGCCGCTGTGCGACGCGCGGCTGCCGGCGAGCCTCCAAATGCCTGGGAATCGTTTTGACCCCGGCGATGTGACCATTACGGCGCTGGTGCCCCTCTTTGGTCCGTCGCCGTCGGCCACCACGGTGCCGCGTTCGCGCGACGCGTCCCGGCATTCCTGCTTGCCCGACGATTGTGCGGGCGTCTTCGCTCCCGGGTGGGAGGTCAGCACCGACAAGAAGCGCATCCGCAACCGGCGTGTCCATCATCTCGCAGCCTACGGGCTCGGAAGTCCGTTCCCGGAGGATTCAAAGCTCTGCGCGGCCCTGAGTACGTTCTGGCCGGCGGTTGCCCCGGATGCCACGCGCGGTATGTCTCCCAACACCGGCAACCCGGACCTTCGTGCCACCGTAGCCCCTCTGACGGACGAGGAGATCGGGCAGTCGGGTTCCCTTCCCTGGGACGGGGTGCCGGGGCCCGTAGCGACGACCAGCAACGGGCAGCCGTTCGTGGAATGCGAGAGCTTCCTCCACGTCGACTACGTCCGAGAGGCCCTGGACGGCCGATTCACGCTCCGTCTCACGGGACGCGTCTCAAGCGAGGAATACGCGCGGCGCGTGCTGGCCATGGGCATGGTGTACGATATCGTCGGCGGAAACCGCAGCGACCGCTTCGTGCTCTCCTTTCGGGCCCTCGGCGCCGGGGACCAGGAGCTCCAGCAAGCTCAGATCGACGCTTCGACGGTGCTTCCGGGCCCCGCCTACCGAGTCGACTTGATGCGAGGCGGTGCCGATACCGAGCAAGCGCATCCGACCGACTTTCGCAAGCGGCTCCTCCCCATCGTCGACCGCCGCTTTCTCCTCGTCGATCCGACTAACCGGATCGCGCTGGAACGAGGGGCGAACCAGGCACGTTGGAGGCACGTCGTGCTTTCCGGATGAGCGTCCTCGTGCTGGGTGGTGGACCGGCCGGGTCCGCAGCCGCGCTCACCCTGCTTGCCGCTGGTGTCGAGGTCACCGTCATCGAACGGTCGCAATTCCCGCGCTTTCGGCCGGGCGAAACCTTGCACCCGGGCGTCGAGCCTGTCCTCCAGCGGTTGCGTGCGCTCGCACGCATCATCGATGGGGATTACCTGCGTCACCCTGGCCATTGGGTCGAATGGGCTGGGCCCGCACATTTCGTGGCCTTTGGGTGGGGGTCCCAACGGGCCCTGGCGCGGGTTCCAGGTTCCGCGCACCGATCTCGATCAGCACCTTCTGTCGACGGCCCTCCACCACGGCGCCAAGGTCTTCCTTGGGCGTGCCGCGACCCACTTGCCGGCCGCCGCTTCGTCGAAGTCGGGATTGGGGAACAGCCGCAGGCCGACGATGCCGGAAGCGTAGCCGTAGGAGGACCCGCGCGGCAGGTTCTTGGCGCGGGCGCCGATCGCAACGCCCTTGTACTTGTTCTCGTTCTCGAAGGGATCCACAGAGCAACCCGCGCGACGCCTGTCGAGCCACAGACCGTGGCGTTGAGGGTCGGGACCGGAGGCCTTCTCGAAGCAGGGCTCGTTGACGAGGCCGAGATAGTACCAGCGGTTGTCCCGGCTGAACTTCAGCTTTGGGTGAGAGGAGAGGGTCTTCAGGAAATCGAGGGCTCCGAAGCTGGACTTCGAAATCGTGTCCCAGAAGCGGTCGTTGCCCCCGGTCCAGACGATCCAGCTGTTCCGGCCCTTGACCTCCTCAGGGGTCAAGGCTACGCCGCCATCCATCTCGTGAAAGTAGTCTTCGTCCGCCGCTGCGAAGGAAGCCGCCTCCCGGCCCGCTCGTCGCGCCTCGTCGAGGACGTGCCCGGGCTGCGGGCGATCCGTCCTGCCGCAGGCCAGGAGAGCCAAGAGGCTCAGGGGGCCGACGGTCCCAATCCTGATCGAGTCGTTCCTAGCCATCTTCCTCACTCCTCGGCGCCATCGGCCGTTCGGTGGTGTCCTTCAAGTGCTGAATGGTGAAATACTGATGCGACACGGTGCGGACGGGCACGGGACCGTGTCCTGTGCAGTTTGAGCTCCGACGCACAGTCCAAGCTGGGCCCGTTCGCGTTTAGGGGGTCGAGGGGGCCCCGCCCGCGGCGGCACCTTCGGGTGACCACCGGTCCACCGAGGGACGCGTCTCGTTCCGGCCACCCAAGAACCTCAACGCACCTTCTGCCCATTCACGCGTGTCGCGGTTGCTGGATCGTTCCGCTCGTCGCGCCAAGTGGGATGGTTGAAGTGAATCACAAAATCACCGTTATAAGAGACGACGGCGTTATCGAAAGTCAGTTTGCCGATGCGCCGCCAGTGGTCGAAGGTGCGATGCTGAGCGACCACCGTCCCGTGCGTGGAGCCTTCATCAGTCACTTCGATGTTGAAGGTGAGGCTGCGTCTCGGCGTCGCATCGCCCCGGTCAAAAATCTGCGCCATGATTTCGTCGCGAAAATCCAAGGCTTCACCTTCAATCCTGGGTTGCTCTGGCGTGACCAGGAGCCGCATAAACTGAGGGCTTCGCGTCGGCTCACTCTTTGGCTTACCAAGCTCAGCGATTTGGTAGAGCTGGCGATGCGACGGCTCCTTATCAACACGCTGAAACAGCATGCCTGTAATCAGCAAAATCGGCACCCCACTGCCGCGTCGCCAGAGATGGACATCGGGAGCGTTGCGCAACTCCGCATCGTTGATATAGTCCGCATCTTCTCCGGCGATGTCCTGCTGGGTAATGAAGCTGGCGGTGCGAAACGGCTGCGGGTGGTTCGCATCCGTGGTGGGAAACAGTTTGCCCACCAGGGCCAACGATCGCGTATGGCCGCGCCGCGTCTCGGTGCAACAGGTGGAATACCGTCCCACCACGAGCGCCTGGTTTCCCTGGCGGAAGTAACCCGAATATCCGGTCTCTTCCGTGATTTCCCAGAGGCCGGTGAGACACACACCGTTCGGGTGCAGTAAACGACGGAACCCATTCCCGTCCGGGCCCCAGCGCAAATCCGCATCAGAATCAACGGCTCGTTCCGTGGCCTGGCGAAACAGATACGGCTTCCCGAATGGGAGGATGCCGCGTAGCACGCTTGAGAGGGTGACTTTGTAGGTGGGCAAAGGTGGCTGACCAGCGCGACCCCACACGTCCTCATAAGGATTGGCGAAGAGAGCGTCCCGCACCTCAGAGAAGCGGGATCCCCGGTAGCCGCGATCCTCTTCGGTCATTGATTCCGCCCCGAAGTATTTCGCTTTCATAAGCCCTTTTGAGCCAAGCGGTGAGCGCGCGCGAACTGCGATTCGTGTCACACCATTGGTGTCGCACCACGCGCGCGCGGTTTCCGCGCCGCGATTGACGGCCGCCGCGAAGCGGTCCTTCTTGAAATTGAAGAGATAGTGCAGCGCGACCTCCGATCTCAGCTCGCGAACCGTGATGCGCCGTCTGAACTCGCCCTGCGCGCCGCGCTCGATCGCGGCATTGTTGGTCTCGATGCGCGCCAGCACCCGCTTGTAGCCGCCGTTCGTCGTCGCCTCGAAAATTCCGAAGAAGTTGCCGCCAAAGCCGTTGAGCCATGCGCCGCGCGAGCTCGTCGTCCAGATTACCCAAAGCTCATCGGCGCCACGGCGGATGGCCTCCTCAAGGTTGCTCGCGGTGTTGAATACCGCGTCGATGTAGGTGTCGCCGTCAATGCGCACTGGCGGAAACCATATCGGCAAGGACGCTGCGGCGATGAGAAAGGCCTCCGTCATCTCCGGCGGCGTGACCGGACGCAGATCATGTTTCGAGAAGTTGTAGACGTTGAACGTCGCTTCGCGTCCGCTGGCGCGAATCTTCTCCCAATCGAGTCCCCACGCCGGAAAGAACTTGCGACGGAAGGCATCGAGCTTGAACAGCGACTCGGCATGGAACAGCCGTGGCAGTTGCGACCAGTTGACCTTGACGGCGGCGATCGGGTTGAAGTTGCGCCAGTTGTCGGCGATCTGCGTGCCGCTCATGCCCTGAGCCCACATCGCGAGGTTGAAGGTGGCGGCACTGACGGCATCGGCGTGATCGAATTCGATGCCTGCTTCATCGAGCCACACCTGCAACACTCCCGCCTGAAACGCGATCTTGAGTCCGCCTCCTGCGAGCATCAGTGACCGCTTCGGCCTCAGTGCGCCGTTCCCGCGCGTTCCAGCCTCGTCGCTACCTGACATGTGAGCTACCTCCGGCTGAGGAGAGATCTGACTGGCAGTCAACCCGATCACGTGTATTGGCGATATCCGCTGGCTCAAAGCCCGAAAAAGTCAGTGCGCGTCGGCGAGGATGGCGTCGGCCGCCTTCTCGGCGATCATGTAGATCGGCATGACCACGAAGAAACCCGGAATCCTCGGAAACACGGATGCGTCAACCACGCGCAGGCCCTTCACGCCGCGGACGCGAAACCGCGAGTCGAGCACGGCCATCGCGTCGTCGTCGCCGCCGATCTTGCAGGTGCACGAGGCGTGGTGGCCCCAGGCGCGATCCTGGACGAATTGGTCTACTCCCGCATCCGTTGCCAGGTTGACGCCGTTCATGATTTCTGGATGCAGCGTCAACTCGTGCTTCGACCCCTTGAGCAGCTTGTTGACAATAGCCACCCCATCTCGCATCGCTTGAAGATCTAGCGCTGCTTCGGGGGTGAGCTTGCCGTTCTGGTCGTGCTCGAAGTATTTGAAGTCGACCTTCGGCGGATCAAGCGGATCATTCGACTGGAGCGTGACCCATCCGCGAAACCGCGCGTGTGCTTTGAGCAGTAGCCAGGTCCATTTGTCGTGGGGCTGCGCCACGGCGTCCTTGGACCAGCCGGTGTAGTAGCCGGTGAATGCGCCAGGCACCCCGAAGATGAACAGGTCCGGCTCATCGTTCTCCGCGACGGTGGATTTCGCGGTGAAGCCGATGACCGCGCCATTCGTGGCGTAGAGGCCTTTGCCGTGGTTGCGCCACTCCCTGAAGAACTCGTCGCCGTCCGGCTCCCCCGGCGTCGGCCCCCCAAACGTCGCGTCCTTGAGGAGGGGAAAGGGGGTCTTCGTTTGCGCGACGATGCCGACCTCGTAGCGGTCTTGCAGGTTCTTACCGACACCGGGAAGGTGATGGCGAACCGGGATCTTGATTTCAGGCCGCTCCAATTCTTCTCGCGGCCCGATCCCGGAGAGCATCAGCAACTGCGGCGTGACGTACGCTCCGGCGGAGATGATGACCTCGCGCTTCGCGCGCACCTCCTGAGCCGGGCCGGTCGGTTGTCCGAACCGGTTTGGATCTCGATCGGCTCGATAGAGGCGTTCGCCGGGAAGGTATCGGACACCGACGACGCGCAGCGGATCCTTTTCGTCGAACATGAGTTCAGTGACGTGGCAGTGCGTGCGGACCTCCAGTCGGCCGGTCGTCTTGCCCGCGCGGATGCGCTCGCGCGTGCCGCCCCGATGCCCCTTTTCGTCAATTGCCATGGGCACCGCGATCACGCCAAAGCCATGCCGTTTGAGTACGCGAAGATCGTTCGGATCGAATTTCGCTTCGAAGTGCGCCAGGCTCAAGAAGAAGGGTCGGTCCCAAACATGGATCGGCTGAAACTTGGGATTGGCCCGCAAGGCATCGGCGACGATCTCACCGATCTTAGGATCGAGGTGAGTGATCGCCTCACGGCCCAACTCGAGCACGTTCGCAAAGCGGGTCGGCAGCCATCCGTCTTTGCCGTGGCCAGCCGCCGTGGTGGCGTTATCTTGCCACCGCTCGACGCGAGCGAAGTATTGGTCCATGTTCCGCGGCGCCCAGGTCCCGTCCCGGGTGGTTTTGCGGATCGCCTCCCAGTCGCTGTCGTGCGGCCGGATGATGATCATCGCGTAGTGTGCCGTGCAACCGCCGAGTGTGCGGGCGCGCGGATAGTAAACCGCATGGCGTCCCGCCGCCTTCTCCACCCGATACTTTGGATCCTTATCCTGGCGCGTCTCGTCTTCATAGTGGCGGACGTAGTGATCGAGACGCAGCTCTTCGTCCTCAGTGGCACTACCGTGGAACACCGGCACCTGATAGTTCCAAGGCTCCTCTTCGCCGCCGGCTTCCAGCAGCAGCACCTTGCATTCCTTTTCTGCGAGGCGCGAGGCGAGTGGCCCACCGCCCGCGCCTGAGCCTATGACAATGTAGTCAAAAGCCGTGCCGCTCATATTTGCCTCATCAGTAAGAGCCCAGTGAACCGACGTCAGCCGCCACGGTCCGTTCGAGCACGACGAGTCGGTCGGAAGAGGGCATCCCAATCCCGCGCTTGACCGCATCGCTGACGATTTCCGGCTTTCTCGTTTTCGCGAAGTTGTCCCTCGCTCGCATAAAGTCGCGCTCGAAAAAGGCTCCGAAGATACTCGGCGACTCCCGTCGAGTCCGATACACCTCCGGCGGGCGCGCCCGGAATAGCTGGATGGGATGTCACGCGGGTGCTACCAGGACGAGGCTGCGGGCGCCGGGTGGTCTGCCCGATGCCCCGGATGCATATTCTCGAAATGCTTCGCGCAAGACTCATTGGCACCTTGAGACTCGGGGGGATTATATACCGAGGGGAGCCTGGCTCCTTGTCTGCCACCTCGGCCAGGGCCGGTCGGGACCTACGACAACAGGGCTCCCGCCGTTACAGAAGGGTTCAATGCCGAGGGCGAGGACGAGCCGCGACTCGGAACCATCGAAAGCCGAGCCAAAGCCCTTTCCCAGCTCCTCCGGAGTTCCGGAGGTGCCCAAGCCTCCGCCGGCCGTGCACGAGGTCGTGTGCGTGCCGCTCGATGAGGAAGGCCGGGAGATGGAGGCACCCTGACGACCGCCAGGCCGCCAAGGCCGCCAGATTTCCCTTGACCACCTCCCCCGAAGGGGGAGTAGTCTGCCTCCGCAACGGTGACCAGAGGTGGAGGACGCTTCGAGGCGCGGCTTGCCGCTCAGGCACGGGCTGAGGGGGATGTTGGGGGCAGGAACCCTCCTCATTACTCGACGACGCCTGCTAAGCCCCCGACCGTAGCGTCCCGTCAGGGCTGCGGAAGGAAATGGCTATCGGTTCGGTAACGAACTGACCGAGAGAGAGACTCGCTATGGCTGTTCCGACGCCTCAGACCATCTTCACGTGCGACGTTCTGGGCAACTATGTGTGCAACACCTTCTCCGAAGCGATGGCCAGCGGATCGTTCGACGTCATCATCATCGGTGGGGGCACGTTCGGACTCACGCTCGCGCAAGACCTGTTTTTCCGTGCTCGCACGCGAGGTTCTGGAACGATCCCACAGGATGGCCTGAAGCCGCCGAACTACCGCGTTCTCGTGTTGGAAGGAGGGCCGTTCACACTTCCGGAGCACGTGCAGGACTTGCCAAGCTTTGGCTTGGCCAATCCTGGCGTTCAAGCTCCGCTTCCTCCGGGCAGTGCGCTACCGGCCACCCGTCTGGAATTGATCGCGCAGGGGAACGACAAGAAAGCCATCTTCGAAGTCTGGGGCTTGCCGTGGAATTCAGCGGAGCGTTTCGGTGGCTTGGCCTACACCCTCGGGGGCCGTTCGCTGTACTTTGGCGGCTGGTCACCTCGTTACCTGGATACAGAAATGCCGACGACACCCAGTGGATCGATCACGGCGCAAACACTGTGGCCAGCGGTGGTAGTGGAAGACCTGAAAGCACGGTTTTTTCTCGAAGGCGCCAAGCAGACCGGAGTGAGCGCCGCCAACGACTTTCTCAACGGCAAGCTCCAGGACTTCTATCGACAACAGGCCTTCGTAAACTACGCCGCCATTCCAAACACCGTGCCCCTGGCCGAGCTGCCCGACTACGTCGCGGAAGCTCCAGAAGACGTCACGCCGGCGCTTCAGGCCCATTTGGCCGGCGCGGCGCCGGGCTTCCAGGACAGTCTCAAGCTTGACGCTCCGCTTTCCGTCCAAGCGCTGAGCCGCGCGGGCTTCTTTCCGTTCAACAAGTTCAGCAGCGTTCCCGAGGGAATCGCCGCCGCTCGGCAGGCGTCTGGCGAGTCCGGTGGAAACGACGCCTTCAAGCGACTCATGATCGTCCCGAACTGTCACGTCAAGTCGTTGCGAACCCGAACGTACACGTTGGCCACCGGTGCAATCGTCCGGGAAGTCGACGGCATCGACACCGGGAACGGCTTCATTGATCTGACCGGCTCGATCGCGGGAAACGCTAACCGTCGTCCTCAAGTCGTGCTGGCCTTGGGGGCCATTGAGAGCGCCCGTCTGGCGTCGCTCGCTGTCGGAAGCGGCCCCAACGCCGTGCCTAACGCGGGACTCATAGGCCGCAACTTCATGGTGCACCTCAGAAAGAACGTGAGCTTTACGGCGAATCTGCCCGGCGCGCTCGGACTCACTGACCAGGAGCTGTGTGCCTTGCTGTTACGATGTCGAGCGAACGTCGCGGGCACGCCGGTACATTTTCATCTGCAGATCACCGCCTCCGCGTTGCCTGCCGGCTCTGGAGCCGGACAGTCCGACGCGCTGTTGTTTCAAAACGTCCCCGACCTTGACGACGTTCGCGTGTTTTCCGAAGCGGCCCCGGGCGAGGTCGACGTCTCCATTCGCGCCGTCGGTGAAATGCTCCCGAATCAACCCAACAACGCGGTGACCGTACTCCTTCAGCCATCGGACAACGATGAGCACGGCGTGCCGCGGGCGATGGTGGAGATTGTGCGCAGCTCGACCGATGTCCAGGTGATGAGCCTCATGGACGCTTCCATCAATGCGGCGGCGCAGCAGATGTTTGGCAAGTCGATCAACGCGTCGACCGTTCAGCCGGACGGCTTGGGTACCACATATCACGAATCTGGCACGCTGCGAATGGGCGACGACCCGACCCGTTCGGTGGTCAATGCCGACGGGCAATTCCATCACGTGACGAATCTCTACGCGGGCGACGCCTCCATACTCCCGACATGTGGCTCGGCCAACCCGGTGATGAACGGCGTGGCGCTGCGGCGGAGGTTGGCCAAGCGACTCGTGCCCGAAGGCGACGGGATTGGCAGTCCCACTAGTGGCCGCCCGATTCGACCGTTTCCGGCGATCACGATGCCGTCGGTCGCTCCTCTGCCCGGAACGGTGTTGACACTCTTCGATGGCCGGACCCTCGCCAACTGGCGCATGGCCGGCCGCGGCACATTCCATGTGATCGATGGCGCGCTTCAATCTGTACCGAGCTTCGACCTTGGACTCCTATGGTGCACGATTCCCATGCCCGAGAACTATCGGCTGGAGCTCGATTTCTTCGTGCGGACGTTCGGGACCAATAGCGGCGTGTTCGTTCGCTTCAGAAACCCGGAGGCCACTGGTTACTACAACCCGGCATGGTCGGCGGTCTTCATTCCCGGCATGCCCGCCAACCCATCCGGGTTCGAAATCCAGATTGACAACACCGCCGCGCCGGACGGACGGCCGAAGCATAAGGCTGGGGCGGTTTACGCGGTCAACTATCCAAACGACCCGCCCGACGATCCGCAGTTGCCGCCGTCGGGCGCGGGTGACTTCGTCAATCCGCAAAGCGCGCCAGTGCTGGCGTGGAACCAATACCGAATCGAGGTTCGAGGGGACGTGCTCGCGGTCAACTTGAATGGCGTCGATACCGCCAAGTACACGAACACGGATCCGAATCGCGGTCGATTCTCAACTACTGAGCCGACGTTTATCGGACTCCAGTCGTACTCGAATTACAGCTTCACCACGGCTTTTCGCAACGTGCGGGTCACCGTGCTGCCATGATTTTGTTCAGCCCGTGGTGAAGTCTCCCGGAGCGGGTGTAACAGTCCTAGAGACTTTGCGCGCCCCGGTCGAAAGCTTTCGCCCGATACCTCGATATCCCAAATCGTCGCCCTGACCGTCAGAGCTCTCCCCCACTCGGATAGGCCAGCCTCGCCGTTGTGGATCTCTTGGCCCCCGCCCACAAGCACTACTACGACGCTCCATTCGGGGCAGCGCTCCATCACGTCGAGCATCATCGCAGGCTCGGATGTCGAGACACCGCGCTTTCGCTGCATTTGGGGCAGCACTCCAGGCTCGTTGTGCTTCGTCGAAGACCACCACTTGTTCGGGCGGCCAGCGATCGGGCTGCTTCATTCCGTACTGCTCGAGGAATTCGTGGACGTTCTGTACGAACGTACTGACTCCCCTGGTGGCGTCGCGAGGCGCACCCTCGCGCCGTCGTAGGTCCCTCAGCGGCGGGATGCCGGCGAGGCCCTCGGAGGAGACTGGGCTCGTGCACGGGGAGATCTTCGAGCACCTTCCGCGCCGCGAAGCGATGCGGCCGCCATCCTCGTGGCTCACCTGAGCCGGGACGGGGAGTACGGGGTGAAAGACGAGGTGCCGGCCTCGGCATCACCGGGACCGAAGCCGGCGGCACCGGGACCGGCCAAGGACTTGAGTGATCGTGCATCTGTCGAAGCATGACAACCGCTGCCGCCGTATTCCGCATCATCAGGGCCCCTTCAGAGCCTCTACTCGCACTGCTCTCGGAGCTTCATGGGCGTCTGGGTCGTACCCTCCGCAGGAGTTGATCCCGACGGCCTACCTCATCCTATTGATCAGGTTGCCCGCGCCGATATCTGTGTCGGTCATGACCCCCGGGGGCCGGACCCGACGAGGCCGGATGCGCTCTCCTTCTCAGGGACCCCGCGGCGGCTTCTCGTCACTCCCAGATGGCGGAAGGCGTTTCAAACCTTCGGGCCCGCTCGAGTATCTCCCTGGTCCGCAGCGGCGGCGACCAGCCGGAATCCTGACGCGGGACTCGAACAGTTGAGCCCGAGAGGTTCCGGCCGGCCGGGCGTGATCCTCCCGCACAGGAACTGGAAACATAATGCGCTTGACACCCTGTCTTGTAGTGAGCAAGAGTGGATCGTTCCTGAACACGCCGTGAGCCCTCAGGCCGAGCGAGGCGTGTTGGCGATGTGTCAACTTCACCTGCAAGCCGGGGAGCCGAGGAGGACACATGGCAACCAGAGTGTGGGGCGGGATCTGGCTGGTGCCGCTCCTGCTCGTGGCGCCGGTGAGCGGGTGCCAGCGTCAGCGGCCGCAGCCCGTGCTCGACGAAGCATTTCAGGCGAGCCGCCACGCGGCGTCCTTCCCCGCTGCCGACGAGGACTACTTCCGCGACATGGACGGCGGCGTGGCGCTAACCGCGGACGAGATCAAGGGGCGCAACACCTGGATCGTCTGGACCGGAGGCAACGACCGGTTCTGGGACGCGATCTCGAAGAAGAGCGTGGGCACGCTGGACTTCCTCAAGACGCTGTCCTCGCACCCCAAGCTCAAGTTCAGCCGAGACAACCGCTGGAACTACCTGGGCTTGGTGAACGAGCCCTGCTTCGAGAAGGCCAAAGGCCCCAATCCGCAGCGCTTCGACCTGTGGCTCGACACGCGCAGCGTAAGCTGCCCGGCCGACCCGTTCGAGAACCAGAAGACGTACCCCGGCGTGGCGCTCGGCGCCCGCGGCAAGAACCTGACGGCCGGGTCCTTCTACGGCTACGCCTCGGGCATCGTAGGCCTGCGCCTGTTCCCTAACCCGGCCTTCGACGAGGCCGCGGCGAAAAAGTGGGATCCGGCCCGTTACTACGACGACCCCAGCTACTACCTCTCCAAGGACCTCGTGAAGCCGTATCGCGTGGGCATGTCCTGCGGCTTCTGCCACGTGGGCCCGAACCCGGTGCACCCGCCAAAGGACCCCGAGCACCCCCAGTGGGCCGACCTCAGCTCGAACGTGGGCGCGCAGTACTTCTGGATCGACCGCATCTTCTCCTGGGAGGCCGACCAGTCCAGCTACCCCTACCAGCTCTTCCACACGTCGCGGCCCGGCGCGCTCGATACCTCGCTGGTTTCCACCGACTACATAAACAACCCGCGCACGATGAACGCCGTCTACGCCCTGGGTGCGCGTCTCGCGCACTCCAAGCGGTGGGGCAAGGAGACGCTGGCCGGCGGCGGCCGGGACAACAAACAGTTCAACGACTACGTGAAGGAGGGGCCGCTCACGGAGTTCTTCCGGAAACCCGACACGGTCTGGACGCCGCGCGTGCTCAAGGACGGCAGCGATTCGGTCGGGGCGCTGGGTGCGCTTAACCGCGTGTACATCAACATCGGCCTGTTCAGCGAGGAGTGGCTTCTGCACTTCAACGCGCTCGTGGGCGGCAAGCCCACCTCGGCCATCGAGATCGCCGGGGCGCGCAAGAACTCCTCCTACTGGCTCGCCACCGAGGCGCAGACGCCGGACCTGGCGCTTTTCTTCCTCAAGAGCACGAACCCGCACAAGCTCAGGGAAGCGCTGCTCTTCCTGAAGGATCAACGCCCCGAGGAGCTGGCCCAGATCCCGGGCGGACTCGGCTACTTGACGGCCGACAAAGCCAAGCTCACGCGCGGCAAGCAGGTCTTCGCCGAGCGCTGCGCGCGCTGCCACTCGAGCAAGCTACCGACGCCGGCCCCCGGTCTCGATCCGGGCGACTGTAACGGCGCGCAGTACCTGGACTGCTGGAACAAGTACTGGGCCTGGACCAAGACCGACGACTTCAAGGGACAGATGCAGAAGATCGTGCTGGCCGACGACTTCCTGGACGACAACTTCCTCTCGAGCGAGCTGCGCGTGCCGGTCACGCTGCTGCAGACGAACGCCTGCAGCCCGCTGGCTACGAACGCGATCGCCGGCAACATCTGGGACAACTTCTCCTCGCAGTCCTACAAGGACTTGCCCTCGGTGGGCACGATCACCGTGCACCACCCGTATACCGGAGAGCCATGGCAGTACCCGATGCCGGCCGGCGGCCGCGGCTACACGCGCCCGGCGTCGCTGGTCAGCCTCTGGTCCACGGCGCCGTTCCTGCTCAACAACAGCGTCGGCACGTTCTACCCCAGTCCCTCGGTTGCGGCGCGGCTGCACTCTTTCCAGGACTCGATCGAGCAGATGCTCTGGCCCGAGAAGCGCGAAAA
>WNFT01003127.1_pt1 | contig 24196 bp, 17 predicted proteins | sample 5400191 | NCBI WGS metagenome assembly WNFT01 (sample SAMN13153359, study PRJNA577476) | soil metagenome | isolation source: 80 cm saprolite under Madrone tree | place: USA:California | collected 2016-06-14 | reverse complement strand
CTGCTCGCGCGACCGCTGCTCGCACGGGCCGCCCTGACGCCCGATGAGACCGCCGGCATCGTCGGCCGCCCAGCGACCGAGATCGCCGCGGCACTGCTGCGCCTGGGAACCCTCGGACTGCCCCGTGACTGGTCGCCGGCGCTCGGCCTGAACACGCGTCAGGCCGAAACGCTGCGCAAGATGCTGCTCGCGGTCGTCAGCGACCCGCGCCTGGTGCTGGCGCGGCTCGCCGAGGAGCTGGTCGCGCTGCGCCACGCGCGCGAGCTGCCGGGCCCGGAGCGCGAGCGGCGCGCGCTGGAGGCGCGCGCCATCTACGCACCCCTCGCCAACCGCCTGGGCGTGTGGCAGTTGAAATGGGAGCTCGAGGACCTCGCCTTCCGCTACCTCGAGGCGCAGGAGTACCGCCGCGTCGCCGCTGCGCTCAACGAGCGCCGCGCCGACCGCGAGCGTTATATCGAGACGTTGTGCGCGGAGCTGCTCGCTTGCTTGCGCGCGGCGGGCATCGAGGCCGAGGTCTACGGGCGTCCGAAGCACATCTACAGCATCTATCGCAAGATGCAGCGCAAGCAGCTGGCGTTCGAGCAGCTGTTCGACGTGCGCGCGGTGCGCGTGGTGGTCGCTTCAATCCCCGACTGCTACGGCGCGCTCGGCATCGTCCACGGTCAGTGGCCGTACATTCCAGGTGAGTTCGACGACTACATCGCCACCCCCAAGGGCAACGGCTACCGCTCCATCCACACCGCCGTGATCGGCCCGCAGGCACGCAGCGTCGAAGTGCAGATTCGCACCCCGCAGATGCACGAGCACGCCGAGCTGGGCGTCGCGGCGCACTGGACCTACAAGGAGGGCGGTCTGCGTGATGCGCACTACCAGCGCAAGATCGAATGGGTGCGGCGCCTGCTGGAGCCGCAGGACGGCCGGGAGGGCGGCGCACAGGCGGACCGCGACCTGATCGAGGGGATGCGCACCGAGCTGTTTGCGGACCGGGTCTACGTGCTCACGCCCAAGGGTGAGGTGATCGACCTGCCGCGCGGCGCGACGCCGCTCGATTTCGCCTACAGCGTGCACACCTCGCTGGGCCACCGCTGCCGCGGCGCCAAGGCGAACGGGCGCATCGTGCCGCTCACACACGCGCTCGCCAACGGCGAGATTGTCGAGGTCATCACCGGCAAGCACGACGCACCGAGTCGCGACTGGCTCGCACCCGAGCAGGGCTACCTGATTTCGGCGCGCAATCGCGGCAAGGTGCGCGCCTGGTTCCGCAAGCAGGACGTCGGCGACAACCGCAGCGCCGGCTTACGGATCGCCGAACGGGAGCTGGCGCGCATCGGCGCGCGCCCCGAACAGCTCAGCGCCCTGGTGCAGGAGCTCAAGGCACGCGACACCGATCACCTGCATCAGCTGCTTGGCGAGGGCGAGATCACCGTGACGCAGCTGATGCAGGCCGCGACACGGCTGTTCGAGCCGCCGCGGCCGGTGGCGCGCCCGCCGCGTCCCGGCGGGACGCGGCGCCGAGCCGCGCCGGTCGAGATTGAGGGCGTGGGCGATCTGCCGACCACGCTGGCGCGCTGCTGTGCGCCGCTGCGTCCGCAGCCGATCACCGGCTATGTCACCCTCGGCCGGGGCGTCACGGTCCATCGCAGCGATTGTGCGAGCCTGCGGCGCATGAGCGCGCTCAAGCCCGAGCGCGTGCTGAAGGTCGAATGGAGCAGCGCGGAGAGCGGTGCGCTCAACGTGGAACTGTCCGTCAGCGCCTACGATCGGCGCGGGCTGCTGCGTGATCTGACTGACGTGCTGGCGCTCGAGCGCCTGAGCATCGATGCCGTGACTTCCCGGACCGACCACGACACCGGCATTGCATATTTCGCTCTCAGCGTCGCGGTCAGTGACCTCGAGCAGTTCGCCCGCGTCCTGCGCCGGCTCGCGGGCGTGCCGAATGTCATCGAGGCGCGACGCCGGCTCTAGGGCCGACCGGCACTAAGGCTGTCAGCGGTTGATTGCGTCGATGGAGCGCTTGTCGACGGCCAGCGCCGCCTCGTGCAGCGCCTCTGCGAGCGTCGGATGCGCGTGGATGGTGCGCTGCAGATCCTCGCTGCTGGCCGAGTACTCCATAGCCAGTACCGCTTCCGCGATCAACTCCCCGGCCATGGGACCGACGATGTGCACGCCGAGGATCTCGTCGTCATCGCGTGCGGCCACGACCTTCGCGAAGCCGGCGGCCTGCTCCAGGGCGCGCGCGCGGCCGCTGGCGAGGAACGGGAACACGCCGGTCTTGTATTCGCGGCCGCTCGCCTTGACCTGCTCTTCGGTGAGGCCGACCCAGGCGATCTCCGGTGCGGTATAGATGACGGATGGAATCACCTTGTAATTGACTTCGCCGAAGCGGCCGGCGATCAGGTCCGCGACCATCACGCCCTCCTCCTTGCCCTTGTGGGCCAGCATCGGGCCCCGCACGCAATCCCCGATCGCCCACACGCCCTCCACGCCCGTGCGGCAGGCGTGATCGACGCTGATGAAGCCGGGTTCGTCCAGCTGAACCCCGGTATCGGGCCCGAGCAGATCCCTGGTATAGGGTCGGCGACCGATCGCGACCACCAGCCGCTCGACGCTCAGGTGTTGCGCGCCTTTCGCATCCTCGTACGAGACATCGACCGTCGCGCCCGACACCGCAGCGCCCGTGACCTTGGCGCCCAGGCGAATGTCGAGGCCGAGTTTCCTGAGGTGCCGCAGCGCCTCCTTGGCGAGAGCTTGGTCGGCGAATGCCAGGAAATCCGGCAGCGCTTCCAGCACCACTACCTCGGCTCCGAGGCGGCGCCACACGCTCCCCAATTCCAGTCCGATCACACCCGCGCCGATGACGCCGAGGCGCTTCGGCACGGCGTCAAGGTCGAGCGCTCCCCAGGAATCCACGATGTGCGGCGCCGCAAACGGCGCGGAGCGCAACTCGATCGGGGTGGACCCCGAAGCGAGCACCACGTGCCTGGCGGAGAGTTCGCGGCGGGCACCGTCATGCGCGGTGAATTCGATCCGGCGACCGGCGAGGAGTCTGCCATGCCCCTGCAGCGGAGTGACGCCGGCCGCCTTGAACAGCGCGAGGATCCCCTGGGTCATGCCGCGCACGATGCCGCCCTTGCGCTTCTGCATCTGCGCCAGATCGAGCGTCGCGCCCGATACCTTGATGCCGTGCACGGCGAACTCCTCGCGCACGCGATGGTAGAGCTCGGTGGACTCCAGCAGCGCCTTGGACGGGATGCAGCCCGCGTTCAGGCACGTGCCGCCGAAAGCGGCGCTGCCGTCGCGGTTCTTCCATTCATCGATACAGGCGACGCGGAGCTTGTTCTGCGCGGCGCGGATCGCAGCCGGATAGCCCGCCGGGCCGCCGCCGATGACGACGACGTCGAAAGTATCGGCGCCGCTGGATGGTTGTTTGTCGTCGTTCTTCATGTGCGGATCAGATCCCCAGCAGCATCCGTCCCGGATCTTCCAGAGCTTCCTTGATCGCGACCAGGAACTGCACCGCTTCGCGGCCGTCGATGCTGCGGTGATCATAGGTCACCGCCAGATACATCATCGGCCGCGCCGCGATCTGCCCGCCGAGCACCATCGGCCGCTCCTGGATCTTGTGCATGCCGAGGATCGCGCTCTGCGGCGTGTTGACGATCGGTGTCGACATGAGCGAACCGAACACGCCGCCGTTGGTGATCGTGAAGGTGCCACCGGTCAGATCCTCGATGGCGAGCGAGCCCTCGCGCGCCTTGCGTGCGTAGTCGGCCACCTCCTTCTCGATCACCGCGAAGCTCTTGGCGTCGGCGTCGCGCACGATCGGCACTATCAGGCCGCGGTCGGTGGACACGGCGACGCCAATGTCGTAGTACTCGTGATAGATGATGTCGCTGCCGTCGACCGAGGCGTTCAGCACCGGAAATTTCTTCAGCGCGTCGATCGAGGCCTTCACGAAGAACGACATGAAGCCCAGCTTCACGCCGTGCTCCTTCTCGAAGCGCTCCTTGTAGCGCGCGCGCAGTTCCTGCGTGGCGGTCAGGTCCACCTCGTTGAACGTCGTCAGCAGAGCCTGGGTCGATTGCGCCTCGATGAGACGCTGCGCGATGCGGGCACGCAGCCGCGTCATGGGGACCCGCTGCTCGGCGCGCGCGCCCGCCGGTGCGGCGGGCCGGGGCGTGGGTGCACGGGCCGCCGGTGCCGGCGCGGCGGGGGCAGCGGGCGGCGGTGCGCCCGCAGCCCGCGGCGTGGCCTCCGCCGGCTGTTTGCCCAGAAAACCCACCACGTCGGACTTGGTCAGCCTGCCATCCCGTCCCGAGGCCGGGATCGCGGACGGATCGAGGTGGTTCTCCTCGACCAGGCGCCGTACCGAAGGACTCAACTTGCCGGCGTCCTTGCCGCCGTCGCTGTCCGCGGCCGGTGGCGTCTTCGCAGCCGCTGCCGTTGCCGCAGTGCCGGCCGGCTTCGGTGCCGCGGCCGCCGCGGCGCCCTCCTCGATGAGCGCGAGAACCTGGCCGCTGGTCACCACGGCGCCGCTCGGCACACGGATCTCGCGCACCACGCCGTTGGCCGGCGCGGGAACTTCCAGCACCACCTTGTCGGTCTCGAGATCGGCGAGATTCTCGTCGCGGCGGATGGCATCACCGGGTTGCTTGTGCCACGCCACGAGCGTGGCGTCGGCGATGGACTCGGGCAGCTGTGGCACCCGGATTTCGGTGGTCATGAACGCCTTCTTATGGGGGTGGCCGGCACGGGCGCGGCAGGCGGCGCAGACGCCGCGGACGGCGCCGGCACCGCGGGAGCCGCCGTCAGACGCGTGGTCTCGCGCCCGGATTCCTCAGTAGTGGTCGAATGCAGCGCAGCGGCGACCAGGGTCTGCTGCTCGATTTCGTGGATCTTGGCGATACCCGTCGCCGGCGCCGCGGACGGCCTACGGCCGGCGTACAACACCGGTCGGCGTCCCATCACCAGTTCCTGCAGACGATGACGGATCTGGTACCAGGCGCCCTGATTCTGCGGTTCCTCCTGGCACCACACGACCTCGCGCGCGTTGGGGTAGCGGTTGAGCATCGCCTGGTACTCTTCGCTCGGGAAGGGATAGAGCTGCTCGAGGCGCACCAGGGCCACGTCGCGCAGCGCCTCCTTGCGGCGCGCCTGCAGCAGATCGAAATACACCTTGCCGCTGCAAAACACGATCCGCTGCACCTGCTGGGCGGGCACATCGTCGACCTCGCCGATCACGCGCGCGAACCCGCCACCGCTGAGATCCTCGAGCGCGGACACCGACAGCTCGTGCCTCAGCAGACTCTTGGGCGTCATGACGATGAGCGGCTTGCGGAACGACTGGCGCATCTGCCGCCGCAGCATGTGGAACATTTGCGCCGGCGTCGACGGCACGCACACCTGCATGTTGTTTTCCGCGCACAGTTGCAGGAAACGCTCAAGGCGCGCCGAGGAGTGTTCCGGCCCCGCCCCTTCATAGCCATGCGGCAGCAGCAACACCAGCCCGCAGAAGCGCTCCCACTTGGCCTCGCCGGAGCTGATGAACTGGTCGATGATGACCTGTGCGCCATTGGCGAAGTCGCCATACTGCGCCTCCCACAGCACCAGCGAGTTCGGCTCGGTGGTGGCATAACCGTACTCGAAGCCCATCACCGCTTCTTCGGACAGCACCGAATCGATCACCTGCACGCGCGGCTGCGAGTCGGCGATGTGCTGCAGCGGAATCCAGGTGGCGTCGGTGTTCTGATCGTGCAGCACCGCGTGCCGATGGAAGAAGGTGCCCCGCCCGCTGTCCTGCCCGGTGAGGCGCACGCCGAAGCCATCCTCGACCAGCGCCGCGTAGGCGAGCGTCTCGGCGCATCCCCAGTCGAGCGGCTGCTCGCCCTGCAGCATCTTCCTGCGGTTGGCGACCAGGTGCGCGACGCGCGGATGCAGGCTGAAGCCCTGCGGATAGCTCGTGATGCGCTCACCGAGCGCGCGCAGTCGCGCCAGCTCCACCCCCGTGGCCACCCGCTCGGTCCAGTCAACCTGCCCGTAGGCGCTCCAGTCCACCGTGTACTTGTTGCCGATCATGCCGAGCGAGGCCCGCGCCTGCGGGCGGCCTTCGTCGAGTCCGCTGCGGTATTGCTCCAGCATCGCCTGCGCGTCGACGTCCGTGAGCACGCCCGCGGCGATGAGCCGGTCGGCGTACACGCGGCGCGCGGTGGGATGCTGGCGGATGACGTGGTACATGAGCGGTTGCGTGGCCGCCGGCTCGTCGGCCTCGTTGTGGCCGTGCCGCCGGTAGCACACCAGGTCGATCACCACATCCTTGCGGAAGCGCATGCGGTACTTGAGCGCCAGGCGCGCGACAAACACCACCGCTTCCGGGTCGTCGGCGTTGACGTGGAAGATCGGCACTTCCAGCATCTTGGCCACGTCGCTGCAGTAAATGGTGGAACGCAGGTCGGCGGGCTCCGAAGTGGTGAAACCCACCTGGTTGTTGATGATCACGTGCACGGTGCCGCCGGTGAAAAAGCCGCGCGCCTGCGACAGCTGCAGCGTCTCCATCACCACACCCTGGCCCGCGAACGCGGCGTCGCCGTGCACCAGCAGCGGCATTACGCGCGCGGCGCGCTCATCACCGCGCCGCTCCTGGCGCGCGCGCACCGAGCCTTCCACCACCGGATCCACGACCTCCAGATGCGAGGGATTGAATGCGAGCACGGTGTGCACGTTGCCCTGCGCGGTGCGCAGGTCCGCCGAGAAGCCTTTGTGGTATTTCACGTCTCCCGAGCCCTTCAGCCGGCCCGGGTCGTCCGCACCCTCGAATTCCGAGAACAGCGCCGCGGGCGACTTGCCCAGCAGGTTCACCAGCACGTTCAGCCGGCCGCGGTGCGCCATGCCGATGACCACTTCCTCGATGCCGGCGGTGCCGCAGTTCTGGATGAGGTCATCGAGTAAGGGAATGAATGCATCCGCGCCTTCGAGCGAGAAGCGCTTCTGGCCGACGTACTTGGTGTGCAGGTAGCGCTCGAGGCCCTCGGCGGCCGTGAGTTGCCAGAGGATGTTGCGCTGCTCCTCGGTGCTGAAGCGATGCTTGAGGCGCCCCTCCTGGAACTCGTCCTGCAGCCACAGCCGCTCCTCGGAGTCGGACATGTGCGCGAACTCCGCACCGACATTGCCGGCGTAGATGTACTGCAGTTGCGCGAGGATGTCCCTGAGCTTCATGCGCTTGGGCACCGCGTCCGTGCGGCTGCCGGTGAAGAACTCGGTATCGAGATCCGCCGGCGTGAGGCCGAAGTAATCCAGGTCGAGCACCCGTGGCCTGGGGCGCCGGGACAGCCCCAGGGGGTCGATGCTCGCCGCCAGATGCCCGCGGTTGATCCACACCTGAATCAGCCTCGAAACGGCCGCCTGTTGGGCATTCGCCCCGGAGGCGGGCGCCGTAATGCCCGCTCCCCGTCCCTGCGCTGCGCGCCGCGCGATGTCCGCCCGGATCGGTCCGTGCGCGCGCTCCGCGCCCGCGGGCCCGAGCTGGGCGAAATACTTCCGCCACCGCTCGTCTACGCTCGAGGGATCGAGAAGATATTGCTCGTAGAGGGCGTCGAGAAAGGCGGCGTTGCCGCCATAGAGGGGCGTTGGTTCGAGCATGCGGGGAAAAGGACCGGCAGGCCAATAGTTTAGCGTAAAAGCCGGCCGGCGAGGGAAACGCGCCCTGCGGGGTGTCCTAGAGGCCGTTCAGCAGCCCGAATTCGTAGACAATCAGTGCGCTATAAATCACCAGCACCGTGTACAGCAGCACACCCACGGGGATGCGGCCGAAGGCCCGGATGCGCGCCAGCTGTGTCAGCAGCACGACCCCGCCCGCCGTGAGCCCGATCTTCACCACTGCGAAGGCAAATGCCGAGCCCCCGACCAGCGGAGCCATCAGCGGGTTGGCTTCGTAGGCGCCCCGCTCGACCAGCATCAGTGTCAGCAGCGCATCGGTGCAGGAAGACACCACGATCAGCATCGCGATCGCGAGCCATTGCGGATGATGCCAATCCACGGCGCTGACCGCGCGCTCGTCGGCGCGCCGCGGCCCGCGCCGCCGCGGGTTGAAGCTGCCGTGCAGCAGCGCGCGCAGCACGTGCCTGCGGCGATCAGTGCGGCGGCGTTCCTGCGGACCCGGCCCGGCGGTGCTCACGGTTGTTCTTGTTATGGCGCGTTGAAGCGGTCGGTGCTGACATTGTAGCGACGTCCCGCGTGTACCGGGTTCCGGCAGAGCGTGACGCCGCTCACATCCCGCAGCGACTGTGGTGCGGCGAGGTGCGCGCCACATCTCGGCCGCCACGTTATGACACCTCACCGCGCACACCTCTATATGATCACGCCGGATGTCCGCTCCGAGCGTCAGCTTCCCGAGTCCCGGCCCGCCAACGGACGGCCTGCCGGTGCCACGCCGCTACTGGGCAATCGCGGCCATCGCGCTCGCGATTGCGATGTCGGTGCTCGACAGCACTATCGTCAACATCGCGCTGCCTTCGATCGCGCGCGACTTTGGCGCCACGCCCGCCGCATCGATCTGGGTCGTCAATGCCTACCAGCTGGCGATCCTGGTGGTGCTGCTGCCGCTCGCCTCGCTCGGGGAAGTCGTCGGCTACCGGCGCGTCTCCCAGGCCGGGCTTGCAGTATTCACGCTTGCCTCGCTCGCCTGCGCGTGCGCGCCCACCCTGCTCGCCCTCAGTATCGCGCGCGTCATCCAGGGCCTCGGGGCCGCGGGCATCATGAGCGTGAGCGCCGCGCTGGTGCGCTTCACTTACCCACAGCGCTACCTCGGGCGCGCCGTCGGCATCAACGCGTTCGTCGTCGCGACCTCTGCCGCCCTCGGTCCCACCATCGCCTCGGCGGTGCTGGCCGTAGCGCAGTGGCGCTGGCTGTTTGGCATCAACGTTCCGCTGGGCGTGATCACGATCCTGATCGCGATCCGTGCTCTTCCGGAGACCGAGCGCCTACCGCGCCCGCTCAACTACGCGGGCGCGGCGCTGTATGCCGGCACGTTTGGTCTGCTGCTGAGCGGGCTGCAGTCCCTCGCGCATCACGCCGCGACGCCGCTCGCGCTGGTGCAGATCGGCTGCGGCTGCGCTCTCGGGTGGCTGCTCGCACGGCACGAGCTGCCGCGTGCCGCGCCGCTCATTCCTTTCGACCTGCTGCGCATCCGCGTTTTTTCCCTGTCACTGGCGACATCGGTGTGTTCGTTCATGGCGCAGATGACGGCGCTGGTCGCGCTGCCGTTCGAGATTCAGCGCCTGGGTCACAGCGCAGTTGAAACGGGTCTCTTCATGACGCCCTGGCCGCTCGCGCTGGCGCTGGCGGCGCCGCTCGCCGGCAGACTCGCAGACCGCTATGCGGCGGGCATGCTGGGAGGACTCGGGCTGCTGGTCATGGCCGCGGGCCTGGCGTTGCTCGCGTTCTTTCCGGCGAGCGGCAGCCCCGCGGAATTCGTGTGGCGCATGGCGCTGTGCGGTCTGGGCTTTGGCTTCTTCCAGGCCCCCAACAATCGCGCCATCATGGCGTCTGCGCCGCGCGCCCGCAGCGGCGCCGCCGGCGGCATGCTGAGCGCGGCGCGTCTGCTCGGCCAGGCGCTGGGCGCAGCCGGCGTCGCCATTTTGTTTCGCGCCTACGGCGCCGCAGGTTCAAACTTCGCGCTGTGGCTGGCGGCGCTCCTCGCGCTCGCCGGCGCAGCGGTCAGCGTCGTGCGGCTGACCGGACAGCCGACGGAGGGGACGACATGACTGACCTGACACCGGGCGCGCCGGCGGCGGTTGCACCCATCAAGCCGCCCTTCGCCTGGGCGAGCGCGGTCGCCAAGGTGAGAATGGCCGAGGACGCGTGGAACAGCCGCGATCCGCAACGCGTATCGCTCGCCTACACCGAGGACTCGGTGTGGCGCAACCGTGCCGAGTTTCTGCACGGCCGCGAGCTCGACTACCGGCTCATCAAGGAAATCTGGGCGTGCGGCGAGAACCGCATCGCGGTGCGTTTCGCCTACGAGTGGCACGACGACTCGGGAAACTGGTTCCGCTCCTACGGCAACGAGAACTGGGAGTTCGATGCCGGCGGGCTGATGCGCCGGCGCATCGCCTCCATCAACGACGTTCCCATCGCCGAAGCCGATCGCAAGTATCACTGGAGCGCGCCGGGCCCCAGACCCAAGGACCACCCCGGACTGAGCGACCTGGGCCTGTAGCGCCGGCAAATCACCTGCACTTGAGCTCCTAAGTCGTTGACCGCCGCCAGGCCCGCAGAACACCTTCATCGATCGGTACTGCTCCGTCTCGCAGAATCACGGTGCCAGCTGGCAGGAACGGCGGGTGTCGGCGGCAAATTGGCTCCCAGCGCATGCGTACGATGGGGTCATCAACCTGTTCTACATCGGCGACTACGACGCGCTGACCAACGACTTCCTGCTGCAGCACAGCGGGTTCTTTGGAGCATTCGAGGTGCAAACCAACCGCAACCCGGATGTCGTGGCCGCGAGGCTGGCTACTCAGGAGTAGCAGGCCCGCGCGCGATCGTAGCCGGTAAACTATTCGGCGCCAGCGATCAGGCTCAGATCCGGTGCGGCCGGATGCTCGACCGCGCGACGAGCAGCCGGGGCCCCAGACCGGTGTTGGCCGGCAATCATCGTGCAGTCACGACCGGATTCCTTTGCGCAATAGAGGGCTTCGTCGGCCATTTTCAGCAGTTGCTCAAAACGTGAGCTCATGGTTGTGTCGCAGATGCCGAAGCTGGCTGTGAAGGCGGGGATGTTGCCCGCAAGCAGGCTCTCAGCGAGCTTTGCGCGAAGCCGATCCACCACTTCCTCGGCTTGCGCGGGGCTGGAGTGAGGCAGAATCAGAACAAACTCCTCACCACCCCAGCGTGCGGCCATGTCGCCGTCGCGCAAGCTCAAACGTAGGGTTTCGGCAAAAAGCCTGAGCGCCTGATCACCCGCCGCATGTCCACGTGAGTCATTGAGACGCTTGAAATGATCGAGATCCGCCATGACCAGGGAGAACGCCTTGCCCTCGCTGTTGAGCTTCCGGGCCCGCTCTTCGGCGGAGCCGCGGTTGGGCAACCCGGTCAGACTGTCGGTGGTGGCCCTGCGCTGTGTGCTGTTGAATGCACGCACGGTGCCGATCCGGGCCCCGGCCTGAATGCCCAGAGTCGTCAATTGGGCGATCTGGCGGGTCGTCGGAGGCTTGCCCACTGGAGCTGATGTGTGCAGGACGCCGAGCGCCCGACCCATGAAGCTCACCGGGACACACACTGCGGAGACCGCGCCACACGTCCGGCCGCGCAGGCGCGAGCAGGCGTTAAGCGCCTCGCTGTCGGGAAATATCACCGGATTGCCGCGTCGCACCGCCATGCAACTGAAAGGAGACTCCACACCGCATCCCGGGGCACCGGCATCCGGATGCTGTGTCGCCTGCTCCAGGTGCGCTCGGCTGGAATCGGCCAGCAGCAGCTCGGTGGGCAGGTCCGTCGAGATTACCTTCATGGCGCGCGCCAGCACGCGGTAAGCCTCTTCTTCAGTGTCGGCCATCTCCAGCGCTTCGATCAGTTGGGTGCCGAAGGCGTCCCGGTCTGCCTCGGCCCGCAATCGCCCGATGACTTCATTCAGGCGATCGGCCATGTTGTTGATCGCGTGACCGAGCTCTCCGAGTTCATCCTGGCTAACGACGACATTTCGGACACCAAGATTGCCTTCGGAGATCGTCACGGCCACATCGCGAACCTTGCGCAGGGAGTACCTGATGGACCGCGACAGCGCGGCGACCAGCATCGCGACCACGACACTGATCAGAACTCCCGCCGTCACCAGCCAGCGCTTGGCATTCGCTTCGGCACGTGCCGCATCGCTGGTGGCCTGGGTGATGTGTTCCGTGAACGCTGCCGTCTGCCGAAGCATGCCGGCATCCAATGCATCGCCGGCTTCCCGCAACCCCGGCAGCAGCGCTTCGGCCGCCTTCGCGTCGCGAAGTGCCAGCGGCCCCGTCTCCATGGCCTTGGCCAGAAACGCATCGGCGAGGGTGTGCACCTTGGTTTCGGTCTCGACCAGGTCGGGGGGCAGTTCAAAGTGCTCCAGCGCCAGCAGGTCGCGCCGAAAATCCTTAGCGTTCTCCGCCAGCGAATCGGCTAGGGTCGAGCGGTCATCCGCGGACAGCGTGCCGCTCGCGAGAGCTGCATTCACGTCGGCTCGCAGATTGGCGTGGACTGTATCGGCGTCCTGATGGTAGCGAGCGGCCTTGCTGATCAGAGCCAGCTCGGCCATAGCGCGGGTCTGGGCGGTGAGCGCCCGCCAGGCAATCACCGTGACCACCACGAGAGCCACCATCAGCAGGCCGTTGATCAGCAGCAGGCGGGCGCCCACTGACCACCGGCGTACCCGCAGCGCGTTAAGAACTTCAGTCATCCGGCCACCGCGAACCAAAATGGATTGCCATATTACGGCGGAACAGTTGCCGGACCTGAGAACGCGTTGGGACCTGGCCCAAAAGCCGGGAATTCGGCGTCTCAGGAGCCGTGCTTTGTGCGAGTTTTGTGACCCAATCTACATTCTGTCGGAGGGTGGGCTGTTACGGGCGAATGGCGCCCCCGCCCGCAAGGAACGACGCAGCAGCAGGTACGCCGCGGGAACGACCAGCATCGACAGGAGCGGCGCGGTAAGCATGCCGCCAACCATCGGGGAGGCGATGCGCCGCATGATCTCCGAGCCTGTCCCGCTGCCCCACATGATGGGGAGCAAGCCTGCGATGATCACGGCCACCGTCATGGCGATCGGACGTACCCGCAAGGCCGCGCCTTCGACAATGGCCTCGACGAGTTCCTCGTCGTTATTCAGGCGCCCCGCCGCCGCCCGGGCGCTGATCGCCTGGTTGAGGTACACCAGCATCACAACCCCGATCTCCGCCGCAACGCCGCCCAGAGCTATGAATCCGACTGCAGAAGCAATCGACATGTTGTAGCCGAGCAGGTACATGAGCCAAAACCCGCCCACGAGCGCAAGAGGCAGCGTTGTCATGATCAAGGCAGCTTCCTGGAAGCGACGGAAGGTCAGATAGAGCAGCACGAAAATAATCAGGAGCGTCGCCGGGACCACCACCTTGAGCCTTGCCATCGCCCGTGCCAGGTACTCGAACTGGCCGGACCACGAGATGGAATAACCCGCCGGCACGCGCACCTCCCGAGCCACTGCGCGCTGCATGTCACGCACCGCCGACCTCAGATCCCGTCCACGGAGGTCTACGTACACCCACCCCGACAGGCGCGCGTTCTCACTCTTGAGCATCGGCGGGCCGTCGCTGATGCCGATTGCCGCCACGTCACCCAGGCGAATCTGCGCCCCTCGCTCGGTGAGTAGCGGCAGATCGCGTAGCTTTTGCACAGAGTCGCGGGTCTCGCGTGGATAGCGCACGTTGATCGGGAAGCGCTCGAGTCCCTCGACCGTCTCCCCGATGTTCTCGCCGCCGATGGCGGCGGCGACGACACTCTGGATGTCGGACACATTGAGGCCATAGCGCGACGCGCTGTCCCGATCGATCCTCACGTCGATGTATCGCCCGCCCGAGAGCCGCTCGGCGAAGGCGGACGTCACTCCAGGCACCTGCTGCACGACGCGTGCGATCTCACTCGCCAGGCGATCGATCACCTGCAGGTCCGTTCCCGCGACCTTCACTCCGACGGGGCTTTTGATACCGGTCGCCAGCATGTCGATGCGATTGCGGATCGGCGGTACCCAAATGTTGGTCAAGCCCGGCACCTTGACCGTCTGGTCGAGCTCCTCAATCAGTCTGTCGGGTGTCATGCCGGGACGCCATTGACTGCGGCGTTTGAACTGGATGGTGGTCTCGAACATCTCCAGCGGAGCTGGATCGGTCGCGGTCTCCGCGCGCCCGACCTTGCCAAACACGCTCGCCACTTCCGGGACGGTCTTGATCAGCCGATCGGTCTGCTGCAGCAGCTGACCCACCTTGCCCGTCGCGATGCCGGGTAGCGCCGAGGGCATGTAGAGCACGTCCCCCTCGTCGAGCGGCGGGAGAAATTCCCCCCCGAGATGTGCGGCCGGATAGAGGGTCGCTACCAGGATCACCAGCGCCACCACCAACGCGGACCTCGGGTGTGCGAGCACACGGGTCAGCAGAGCTTGATACAGCGCGATGAGGCCGCGGTTAATCGGATTGTTCTTCTCGTCGGGAATCCGGCCGCGGATCAGATAGCCCATCAGCACTGGAATGAGGGTCACAGCAAGCCCCGCAGCCGCCGCCATCGCGTAGGACTTGGTGAAGGCGAGCGGGGAGAACAGCCGCCCTTCTTGAGCCTCCAGGGTGAACACCGGGACGAAAGACAGCGTGATGATCAGAAGCGAGAAGAAGAGCGCCGGACCCACCTGGACGGCTGCCTCGCCGATTACGCGCCACTGTTCATCGCCTTGCAGGTCTTGCCCGGGATGAGCATGCCGCCAGGCTTCGATGTGTTTGTGTGCATTCTCGATCATCACGACCGCCGCGTCGACCATCGCGCCGATCGCGATCGCAATACCGCCCAAGGACATGATGTTCGCGTTCACGCCCTGATAGTTCATGACGATGAATGCCATCAGCACGCCGAGCGGGAGTGAGGCGATGGCAACGAAGGCCGAGCGCAGGTGAAACAGAAAGACCACGCATACGAGCGCCACCACGATGAACTCTTCGATGAGCTTCTCTTGCAAATTGTCCACCGCGCGCTTGATGAGGCTCGAGCGATCGTAGGTCGGCACGATCTGAACCCCGGGTGGCAAACTGGGTTTGAGCTTGGCGAGCTTTGCCTTCACGGCGCGGATGGTCTCGAGCGCGTTCTTGCCCGAACGCATGATGATGACGCCGCCCGCGACCTCCCCTTCGCCGTTGAGCTCGGCGATGCCGCGGCGCATCTCCGGCCCCAATTGCACATGCGCGACATCACTCAGTCGCACTGCCACGCCCGAATCGGTGCTCGCGAGGGGGATTTTGCGAAAGTCCTCCAGAGTCTGAAGATAACCGGACGCGCGCACCATGTATTCGGCCTCGGCGAGCTCGAGCACCGCCCCGCCGGTCTCCTGATTGGCCTTGCGTACCGCGTCGATGACCTTCTGTTGCGTGATGTTGAATGCACGCAACCGATCGGGATCGAGCACGATCTGGTACTGCCGCACCATGCCGCCAAGGGACGCGACCTCGGCGACGTTAGCGACAGTCTTCAGCTCATACTTCAGGAACCAGTCCTGCAAGGCTCGCAGTTGCGACAGATCGCGCGTGCCGCTTCTGTCGATGAGTGCGTACTCGTACACCCAGCCGACACCTGTGGCATCCGGCCCTAGGGACGTCTTGGCGGCAGCGGGCAGGCGCGACTGCACCTGGTTCAGGTACTCGAGGACGCGTGAGCGTGCCCAGTAGAGGTCGGTACGATCCTCAAAGAGGACGTACACAAAAGAATCCCCGAACAACGAGTAGCCGCGCACGGTCTTCGCGCCGGGCACCGACAGCATCGTCGTCGCCAAGGGATAGGTCACCTGGTTCTCGACGATCTCGGGCGCCTGCCCGGGGTACGTCGTGCGGATAATGACCTGCACATCGGAAAGATCCGGGATGGCATCGAGTGGCGTATGCAGCATGGCCCACACACCCCAGGCCGCGACGAAGGCTGTTGCCAACAGCACCAGAAAGCGATTCGCGATCGACCAGCGAATGAGCGTCGCAATCATCGCCCGCTCTCCCCCGTCGCTGGCGCTCCTTGTGAACCGCCAGCCTTAAGCCGGTCCACTGCGGAGTTGAGATTCGCTTCCGAGTCGATGAGGAACTGACCCGAGACGACGACCGACTCACCTTCCTGCAGTCCCGACAGGATCGGCGTCTTGCCGTCCTGCTCGACACCGGTCGATACCTCGACCACATCGAAGGCTCCGCTATCCTTGGCGGTGATCACGACGCTTCGCTCCCCGGTGCTAATCACCGCCTCGCTGGGAACGACCAGCTGCGGCGGGAGCGCGGGGCCGGTGAAGTCGAGCGCGACCCACATCCCCGGCGAGAGGCGGAAGTCGGGGTTGTCCAGCGCGACGCGCACTGTGAAGGTGCGCGTCTGCGGATCGACTTGTGGGAGCAATGCGATCACGCGACCTTTGAACTCCCGGCCGGGCCAAGCGGTTGCGTGCGCCTGCACCGTTGATCCCAACGGCACCATCGACACGTGGGCCTCGGGGATCTGCGCGTTGACCCAGACGCTTGTGAGCCCATTGATACGGAACAGACTGGCCCCCGCCGCAAAGGCTGCGCCGTCGCGCGCACCGAGCTCAGTGACGACCCCATCGATCGGGGATTGCACTATCGTCGCGGCGGTTGTCTGGCGCTTTTCCTCCAGAGTGCGAACGGCGGCATCCGGCACCCCGAGCACGGTCAGACGCTCCCGGGCCGCCGCGCGCAGAGCGGGAGCGCTCTCGGAGGTCGCATCGAGCAGCGTCAGATACTCCTGCTGCGCTTCGAGCCATTGCGGGGCGAGAATGGTCGCCAGCGGCTCGCCGCGGCGCACGTGCACCAGCGGGGCCTTGACGTGCAGTTGAGTGATGTAACCATCGACGCGGGCTTGCACGAGCTGCAGCATCCGCTCATCGAAGGTGACGCTGCCGACTGCATGCAGCCGGGTCGGAAGCGATACTCGCTCGACTTTGCCCAGCCTTATACCGAGGCTCTGCATGAGGGCGGGACTGACCCGTACGGTGCTCGCCCCCTCTGCCTCATTGGCATATCGCGGGACGAGCTGCATGTCCATGAACGGGGACTTGCCCGGCTTATCGAAGTGCTGGCCCGGGGCCATCGGGTCGTACCAATACTGGACCCTGCCTTGACCTGACGGGCCGCCAGCCGCCGGCGTACTCTCATCCGCCGTGCTCTTGTGCGCCCACCAATAGCCGGCAGCCGCCCCGGCAAGCAGCAGTGCGGCAGCTGCCGAGACTCCACCGATCACGCTCGCTCGTGTGGTGCTCATGGCGAAGCCCCCGAGTCGTGCAGAAAGTGGAGGTAGGTCCACGCGCGTGCGACCTGTCCTTCGAGCTGCACATAGGCGAGTTGAGTGTCGATCTCCTGAGTCAGCGCTTCCACGGCCCCCCGCAAGTCGCCGCGGCCTGCGCTATAGGAAGCCACGGCGGCGCGGGATCGATCCCGCGCGAGTGGCAGGACCTCAGCGACGTAGTGTTTGAGGCGTTCCCGGCCGAGGTGCCATTGGATGAGCTCACCCTCGATCTCCGCGGTGTGCATGCGCACCTGGTCATCGCGCTCGGCCTCCTGGGCGCGTACCCGTGCGAGCTTCTCAGCGATGACGGGGTTTTGCCGATGCTCGCCAAAGAGCGGCAAACTGACATGAAACTCGAGTGACACCATGTTCGAGTAGGCCGGCCCGCGCTGCGCGTAGTCGGCCTCCACGCTCCAGTCGGGCCGTTTGTCCGCTCGGGCAAGCTCGACGTCGATCTGAGCCTCGGCAAGCCTCGCTACCACCGGGGCGAGCGGTGGGTGATGCGGGACGGAGGCGACGAGCGCCTCGGGTGTCATGTTGAGTTCGGCGTCGGTCGGAATGCCCGCGGGCGGGCGCTCAGCTTCCGCACCGATCCAGCGCGCAAGCTCGGCGCGTTGCATTTGCCGATCCTGCTCGAGCGCAAGAATCCGCTCATCAAGCGCGGCCACGAGGCTTTGCACGCCCAGCGCTTCAGCGGCGGAGGCCCGGCCGCTTGCCAGCGCTGCGCGCCCCGCGGCCGCCTGCACGGCCACATCGGGCTTGAGACCCTTCAGTCGCGCGAGTGACTCCTCATCCACGGCGCGCGCGATCCAGGCATCCGCCGCCGCATGAGCGACCTCATAGCGGGTCTTCAGCACCTCTCCGTGCGCCACGGCGATCTCCCGTTCAGCGCGCTCGCTCTGCAGGCGCCGTTTCTCGCGGCTTGGAAGGCTCTGTATCACGCCGATCTTCCGCATGGTCATGAAGTCACGTGTGAACGAGAAGCGCTCGGCCGTATCGACTGGCAGGTTGTCGACGCCGCTGACGAGCTCGGGGTCCGGCAGGCGGCCCGCGCTGGGTGCGCGGGCGACAGCCGCATCGAGACCGGCGGCGGATGCGGCCACCTGCGGGGCCTGTTGCAGGGCCCGATCGACGGCTTCCTCCAGAGACAGAGCTCGATCATCCGCGGCGACCATCATTGGCCAAAGGCCCAGCACCCAAAAGATCCGGCGGCAGGTCCGTACTGCATGGCGGTGTTTGAATCGGTTCATGGTTGGTCAACGAAATTGCGCCAAGACTGAAACTCATCCTCGTAAGCTCGCTGTCGAGGACGGCAAGCGAGCCGGACTGGCGCCGTTGCACGACGACGCCTGGTCGAGGTTGAGATCTATAGGGAGCGGGCTATCTGCGAGCCCGATCAATCGGCGAGGGACTTAAAGGCGCAACCGAGCGGTGTGTAGATAGGTCAACGAGGCGTTTTCTCGATACGCCAGCACAGAAGGCGCGAGCGTGCCCCACGATCGATCGGGGGCGCGCGAGATAAGCATCGATGGGGCAAGCGCACCTGGGTCGGACGGCGGGGGGACATGACGAAGATCATGGCGACCCGGTCCGTCAGCCGCCGAAACCATGACCGGCTGCGCTGGAGCGAGCGCGCAACAAGCCTCCACCGATGAGACCGGTGCGGCATTCGGTCGGGCACCCTGGCTGAAATGCGAGAACTCGGCAGGACAGCAGTTGCTGCAGAGATCGAATGCGCAGGCAACGGTCGGGAGAAGCCCCCCGAGGAGGCTCGCCCAAACAACGAGAATTGCCGTATACCGCCGCATCACGACTTGCCGGACCCGCAGTCTTGCTTCCGACAATCCTGCCACAAGGCACTTGATCTGTCGTGGGGCCGTGTGCACGTTCCCCCGTAGTTCAAGGCAGCACGTCTCAGAATGAGGCTCTCGCGCTCACCGGACCGAGGAATGGCTGCCGTTGCTCGGGCCCTCAACAGCCTTGGAGCGAGGCCCCGCGGCCGGCCTCCGTCCAACGTTCCGCCCGACTCCCGCATCGTCGCCCGGGCGCTGTTACGACACCCAGATGCGGGTGATCGCGCCCTTCCTGCTCGCCTTCGTACGCACCACCGGGTTGTTCGCGTCGCGCGCGCAGCCCTAGGCCAGCGGTACTCGCCAGGACTAATCGGCCGCCAGCGCGACAGCCCGCTCGAACACCGGATCGCGCTGCGCCGTGTAGTCGGCGAAGGTCATCTTGATCGTCTCGTCCGGAGCCAGCGATTTGACTCGCACCGCAAAGATCCAATTCAGCCAATAGCACCTGTCCCAGTCGTCACAGCGGTGCGCATAGTCATGCATTCCGGTTGCGTAGTGCAGGCAAAGGTCTTCATGGGGAAGACATCCTGCATTACCCTCACCATAAAAGGTAAGCCGATCGCCGACGGGTTCGCCAAGGATGATCGCGCGAGATCCCGCCGCCTGCTTCACGAAGGCTGTCGTCGTAATAGCGGCGGAAAAGGTCTGCGGGCTCGTCAGAAGATAGATTCGTCCGCTTGGCGGCACGAAATCCGGCAGGTGCGATGCGAAACGAGCCACCTTCGTATAGTCGCCTCCGGCATTGAATCGCATATCGAAAATGATGTTGCAGGGCCGATGCGCGCGCATCTCATCCGTCGTGGCGCTGAGGAAGTCGCCGATATGCTGCTTGTCCGCATCCGCGATCGCCTTGAGCTGCATGAAAAGTGTGCAACCGTGATCGATCCATGCCCGGCGGAAAGTGCTGTTGAAGTCGCGCAGCGACAGTGGCAAGTCCGCGTCATTGGAGAAAAGCGCGCGCCAGTTCGAGGGCTCGCCTTTCATCTTTTGTGGCGACAGCCAGCGCGTCATCTCTGCATGTGGCTCGGTCTCGCCGGAGACTTCACCTGGCAGCGTGCGCGTCACCTCGCTGCCGTTCGGCAGACGGAACGTCCAATGCGTCTGGTCGGGGCGCGAACCGATCGCGTAGCCGTAGAGAATTTCGGGCGACTGGACGTAGGTCGCGGCTTGGGTGCGCCGCCAGCCCTCGGCCCCCCCATGCAGCTGTTCGAGCGCTGCGATCACGTCGCGCGTCGGCCTGCCTTCGATGCTTTCGACGCACGCGCCCAGAAGATCCGCATACGCCGATTTTGCCCGCAGGACATAAAGCCCGTCGGCAAACAGCACCACACGCAGGGGCGTGTAGTTCTGCGGGCCGCCTTTACCGTAGTAGAGGTTTGTGTGACCGTTGTCGGCGAGCGCCGTGATGCGCAGCAGCGCAACATGGAATCTTTCCCTGTCGAGCGGTGCGTGTTCGGATTTCAGTTCGGCGATCTGGCGGTTAGCTTCGGCACGCGCTGCAGGCGAAAATGACCGATCCATCGCAAGCAGGCGCGAAAATTGTTCGATGTCCTGCTGTTGCGCTTCGAGCGCGTTGGCAGGCTTGGGAAAATCGTTGGACGGCGGAGCGGGACTGAATTTGTGAAGGAAGCAGAGCACGAAACCTCCGGCCGCCCCGACGAACAGGACAATGATCGCCAGGGCCCACAATCCGGCCCTGAGAATCCCGCGTTTCGTCATTGCACCGCGCTAACCCTAGAGGACTCGAACCTGATGTAGCTCAACATGGAACCCGATGCGGAGCGCTTGCTTACTTCAGTGCGCGCTCGACGGCCGCGGCCCTGAACTTCTCGGACACGGCTTCGGCGTCGCCATGCCGTCCCTAGTCGGGACGTCGCGCCCGGCGCCAGCAATCCAGCTGCCGATCGAGGCCACCGCCATCGCGCAGCTTGCAGGGGCGTGATTTCGGCTTCGCACTGCGAATGCGCGTTTCGGTCAAGAAATCAGTGGCAGCCAAAATCGTACCCGCAGGGTGTTTCCGTACCCGCAATTGTAGTCGCAGAGCCGCCCGTACCCGCAGGTTTGACCTGGTACGTCCTGGAGGCTAAGGGTATATCAGATTTCTTCTGAAATGCCTATTTCTATAGGCTTTCGTGTGCTTATTGAACCGACGACCTACCGCTTAGGAGAACGTAAGGGCCAGATGTGAACGCGACTCAGCGCGAGCGGGCGACAGGAAAATCAACCGCCTGCGCTCTGCGCTGGCACACACAGTCATGCCCACTTGTACCGGGACGTTAGACGTTCGTCAGACGAGGTAAACTGCGCCATCGGTCAGAGACACCATCAGGCGGGGCGTTGGCATGGCGATCGGACGGCACAAGCACGGCCTCAAGCCGCCAGCTGCCCAGGGAAACCAGATCCCCGGTTCGGCGAAACTGTTCACCGCGGTGTTGAAACTCGACGAGTTGCGGGCCGGCGAAAGCTATGACGCCTGGGCCTGTCAAGACTGCGGCAAGATGATCGCGCTGGCCAAAATGGTGCCAGGCATCGGCTCTCTTGCGCTTTCGCATACGGTTTTAAGAATCCCGTGCCCGCACTGCGGTGCGCGCCGGCTCTATCCGAGCAGGGCGAGGCGCGTCAGCGTGTATCGCGGCCCACGGCAGGCAACGTAGTAGCAAAGTGACCCAGGTGAAGAGCACTAAGGATTTGGTGGCGAGCGACGTTTGCGTCAGCCGGTTCCAGTTTGGCCCGAATACGTATGACGGCAGATACGTCCCCGCCTACGGAGTCACCGTCAACGACGCTCAAGGCTTTGGCGCCGCGGCTGCGCTGCTCGCAGTGCGGCAAGAAGGCGGCTGAAGTCGTCGCGGTGGCCAAGCCGAGCCCCGAAGACGAATAGCCCGTTCTGTAGGTCATTTCCGACGACGCGTTTGGAATCGTACCTACGGGCGTGCAATAAACGCCGCCATGCAGCATTCATTACAATTCGTGGCAGTCTGCTGGCGGGTGCTGGCATGGATTGTTAGACATGACAGATATTCAAGCTGCCCACTATCTCGATCTTGCGAGCCAGTTCCGTAGCCTTGCTTCCGTTCAGAAGTCCTCAGAGGCTAGGGATGACCTTCGTTTGCTCGCGGCTGAGTACGAAAGGCTCGCGGAGTTCGCCGGGTCGTACGAGTCTGTCGAGACTGCCGGTAGTAAGGACGACTGCCAGCCTCCTTCGACTTGCGCGTAGTGTCAGTCTGGATTCTAGAGCCAAACTCCGGAAAATAGCGGGGCAAGAAGAAAGGCCGCCCCGTGGGCGGGCGGCCCGTTTCTGTACTGAACGTCAGTCTGATCCGGCGCAGTAGTCAACGACCTCATCGGCAGTTAGTTCAAATCTCGATCCAGCGACGACCCACTTTCGCTTGGGCATCGATCAGCATGTAACCGCCGTAGTTCGTTGCGCGCGCCGCGGTACGTGCGCTCGATATGTATTCCTGCCGTCACACATTCGCGAGTCTCGGCCGCATGGCCGGCGAAGCCGCGTGCAACGTGGCCGCCGCCATGGGTCACTCGCGCAGCCATCTGGTCGATCAGGTGTATGCCCCCAGTTTGCAATCCGGCATGGCAAGCGTGGCTGAGCGCGTGACAGCGCGAGCCCTCGGCGAGAAGCCGGTTTCTGCGTGTCGTCGAGAACAAAAATCCGCCGGACGTTAGACAGCCGTTAGACGCTTTGCCTTCGGAGCCAGTTTTTCCGGCTCAACTTCCGGCACAACCACTTGATTCGATGGCGCCCCGGCCGGAGTTGAATAGCTGGCGCTAACGATCTGAATCACGAGTATTTTCTTGACCCCGGCGCGCCGCCCGTACCCGCGACTGTACCCACGGTGCTCGAGCGCGCAGGTACATTGGATGTATGCCGGCGGCAAGTGAGGGCCTGCATCCCGTGTCCATCCCAGTCTCGCGCTGTAGCATTTTGTCGTCCAATTACAGTTAGAGCGCATGCTTACCACCCTGGATAAGCTCTGGTGGGTAATCTTCACCGTCGTCGCGATCCTTGGCGGTGTCGTGGGCGCATCGCTCGCGCTCATCTACCTCATTCCTCCGAACGAAGTACCAGCACCAGGCCACAACTTCAGCCTCGGACAAGCGCTGCTTGTCTTGGGGGGCGTGGCATTTGGATACGCAGTGGTTCTGGCGATTCTTGGACTCATGAGCCGTCGCTTTGTATCCCCCGCAACCCACGAGCGGTGGGCAGAATATCTGTAAGCGCCCGCTGAAGGCCGTCTGGCGTAGTCAGGGCGCGCAGTAAATGATGTGGGGCGAGGTGGACACGTAGCTAAGTGTCCACGTGGAGCCCAGATGGACACCTGCGCAGAAGCGGTCGCCACGGATGCTTTGGGCCGGCGCACCGGGCCGCGGCAAAGACACACCCTCGAGCAGAAGCGGCGGATCGTCGAGGAGACGCACGTGCGCGGTGCCTCGGTAGCAACGGTCGCACGCCGCCACCAGGTGAACGCGAACCAGGTGTTCGGCTGGCGGCAGCTGTATCGGCAAGGATTGCTCGGGGAGAAGGCCGCCGGAGAAGTGGCCGAGATGCTGCCGGTGAAGGTGACGACGCCGACGGTGTTGCCCACCGAGCATCCTCGGCGGCAGCCAGCGGGTACTGAGCGGCGTTGTCTGCCCGGATGCATTGAGATCGAGTTGCCGAGCGGGGCCTGCATCCGCCTCCATGGCCCGGTGGATCGGGGAGCCCTCAAGCACGTAGTGGCACTGCTGGTGCGCGGATGATTGCGCTGCCGGCAGGCGTACAAGTGTGGTTGGCCGCCGGCAGCACCGACATGCGCAAGGGGTTCGATGGTCTGGCGGCTCTCGTGCAGACGCAGCTTGCAGAGGATCCCTTCTCCGGGCAGCTGTTTGTGTTTCGCGGCCGCGGCGGTGATCGGGTGAAGATTCTGTGGTGGAGCGGGGATGGGTTGTGCCTGTTCGCGAAGCGCCTGGAGCGCGGTCGCTTCGTGTGGCCGCAGGCAACCCATGGCACGGTGGCGTTGAGCGCGGCACAGCTGTCGATGTTGCTCGAGGGGATCGATTGGCGACGGCCGGTGCGCACCACAGAGCCACGAGTCGCAGTATAAAAAGCCTTGTTTTATAGGCTTTCCATCTCGCTTCATGCAGTGAGCCTTGTTATAATGCCGCATGCCGCGCGCGGCCACGCTGCCGAACGACATCGAGACACTGAAGCGATTACTGCTTGAGCGTACCGCGGCCCTCGAAGTAGCCCAAGCGCTGCTCCTGTCGCGTCAACACGAGATCGAGCAGTTGAAGCTGCAGATCGCACGGCTCCGACG
>WNFT01001322.1_pt1 | contig 24217 bp, 18 predicted proteins | sample 5400191 | NCBI WGS metagenome assembly WNFT01 (sample SAMN13153359, study PRJNA577476) | soil metagenome | isolation source: 80 cm saprolite under Madrone tree | place: USA:California | collected 2016-06-14 | reverse complement strand
CGCCGCCACCGGCTACGGCCTTGAGAATCAGGGGATAGCCGATTCTCGCAGCCTCTTTGCCAAGCTGCTCTTCCCCTTCGACGATGCCGTCGCTGCCGGGAATCGTAGGCAGGCCCGCAGCTTTCACTTCCCGCCGCGCACGGTCTTTCTCTCCCATCATTTCGATGACTTCGGCGGTCGGACCAATGAAAGTAATCTCGGACGCTTCACACACTTTGGCAAAGTTGGCGTTCTCGGAAAGAAAACCATAGCCGGGGTGAATGGCATCCACGTTGGTGATCTCCGCGGCGCTAATCACCTGCGGAATATTGAGGTAGCTCTCGCTGCTGCGCGGAGGCCCGATGCACACTGCTTCATCGGCAAATCGCACGTGCAGGGAGTTGCGGTCCGCCTCGGAATAGACCGCCACTGTGGAAATTCCGAGCTCTTTACACGCGCAGATGACCCGCAGCGCGATTTCCCCGCGATTGGCGACTAGAATTTTCTGGAACATATCGGTGGGCGCCGCTTATTTCTTGCGGCTTGGACGTATGCCGAAGAGCGGCTGGCCGTATTCAACAGGCTGTCCGTTTTCGGCGAAGATGCGCAGCACCTCGCCGCTGATGTCGGATTCAATTTCGTTCATCAATTTCATGGCTTCGACGATACACAAGGTCTGACCGGTTTCGATATACCCGCCGACTTTGACAAACGCCTCCGCTCCGGGACTGGGCGACGCGTAATAGGTGCCCACAATCGGGGACTTCACCAGGTGCAGGTCCTCGGTAGAACGGGCTTCCGGTGCCGCCAGAGGAGCAGCAGGTGCCGAAGCGAGTTGCGTTTGTGCTGCTCCCGCGATGATGATCTCCGGGGCTGCCACTTGCCGGGAGATGACTGCGTTTGCGGAAGGTTTCTTCAGGCGGATCTTCAGGTCGCCCCGCGAATACTCAAACTCCTCAAGGTTATGCTCGGTCATGAAATTCAGCAGGTGTTCAATGTGCTGAATTTCCTTGCTGGCGAACTCCGAATTGGCGCCTGGCTTTGAGGGCTTTTTGGGTTTCATGCCTGTTCAAATCTCAACAAGGTCCCGCGGAACACGGGTCAGCACTTCTGTTCGGTCAGCATGCACCGCCACGTCGTCTTCAATGCGAATTCCTCCGACGCCCGGTACGTAAATGCCTGGCTCTATTGTAATCACGTTCCCTGGAACCAAGACGTGCTTCTGTCCGCGCGCCACCCGGGGGTCTTCGTGCACCTCCAGCCCGAGTCCGTGTCCGGTGCTGTGCACGAAATATTTGTCAAGCCGGTAACGCGCCAGAACCCCTCTGGCGGCAGCATCGACATCCCCGCAACCGGTGCCAGCCCTCGCTGCCGCGACGGCGGTCGCCTGTGCTTCCTGGACCGCGCCATACCATCGCCGTATGCGCGCAGGAGCGCGTCCGATGAAGACAGTCCGGGTGATATCGCTGCAATAGTGCGCGAGTATAGCACCCAGGTCCAGTACCACCAATTCATTTTTCCTCAGGCGCTTTTCCGTGGGCCGCGCATGCGGGTGCGCTGAACGTGCGCCGAAGGCCTCTATGCTTTCGAATGCCGGACCGGAAGCTCCCCGGCGCCGCATCTGATACTCAATCTCAGCTCCGATCTCGATTTCGCGCACACCAGGCTTCAGCAACTCGAGAGCGGCGGAGAGAACGTCGCCGGCGAGCCGCGACGCCTTACGAATTTCCCCCAGTTCCGCGGAGTCTTTGCGCTGGCGTCCCTTTTCTGCCTCCCCATCTGCCCTGACCCAGCGCACGCGCGCCCCGGCGGCCTTCCGCAACGCCCGAAATTGCGCCACGCTTAGCTGCGTAGCGTCGAACCCGATGCGACTTCGCGAGCGGCCCCGCAATAGCCTCCCCATCGTGGCCATCAGTGATTCCTCTTGTCGAACCACCCGCAAGCCGGAGGTTTCTTCCTTTGCTTGGGAAGTAAAGCGGCCGTCCGTCACGAGCCAGGACCCTTTGGGGGATACCAACAGCGCTCCCGCCTCGCCCGTAAACCCGGTCAGGTAATACCAGCTCGCAGGATTCATGGAAAGCACGCCCGAAAGATGCTGTTCGGCAATCCGCGCCTGCAATGCCTGCCTTCTCTGCATGAATTGTGTGTTCATAAAGCAGTTCGAGGAGACCGGAGTCTCCTCGAATCCAACCTGATGAGAAGTGCAGCTCTAGTGAGCTGTCTGGTGTTATCCGGGGATAATCCTCGGAGTGATGAAGAACAACAACTCCTGCGATGAAATGGAAACGTTGTTGCGTTTGAAAAGATGGCCGATGAGCGGGAGGCTGCCGAGCAGCGGCACCTCCGTGGTGGTCACATTCTGGGTGGAGACGATGATTCCTCCGACGACGACTGTGCCGCCATCGGCTACCAGAATCTTCGTCTCTTCGGACTGTGTGTCCAGGGCCGGGACACCCTGAATGCGCGGAATGCCTTGGTCAATTTGCGTATTCTCGACCAACACGTCCATGAAAACGGTGCCTTCCCCGGTGATCTGCGGGGTCACTTCCAGTTTCAGCACCGCATCGATGAATTGGACGGAAATCGTGTTGTTGATCGTCGTCTGGATGGGGATTTTCTGCCCCTGCTTAATGATTGCTTTTTCGTTGTTCTGGGTCACCACGCGCGGCTTGGAGAGCAGTTTCCCGACGCCCTTCGATTCCGCTGCGGTAATGAAAAAGTCCACCGCAAAATTGGGTGAACGATGACCCAGGAAAAGTCCGCTGGTGGGAGCGCCGGCTCCGAGATTGACGTTAAACGGAAGCGATGTTGTCCCCGGGGCGACTAGCGGTGGCGGCGCGATCCCCGTGCCTGTCGTGACCGGACTTACGCCCACCGTTGAATCGCCTCCTACCACAGTGCTACAGGTTGCACACGAGCCGTGCAAGCCCGCAAAGGCGAGTTGCACGCCGATGTCCTGAGCGAATGACCGGCTGGCGGAAACTACGCGCGCTTCGATTTCCACTTGTTGCGACTTGCGGTCCAACTGGCGGATCAGGTTGTCGATGACCGGGATAACCGACGGAATGTCGCGAATGATGAGCTGGTTCGAGCGGTCGTCCGAGAGGATATCGCCACGCTGTGACAAAAACTTTTTCAGTGTATCCCTCAATTTTTCTGCTTTGCCATAGTTGAGCACGCGGGTCACAGTAACCGGCGCAACCGCTTCGGCCTGGGCTTTCTCCAGATCGCGCTGTCCCTCCGCTTCCTTCTTCAGGGTGTCGCGGGTGGCGATACGCAGCACGTTCCCGCTGAGCTGCTTGTCGAGTCCGTTGTTTTGCAGCACGATGTCCAGGGCCTGATCCCACGGCACTTCATCGAGCACGATGGTCAAGCTTCCCTTCACCGCCGGATCGAGCACAACGTTCAGTCCGCTGATTTCGTGAATCAACCGGAAGAAGTCTTTCAAGTCTACGTCCTTCAGGTTCACGGAGATGGGCTCGCCGGTGTATCTAGCGGTCGCCGAAGAAGTCGGCGCCTGCGAGTTTGCCACCGTTGCCGCGGCGTTGCCGGACTGCTGCTGCGCGGCCTGCTGCGGAGTCGGGCGAGCAGGTTCGGTGCTCCCGCCAAACGATGCCAGGACGACTGAGGGCTGGGTCAGTTCGCCGGGCAACGCGAAACGAGGAGCCGAAATCTTGCGAAGCTTTGCGGAAGACGCCGTTACGGGGCGCGGTCCGGACACGTCATAGCGAAACGCTGGTCGCTCCCCGGGGACCTTCTCGGACGCCGCCTTCAAAGTCGGGGCGGACACCGCCGGGGACTGTGCCATTGTTTCAAAGGAAACTACGACCGCGAGGCCTTCACGAGAAATCCGGTAAGGCGAGGCCGCAGTGAGGTCGATCACCACACGCGCAACGTCAGGCCTGAACTGCCCGAGGCGTACACCGCGAACCGGAGCGGACACCCCAGGAATCACCGTCTTGTGCACGGCCAGCCTTGTGCCGCTGAAATCGAGCACCAGGCGATCCGGATCCTGCACTCGCGCGGAATGGACCTCCAGCGGTCCCTCGCCTTCCACCCGCACGCTAGCGCGCTGCGGGGCTTGCGTAATCGCCACGCTTGAGATCACCGATGCCGCAGCATTTGCGCCGGCGGGCTCTTGCGTTTGAGCAGCGGACGGGCTGGTCGCCAACGCCGCGCTCGCTAGTATCAGGCAGCCAATTCGCATGGCCGGCCAATTCGTCTTCATTGCGGTTCTCCTGCACTGGCGTAAATTCGTTTGTTCACTTGGCGCTCCACGGGTTTTCCGAAGGCGTCCTTCCCAATTTCGTGGAAAGACACGCCATCCATGGTAATCTTTTCGACCCGACCGTCGTATAGCTGATCGCCTTCTCGTAGAAAGTACGTGCGCGATTGCGGGTTGGAAACCACGGCGATCATTCCGTTGGGCGCACGCACGACTCCGTCCAAACGCAAAGTGCCCACCTGAAGTCCGGCTTTGCCCTGAGGAAGGTTTAGATTCTTGCCACCGCCCTGCTCGCGACCGATGAGGGACTCAAACGGATCGCGCTTGGCAATTCTGGTCTCCTTGTCTGCTACAGACGCCGAACTCGCGCCGGAAGCGGCGCGCTTTGCAGCTCGCGGAGCGGATTTCTTGGCGGCGTGCTTCGGCGCCGATTTGGCCGGCTTTCCTGCTTGCATCTTGGGCGCCGCAGGCTTGGCTGCGGACGCCGCCGGTTTGTTGGTCGCGGGAGTCGCGGGTTTGTTTTGTGCAGGAGAAGAGGATGCCGTGGCTGGTTTCGCCGGCGGTTGCGTAGCCGACTTGGTGGCAGGCTGTGCGGCTTGCGCCGCAGGTTTCGCCGCCGGCTTCGCGCCCGCTCCGCTTGCAGGCTGGGCTTGCGCGTGCAGGCCGGGAGCGGCTGCCGCCATAGCAATCCCTAGTACGAGAGTCTTCACAAAACGCATATTTCGCTCATTCCCGTTCAGGGTTTCCCCGCCGGTTTCGCCGGACCTGCTGCGCCGGCGTCACTCGGCTTGGTAAAGAACGTCGTAGCTGTAAAAACTCCGGAAACCGTGGTGCCCGGACGAATCGGATATTTTGTACCCTTGTTACTGCTACTCCCCGGTTCCGCGAAGACCAAGTCGCCCACGTTGATGATGCGAGACAGCCGGCTCAACCGCCCGAAGAAATCCAGGATGTTGAAGTACGGGCCGTCTGCCTGCAACTCAAACGGCATCTCGTAGTGATATTCCTTGGTCACGATCGCCTGCGCTGTCAAACGTCGGAGTTGCACATTCGACGCCGACGCCGCTCCCTGCACCAGCCGGATAAACTCATCGGTCTCTTTTTCCTCCGGAACAATCGTCTTCAGGGTATCCAGTTGCTTGTTCAGCGCGTCCATCTGCGATTTCAATTCGCTGTAGCGCTGCCGGTAGACCTGCAGCTGCGTCACTTCCTGGTTGAGTTGCGCCCGCTCGCGGACCGCCTTGTCCACCTCGTCGCGCTCCTGCGCCACCGGCGAACCCGGCACGTAAACTCCCACGACCACCAGGACCACAGTAATTGCCAGGGCCAGCAGAACCTGCATGATCAACGACATGTCGCGCAATGGATTGGCCATGGCTCGTTACCCTTTCTTCGCCGGGGTGGCCGCAGTTGCCGGACTTCCCACTGCCTTCGGCTGCTGCGGACGCGCCGCGCCTGGCGCAATTTGCGGCGGGCTGATTTCCGCCGACATTTGAAACAGGAAGGTTTGTATTCCCGTGCTCTTCTCGTCCTGCTTCGTTTCCTTGATTTCCACCTTCTGGAAATAACCCGAGCGCTTTAGCGCGGTAATGAAGTTCGCCACGGAATTCACGGACCCCGAAGCTCCCTCCATTGTCAGATTGTTGCCCTTGCGGGTCATGCTGATCAGCCAAAGGTTCTCCGTACGTGATACCGTGCCGGCGATCTCATCCAGCAATTCCTGCGCCCCGGTGCGGTCGCGCTGCAATTGCTCGATGGTCTGCACCCGCTGCGTCAAAATCTTCTTCTGCGCCTCGAACGTGTCGACTTGCTGCTTGATCTGCTCCAGGTCGGCCTTCTGCGCTCGCAGTTGCTTGATGCGCGTGTTCTCTTCGTTCAACTGCTTCTGCCAGGACAGGTACAGGAGAAATAACGCCAGCACGCCCAGCGCCGCTCCCGCACCCACGAAGACCAGCGGCATTGCCGCGCCGGTGTCCACCGGCCGCCGTGCCGCCCGGGGTCGCGCTTGTCCGAGAAGATTTATGCGAATCATGGCTAGTCAAAGCTCCTGAGTGCCAGCCCCACTGCTATTGCCAGCCGGGGGCCCATTTCGCGAATCTGATCCTCACTGTGCTTGCCGGCATTCACGAGCACTTTCCGGAAGGGGTTCAATTCCTCCACCGGCATGGCGAATTCTTCGCGCAGCAGGTCCACTAGGCCCGGAACGCGCGCCGTGCCGCCCGCCACCACGATGCGCTGGATGTTCTCCCCGCTGGCTGTCGCGCGGAAGAAATCGAAGGTCTTCTGGATTTCCAGCGTCAGAATGTCGGAGACGCTGCGCAAAATCTGCTGTTTCTGCTCGTCGGTGACGCTAGGCAGCGAATCGCCCTTCTTTAGCCGCTCGGCATCCTCGAAGCTCAGGTCCAATTCCTTTTGCAGCGCGTCGGTGTACTGGTTGCCCCCCACGCTGACGTCGCGCGTAAACAGCGGAATTCCTCCGCGCACGATATTGATGTTCATGACGCTGGCGCCGATGTTCAGCAGCGCCACGGTTTGCCCGGCATCGGGGTCGTAGTTCACTTCAAAGCAGTTCTGCAAGCCAAATGCATCGATGTCTACCACCACCGGCGTCTTACCCGCCTGGGCCAGGACGTTGGTATGGTTCAGAATCTTGTCCTTCTTCACCGCCACCAGCAGCACGTCCATCTGCGAGTCCATCGACTCCAGCAACTGATAACTCAAATTCACGTCGGCAATATCAAACGGGATGTGCTGGCTGGCTTCTGAAGGAATGCGATCGTAAAGCTCATCTTCAGTCATCAACGGGAGCGGGACGCGCTTTACGATCACCGAATGCCCGGAAACCGACGTCGCCACGTTCTTGGTCTTGATCCGCTGCGCGTCGAAAATCTTGCTGATGGCGTTGGCCACCTGCGGCGCGTCCATGATTGCGCCATCGACCACGGTGTCCTGCGCCAGGTTCTCGGTGCCAAAGCTCACTAGCTCATATCCACCCTTGGTGGATTTCAGTTCCACGGCCTTGATCGAACTGGACCCAATGTCCAGCCCTACCAACTGCCTGCTCTTTCCGCCGAATAACGACATAACGCGGCCTCTTTCTCCTACCCCCGCAAAACTACCGGCGCCTCTGCACCTGGCTCATCTTGCGTTCCATCCAGCGATCCAGGATGGTTTTCCTTAGTTTCCAACGATTGCCGAGTTTAAATGCGGGAATCTCGCCTTCCGTGATGTAACGATACAACGTATCCGGGGAGATTCCCAGATATTGCGACGCTTGCCGCACATTCATCACTTCGCGCGATTCATTCACGAGGACACTACCCGTGGCGCATCAAAGACAACGCCGCTAAACCCGACCGCTGGTGCACCCCAGTTGACGCTGCCGAACTTTGGGGCACTCCCCGTGACTCGGTTATGACACCGCGCCACACCGAGCGTCAAGGGATTCTAGGCCGCAGTTGTCCTAAGAATAGGTGGTTATTTCAGGCAATCAATGGGTATTCTGGGGTAGTAATCCCAGTACTTGAGTACCACTACTCTGGAACCACTATTACTTGCGCTTTCTCCCCTTTCTCGGCTGTCCGCTCGGACGGGTATCCTTTTGTGTTCATTCCCGCAACCTGCTTAGAATCCTGGAGTCAGCGACGGCTAAACCCCCAGGGTTTTCCAGATTGCGTCGATCTTCGCCTTCGTCAACTCATCCATCCGAATCTCATCCGGCCACGGTCGCGTAAATCCTTCCTCCACCCACTTCCGCGTCGCATCGATCCCCATCTTTGAACCGTAATCCTGCATCCGCGCCGCGTGATCCAGCGTATCCATCGGACCAAATACAAACTGCACATCCCGCTCCGGGTCCAGCGCGCACAAAGTCTTCCACACCACCTCGCCGTAATTGTGAATGTCCACGTCATGATCCACCACCACAATCACCTTTGTGAACATCGCCTGCCCCAGCGACCAAATCGCATTCATGATCTTCCGCGCGTGCCCCGGATACGATTTCCGGATCGCCACAATCATCAAATTGTGAAAAATCCCCTCAGCAGGCATGGCCACATCCACAATTTCCGGGTACTGCATTGTCATCACTGGCAAAAACACACGCTCCACCGCATACCCCAAGTAAAAGTCCTCCTGCGGCGGCGGCCCTACCACCGTCGTCAGATAAATCGGGTCCTTCTTGTGCGTCACGCACTCCACGTGAAACACCGGGAACTCCCCTTCCAATGAATAAAACCCGGTGTGGTCCCCGAACGGCCCTTCCGTGCGCATTTCGTTGAGATTTACGTAGCCTTCGAGCACGATCTCCGCGTTCGCCGGCACCTCCAGATCATTTGTCTCGCATGCAACCATCTCCACCGGATCGCGCCGCAAGAATCCCGCAAACATCATTTCGTCCAGATCCGGCGGAATCGGCAACATGCCCGCCAGCGCCGTGGCTGGATCCGCCCCAATCGCCACCGCCACCGGTATCCGCCCGTCCGGATTCGCCGCCCGCGCACGACGAAAATGCTCCGCGCCATGCTTCTGCGTCTGCCAGTGCATTCCGGTGGTCCGCTCGTCATACACCTGCATGCGATACATGCCCACATTGCGCTTCCCCGTCTCCGGATTGTGCGTGAACACCAGCGGAAATGTGATAAACCTCCCACCGTCCTGCGGCCAGCACTTCAGAATCGGAAAATCGAACAAATTCACATCGTTCCCGTGCCGTCGTACATCCTTGCAATCCCCCGTCTTCACTGTCTTTGGAAAAAATGACCCCAGTTCCGCTAGCTTCGGAAGCATCTTGATTTTGTCGAACAATCCCTGCGGCGACTGCATATCCAGAAATCCGCGAATCCGCCCCGCAACTTCGTCGAGGGCTCCCACCTCAAACGCCAAACACATTCGCCGCACACTACCAAACGCATTCACCAGCAACGGCACCCGCGCCCCCCGCGGCTTCTCAAACAGCAGAGCAGGGCCCTTCGTTCGCGTCACTCTTTGCGTAACCTCGGTAATCTCCAAAATCGGATCCACTTCTGTCCGAACGCGCTTCAGCTCACCTTCCTTCTCCAGTTTCCGAACAAACTCCCGCAAATCCCGATACGCCACACTTCCTCCCATCAACCCGAACGGCAAACTCTAGCACGAACGGCACTGTAGGAGCGTAGCCCGCCTGCCACGGGCAGGCACCGCTGCGCCCTTTTAGCGCAAGCCGATCCGCTTCTCCGCCTCTGTGTCCTCTGCGCCCTCTGTGGTGAAGTCCTCCTTCCGGCTACAACCGGACGGCCTAACGACCCCGTAAGCTGCCGCATCAAACCCCTTGCCACTCCAAAGAGGAAATCAGCAAATGCCAAAAATGAAAATCGCAGTTGTGCCCAAGCCCGGCGCAGACTTCGAGCTCCAAGAGCGCGAAATCCCCCAGCCCGGCCTCGGCCAAGTCCGCATCCGTGTGCAAGCCTGCGGCATCTGCTTCAGCGACCACCTTGTCAAGGACGGACTGTGGCCTGGCCTGACTTACCCCCGCTCTCCCGGCCACGAAGTTGCCGGCGTCATCGCCGAACTCGGCCCCGGCGTCACTTCATGGAAGCAAGGCCAGCGCGTCGGTGTCGGCTGGCACGGCGGACAAGACAACACTTGCCTCTACTGCCGGCGCGGCGATTTTGCCAACTGCGCGCAGCAAAAAATCACCGGTTTCAATTTTGACGGCGGCTACGCCGAACATATGATCGCTCCCATCGAAGCCCTCGCCCAGATGCCCGATTCGCTCGACGCCGCCGAAGCCGCACCGCTGCTCTGCGCCGGCATCACCACCTACAACGCTCTACGCCATAACGGCGCCATGCCCGGCGATCTCGTAGCTGTCCAGGGAATCGGCGGCCTCGGCCATCTCGGCGTTCAGTTCGCCAGTAAATTCGGCTATCGCGTCGTCGCCATCAGCCGCGGCAAAGAAAGCGAGCCGCTCGCCAGGAAACTCGGCGCCAGTATTTACATTGACAGCGCCGCGGTCAACGCCGCTGCGGAATTGCAAAAACTCGGCGGCGCGCAAGTCATCCTCGCCACCGCCCCTAGCGGCAAGGCCATGACCGACTTGCTCCCCGGCCTCGCTCCACGAGGTACGCTGCTGGTTTTGGGCGCGGGCGCCGATCCCATCCAGGTCTCAACCGGGCTAATCATCCAAGGCAGCAAACGCATTCAAGGCTGGGCCTCCGGCACTCCCACCGACTCCGAAGACACCCTGCGTTTCGCCGAGCAGACCGGCATCCGCCCTATGATCGAAAAATTCCCGCTGGACCGCGCGAACGAAGCCTTCACCCGCATGATGAGCGGCAAAGCCCAATTCCGCGTCGTCCTCACCATGTAATGCCGCCAGCGCACGGTGTCACGGGAGCGTTTTCCTTCAATCTGTGGTACACTTGTCTTGCGCTTAATACCGCGGTTGTGTTGTGCGGTCCCTCTGGTTCAAGACCTGATCTGAGAAATCCGCCCTCAGTCTCCTCCGTATGTTTTCAGCGTAATTTAAAAAAAGACTGGCTATTTAGTCGCCATGTTCGCCCGGAATCCCGTGTGCGCGCTGCGATTGCGCCAGCAAGAAAGCTAAATGCAAATTTTTTCAGAACTTCCGATTTCTCCCTACGTGAAGGAGCGCCTGTCTTCTGCTCGTTTTTCGACACCAACTCCGGTCCAGGCCGCGGCCATTCCGCATGCGCTGGAAGGGCAAGATGTGCTCGCGACAGCGCAAACCGGCACGGGCAAGACCCTGGCATTCCTCATCCCTGTGATGGAGAAACTCCTCCGGCGTACTTCGACGGGGATCGCCGCGCTCGTGCTTGTTCCCACCCGCGAGCTCGCCATGCAAGTCGTGGATCAGTACAATGCCCTGCGCGGCAAACAACTCTCACCCGCTGCCCTTGTGGTGGGCGGCTTATCCGAACTCCAACAATTACATGTCATCCGCAAAGGGCCCGGCCTGGTCGTGGCCACTCCCGGACGCCTAGAAGACTTCCTCGACCGCCGGCTAATTCATTTCCGCGAGCTGCAAATCCTTGTGCTCGACGAAGCAGATCGCATGCTGGACATGGGTTTCCTTCCCGCGATTCGCAGAATAGCCGCGATGCTGCCCAAAGAGCGCCAGACGCTGTGCTTTTCCGCGACGATGGAAGGCGCCATGGCCAACCTCGTGAAGGACTACACAAGAAACCCAGTGCGTCTTGCGTTCGGTTCAACACTAAAGCCATCCGAAAATGTGCGCCTCCAAGCGTACGAAGTCACGGTTGATGGTAAGCAGGACGCTCTCCACCAGCTTCTCACTAAAGAAAGTGGCCGATGCCTCGTGTTCTCGCGCACCAAGCGCGGCGCCGAGCGCATCGCCAAGAACCTAAACCGCGAGGGCATCCACGCTGCAATGATTCACGGGGACCGCTCGCAATCGCAGCGCACCAGCGCGTTGGCCGGCTTTCAACAGGGGCGTTACCGCGTTTTGGTGGCGACGGATCTTGCTTCGCGTGGAATTCACGTGCAGGACATCGCCCACGTCATCAATTACGATTTGCCGGAGGTGCCCGAGAACTTTATCCACCGCGTTGGCCGCACCGGGCGCGCAGGCGAGCGCGGCGTCGCTTCCACGTTATTTACGCGAGACCAGCGGTCCGAGTTGTTCCAGTTGGAGCGTACGCTCGGCACACGGATGGAGAGGCTAGCCCTGGGAGGCGATCGGCCAGAACGCAAGGATCGAACTCGGGAGACAAGGGCTTCCGTCTCGTCCGCGGCGACGCCCCGAATGGGCCGGCTTCCAGGAGAAGTCCTGCAAGCGCAAATGGAGAGCTAACCGCGTCGAAGTACGGCTTCCCGAAGGAGCTTGCGCCGGCACGCTTTGCTGCCTGGCGGCGCTCTCTCGCTGCTTTTTTTGAACAGCTTACGACGTGAAAATGTTACAATACACATGCTTCTGAGACGAGACGCACCATGACGCCCGAGGGGATCGGGACAACCAGAGTTCAACTACAGCGCAGCGTGAAGTCCGGTTATCACGACTGCAATCCGTACTCCGTGCTTTCCTACCTGCGAAACGACGTTCAAGTATTCGCTCCGCGATAGTACGGCTTTGAGGAACGCCCGGCCAACCGTGGCAGTGGCTCTTGGGGGAATCTTTGTCGCTGGCAATACAGGAAAAAGATGAGCAGGTCCGCAATCTCGTTAATCTCGGCAAGGAACGTGGTTATCTTCTCCATGACGAGGTAATTGAGCTTCTTCCCGTCGAGGAGCACGCCACAGAAGTGCTCGACAAGCTGTTCTCCGCATTCGAGCGCGAAAGCATCGAAATCTACGAAGACGTGGCGGCGGCGAAGGCTGCAAACCCCGCCCTCGCGATCTCTGAACAGCTCGAAATCAGTCGCGACGAACCTGTCCGGGGCGAAGAAGCTGATGTGTATCTGGCGCCGCGCCCGTCAGACACCTCCTACGATCCCGTCCGCATGTATCTCCGGGAAATGGGCGTCGTGTCACTATTGACGCGCGAGCGTGAGGTGGCCATCGCCAAGCGCATCGAGCGCGGCCAGCTACTGGTGCTCAAGACCATTTCTCGATCTCCGATTGTCTTGAAGGAGCTAATGGCCGTTGGCGCTGGACTGCGCAATGGCACCCGGCGGATCAAGGAAATCGTGAAGTTCGACGAAGAAGAACTAACCGCTGATATCCTGGAGGGCAGGACCCGCGGCACGCTCCGGATCATCGACAAGATTGAGAAGCTCTACGCTGTGGGGCTCAAGCAGGCAATCCGGCTGGAGAACGCCCCAAAGTCCAATAGGCGCACGCATCTGGCCGCCCGGGCGCAGGTGGCACGAACACGCGTCGCAATGTCGCGATTGGTCCGCTCCATCGACTTCAAGGAGCAGGAAAAGAAGCGCTTGATCGATATCATGCGGCACACCGTCGAGCGGCTCCTCGCAGTAGAGCGCGAAGCCGCAAGGCTGGAGCGCAGGTGCAATGCCGCGCGCGGCGATGCCGCCAGGGAAGCGCGCAAGCAATTACGCTCGTGCCGTGCGCAGCTCAGAGAGATCGATAATTCCAGCGAGGTCAGTGCGGCCAGCCTAAAACGCACCCTCGCTCTTATCCGGCGTGGCGAGGCGGAAGCCGACCAAGCAAAGAAAGAATTGACGGAGGCAAACCTTCGCCTCGTCGTGTCCATTGCAAAGAAATACGCTAACCGCGGGATGCAGTTCCTCGACTTGATCCAAGAGGGCAACATCGGCCTCATGAAGGGTACCGACAAATTTGAGTGGCGCCGTGGCTATAAGTTCTCCACCTACGCCACATGGTGGATTCGCCAGGCAATCACCCGGGCCATCGCCGATCAGGCACGCACGATCCGCGTTCCCGTTCACATGATCGAGTCGATCAACAAACAGGTTCGCACCAGCCAGCAATTGCTCCAGGAGTTCGGCCGCGAGCCAACCTCCGAGGAAATCGCCAAGCGCATGGACATTCCTGTCGAGGCTGTGCGCAGGACCAAGAAAATTGCGCAGCAGCCCCTTTCCTTCGAAACTCCCATCGGAGAGGAAGACGAGGCGCATCTAGGCGATTTCATCGAAGACAAAAACATTGAGTCGCCCTCCGACGCGGCTGTCAACCTCAATCTCAGGGAAAAGATGGCGTCCATGTTGAAGACGCTTACCCCGCGCGAGGAAAAAATCATCAGGATGCGCTTTGGGCTGGATGACGGCAATGATCACACGCTCGAAGAAGTGGGCCAAACGTTCGCCGTTACACGCGAACGTATCCGGCAGATCGAAGCCAAGGCCTTGCGAAAATTGCGTCATTCGTCGCGCTCGGGCCGATTTCGGATCTTTATCGAGGGTTCGTTGTAGGAATATGCGAAATCAAGGAGATGGGAATGAAGAATCTTTTTGTAGGTAACATGAGTTTTCAAACCACGGAAGCTGAATTAAGCGCGCTGTTCAAGCCGTTCGGACAAGTGACGCGCGTCCATCTGGTCATGGACAGGGAGACCGGCCGAGCTCGCGGTTTTGCGTTTGTGGAAATGCCCAACGACGACGAAGCCGCCAAGGCCATCGCGGCGCTGGACGGAAAAGAGCTGGGCGGCCGCAACTTGAAGGTGAACGAAGCGCGCCCCAAGGCCGCGGGCGGCGGACCTCGCCCCGGTGGTGGCGGAGGCGGACGCGGGAAGGAAAGGTTCTCCAACGAAGACTATCGTGAAGCCACGCGGCAGCCTCGCGAGCCGCGCTGGTAGCTCCAAAGCGCAGTCCTTCGCGGTAGGCAGCTTCCCTTGCATTTCAAGGAGAATTCGATGACGACTACATTTCAAAAGCGCCAGAAGGAAATGAAGCGTTTGGACAAACAGCGTGAGAAAGCGGAGCGCCGCGCCCAAAGAAAGCTCGAAAAGCGTGCTGAAAAGGACGCCCCGGGCGAGACTACCGGCATAGAGCACATCAAGCCCGGCCCGCAGGAATTCGATCCGCAAGGCGGAGATGCGTAGCACGCAGTCTATATTCCTTCGCCCGCTGCAAACCGCGCTTAGCGCGCCCTGTCATCTGCATCCCCGTTCGCATCATCCCATTTCTCGTCAATTTCCAATGAATTCAAAGAAAACTTGGTGGGGCGTAGGGAATCGAACCCACGATCTAAAACTCTTTCGCGCTGTCGCTGGATTTGCCTCATCGGACCACACGAGCCTAAGGTAGAACAAAGAGACACACTTTTCGAAGGAAAATCAGGGTCGGATGCCGCCTCTGAGACTTGCTCACTTTGTTCTTGCGAATGAAGAGATGGCCGGCCAAGATTTAGCTACCTTGAGGACTGATCTCTTCTCTCGCCGTTGGTTCTTACTTTTCTTTGTTTTCCTGATCGCAACCGCGATCTACGTGGGTTGCGTCGTCTCGCCCCCGTCTCTCATGGATGACGTTGACGCCGTGCAGGCACAAATCGCCAAAACAATGCTGACGAGTGGCGATTGGGTGACCGCGCGGCTGGACGGAGTGCTCTACCTGGAGAAAGCTCCGTTAATTTATTGGCTGATGGCATTCTTGTACAAGATTTTTGGCGTGGCCGATTGGGTCGCCCGGCTTCCAGTGGCGCTCGCCGCAATCGCGCTTGCGCTGCTGTCAGCCGCTTTCGGCATGTGGGCCTTCGGAGAACGGGCCGGTTTTTACGCAGGATTGTGTATGTCCACGTGCGTTGGATTGTTTCTCTTCACGCGCATTCAGATCCCCGATGTGATGCTCACATTTACCATCGCGCTAGCGATGTGGGCGTTCTTGCGTGCGCTGGATGAAGAGGAAAAGCAGCCGCGAGTCTGGGCGGCCATTCTTGCGGCAAGCCTTGGCACCGGGCTTTTGCTCAAAAGCTTGGTGGGCATTGTGTTTCCGGTTGCGGCGGCCCTGATCTACCTTTTCCTTACCAAACAACTGTTTTCCCGCAGAACCTGGCGACGGCTGCGGCCCCTGAGTGGTTCCCTGATCGTGCTGCTGATCGCTGCTCCTTGGCATGTGTTGGCGACACTCCGGAATCCTCCCTATTTTGCCTGGACCCTGCAGAGCGGACCTGGCCTGTACCACGGATTCCTATGGTTCTATTTTGTAAATGAACAGCTACTGCGATTTCTTAACCTAAGGTACCCGCGCGATTACAACACCGTTCCGCGATTGTACTTCTGGCTGTTCCATCTCTTATGGCTTTTTCCCTGGTCTGTGTACTTGCCGGCAATCACAAAACTCTCTTTTAAACCTGTGGATCGCGCTGGACAAACCAGGCTCCTGGCGCTCTGCTGGGCGGGGTTCATTCTCATCTTCTTCACGTTTTCCACGACTCAGGAATATTATTCAATGCCCTGCTATCCGGCCTTGGCTCTTCTGCTCGGCTCAGCAATGGCCGCGGAAGGCCAGTGGATCCATCGAGGAACGCGCGTTTTGGGAGCAATCACCTCTGTCGCGGCGCTGGCTGCTATCGCCATTGCTTTTGCCGTGCGCGATCTGCCCACTCCAGGAGATATTTCGTCTGCGCTGTCTCATCATCCTTCGGCCTATACGCTATCCCTCGGGCACATGCTCGATCTTACCTTCGATTCTTTTGCCTACTTGAGGTTGCCGTTATGCCTGGCAGGCGCCGCTTTCGTGCTGGGAGCCGTGGGTAACCTGCGGTGGTCCGGCATGCGTGCCTTTTTGGCGTCGTCGCTCATGATGGTTCTGTTTTTTCACGCTGCCCGGCTGGCCCTCGTTGTCTTCGATCCTTACCTTTCCTCGCGTCCGCTTGCGGAGGCGCTTCGCTCGGCACCCCCGGGGAAACTCATCGTTGATCACCATTACTATTACTTCTCTTCTGTGATTTTTTACACTGATCAGGATCCCTTGCTCTTGAACGGCAAGTTCAACAATCTGGAATATGGAGCGGCCGCGCCAGGCGCTCCAGCGGTATTTCTGACCGATTCGGAATTCAAAGACTTGTGGACCAGCGAGAACAAATATTATTTAGTTGTATCCGAGAAGGGGGCCGACCGCATCGAAACCTTGGTTGGCAAGGAGCATTTTCAGACCGTTGCTACCAGCGGAGGGAAACTGTTGTTAACCAACGTACCCGCAAAGCATTCATCCAGCACTCTGCTGACTGCCCCGGTTGCATTCTCACTTCCCTCCTCGTCCGCAGAAAACGATGTTCACGACTGAAACCGCGCCCAAATATCATGGTCACAGCCCTGGACCTGTTCTTGTAAGCTTATTAGGTCTGCTTGTGTACCTAATTGGGATGCATCGACGCGTCTATCACTACGGAAGAGGAGTCTGGGGACGCAGGGTGGATAGTTAAGAGCAGAATCGACAAATCGATCTAAGGTCAGCGAGCGTGCCGACTCTCTAAATCGAAGGAAATCTGCTCATGAACTTCCCGGGCACGGGAACTAAATTTACTCTCGCAGGGAATTGTTTAGCGGCGCAAAGTAACTCGCGCAGGAGGGCTGGATGCAGGCAAGCCGTAGAAGAGGGGAAGCGATGAAAGTCATGGTTCTCGGCGGGGATGGATATTGTGGCTGGGCGACCGCGCTATATCTTTCAGCCAAAGGGCACTCCGTAGCTATTGTGGATAACTTTGTGCGCCGTCAATGGGATCACGAGCTGGGCGCCCAGACTCTTACACCGATCCTTCCTCTGAGTGACCGTCTTAGGACGTGGACTCGCCTGTCAGGCAGGACCATCGAACTCTTCGTGGGTGATGTGATGGACTACGAATTTTTGCTCCCCACGGTCAGCCAGTTTGAGCCGGAGACGATCATCCATTTTGCCGAACAGCGCTCCGCTCCCTACTCGATGATCGACCGAAAGCACGCTGTATTCACACAAGTGAACAACGTTGTTGGCACCCTGAATGTCTTGTTCGCAATTCGGGAGGTCCAGCCGGATTGCCACTTGATCAAGCTCGGTACCATGGGCGAATACGGCACACCAAACATCGACATCGAAGAAGGCTACATCCATATCGAACACAACGGGCGACGCGATCTCTTGCCCTTCCCCAAGCAGCCTGGTTCCTTTTATCACCTTTCCAAAGTGCACGACAGTCACAACATGATGTTTGCCTGCAAGATCTGGGGACTTCGCGCCACGGATCTGAATCAAGGCGTCGTCTATGGCACCATGACAGACGAAGTAGCGCTGGATGAAGCCTTGATCAATCGTCTGGATTATGACGAAGTCTTTGGCACGGTTCTGAACCGGTTTTGCGTGCAGGCGGCCATCGGCCAGCCCTTAACCGTCTATGGGAAAGGCGGCCAGACGCGCGGATTTCTGGACATCCGGGACACCGTTCGGTGCGTTGAACTCGCCTGTCTTAATCCTGCGGCCAGGGGAGAGTGTCGCGTATACAACCAATTCACGGAACAATTCTCCGTTCTGGATATCGCGCTGAAAGTGCGGGAAGCGGGAAAGGCTCTTGGGATGAGGGTGGAAATTGACCACATCCCCGATCCGCGCGTTGAAGCTGAACAGCACTATTACAATGCGAAGCATTCCAAGCTTCTGGATCTAGGCCTTCAGCCTCACTATCTCTCGGAGTCCCTTCTTGATTCACTTATGAATATTGCGCTGAAGTATCGCGACCGTGTGGATCCCACGATCATGCTGCCGCAAGTGAATTGGCGTGAACCGCACAACGACCGCCGACTGCAAACACATATCGCTGCGGGAATTTCCGTTAGCGCGGCCCATAAGTGAATTGCGCACGGTGAACGGTAACGAGAAGAAGCGCTGAAACCACACTGGTTGTGGCGATCGTGCCTACAAATCGCTCTTGGTGGTGGAATTCGGAACAAGAGCATGCATGGTCGGAACAAATTGGCCGTTCCGGAGTTGGTAGTCCACGTTACGCCAGCGGATTGAAGTTCGCGTGAAACTCACCAGCCAGATTAGAAACGCCAGGGCGTCCCAAAGCGGGATCAACGGCATCTTTGCCCAGAGTCCTGCCTGTTTTAATCCCTGGATTCCGATGAGCCACGTCATGGCCACGCGAAAGAACAGGTACAAACCCCAATAGGCCGCAACTACGGGCAGTGTCGGGTGGACCAACACGGCGAGGGTTGTCCATGGCAATCCCCAGGTAAAAAGCAAGCCAAAGTGACCCCATGGCCGCATGGCTCTCATGACCGTCATCCAGCGCGCGCGCTTCGCCAGGAGTTCACTCACTCCCTGGAAATCAGGCACCGTTTCCACTGCGAACGGCAACAACTTCATTTCCACTCCTTGTTCGGCGATCAACCGCCCAAACAGCAGATCATCCGCGGGTCGGTTTTCCAACACCTGAAAGCCCCCGAAGCTCTTGACACGCTGCTTCGTCGACGCCATGGTTGGCCCAAGCGCGAAACGCACCCCATCAAGCTGCCACGCCACCAGTACGCCCGCGTAAAAGTCTGAAATCATCCCAATCGTCTGAAGCTTCTCGACGAACGATCCCTCTCGCGAAGATACATAGAAACAAGTCACCCCTCCGATTTTGGGATCGCGCAACGGCTCAATCACTCTTCGCAGATATTGGCTATCTACCCGCACGTCGGAATCGTTGATGACCAGGTGTTCATACTGTGCTTCACGTTCCATCAGTCGCAATTTAGCGACCTTATCGTTGATCGCCGTGTGGCCGGCGCTGAGGAGCAGGCGAATCTTTCGCTCCGGGAAGTCCCGCATCAATTTCTGGATTACCGGCACGGATGGATCAGTCTGGTCCGTCACGCAGAAGAGGATTTCGTACTCGGGGTAGTCTTGGCGGCAGAAACTCGCAAAATTTTCATAGGCGTCAGGATCCAAGCCTCGAACTGGTTTCAGGTTGCTCACCGGCGGAGTGAAATCCGGATTCTTTTCGACTTGATTTCTAGACTGCCAAAAATAGCGGCTGGAACTGTAAATCGCGAGAAAGTAGAAAACAAACGGAATCGCTGCCGCGAACAAGACGACGAATTCTAAAGCGGTTGAAGGCACGCCACCTCATTCCCAATTCGAGAGGGCCAGTCTGGGAACTCCGCCATGCGGACGAAACCGCAGGTGCGCTGTCCCTACCCTGGGTTCCACACTCCGCCCTAAGATTCTATCCTGAATCGAGAAGATTTCTGAATGCCCCTGCTGCCAAACTCCCTAAATCTACAGGCGTCTTGTTCTGATGATTTTTGCTATTCTGAAAGGCTGATTGACGTAAATACGTGACGCACACTCGCCGACTCCAACTGAAAACGCTTCCCCTGATTCTGGTGAGCATCATTTTGGGACCCCTTGGAAACGTATTTCTCGGCAAGGCTATGAAAGGCATCGGGTCCGTCACTTCAGGAAGAATTCTCGATCTCGTCCCCATTGCTTCTCAGGTATTGGCATCCGGCTACTTCTGGCTCGGCGTAGGCTGCTTGCTGGGATTTTTTATCGTCCACATGTTGTTGCTGACCTGGGCAGACTACAGTTATGTGCAGCCTGCCACATCTCTGTCCTACCTCTCCATCTCGATCCTTAGTTACCTGCTTCTCGGAGAGATGATCTCTCCGCTGCGCTGGCTTGGTGTCACGGTGATCTGTCTCGGCGTTTTCCTGGTGGGTCGGACCTCGCCCAGCTCAGCAGGAGCACCCAACCGTGTGTGAAGTGGTGCTCTTTTTCTTAATTGTTGTAGCGGGAACGGCAGGAGAGTTGTGCGTAAGTCGCGCCATGAAGAGTATCGGGGAAGTTCACGACTTTCGTCCCAAGTCTATCCTGAACTTCGTTCTGCAATCCTTGCGCTTGCCGTGGATGTGGCTGGGCATCGCTCTGATGAGCCTGGGATTTTTCTCCCTTCTCGCTATTCTGTCATTTCAGGAGGTGAGTTTCGTGGTGCCAGTCAGTGCTCTTAGCTATGCCGCAGGAGCCTTTGGAGCAAAAGCCTTCCTGGGCGAACACATCAACCGCAATCGGTGGATCGGCATCGCCGTGGTCTGTATCGGCGTCACCATCGTCTGGTGGAGCAGAAAGTAGCGATGAGATCGGGCCAGCCGTACGGATGCCTTCCGTGCCTCACGGTCGTCTCGATAGGCACGGCGTGAAGCGATTCGACAACGGACCTGTTCAGGCTGAGTGCAACCGAATCGCCCTCGAAAAAGGGCTTCCCGGCCGATACCGGGAAGCTCCTCATTTTTCAGAAGGTATTGGTAGGGGCGGTGGGGATCGAAAGTACAAGCTACTAAATAAGGCTTGTGCCCTCTATGCGTTGCAGGGCGGTGGGGATCGAAAGTACAAGCTACTAAATAAGGCTTGTGCCCTCTATGCGTTGCAGTCGTCTACTCTCTCCAACCGGAACAAACAGAACAACGCTCCAAGTAACCAACAATGGCTGGGAAGGCTCGGAGCCGATGCAGGGAGCTTTGCGCCAGTCTTCTTAGAAAACAGAAAAAAATTCTACTATGCCGAAGGCGCCAATTCGCTCCGAATTAGCTAGGTGAGATTTCCCTGATCCACAATCTGATTCGCGTCTAGTGCCAAAGCCAGGTGTTGTGAGCCACCTGATGTGACAACTCGCCAGACGAAGGCTAGCGGGTACACACGCTTTTGCACACGCGTCCTGACTGTTCAGGGAATGGTGATCGTGATTGTGCTCGAAGTTCGTGTGAGGCTGGGCGAGGTAGCCTGCACCTGGAGAATGACAGTCACCGACTGTGGAGGAGGTGGCGGTGGAGGCGGACCGGAAGACGATCCGCCACCGCAGGCTGCTAAAAACGCCAAGAGAGAAATCGTCGAGCAGCAGATTGCTCTGGCCCACACTGGTTCGATCCGTCCATTAGCGCGTCTTGTCCCAAAGAAGACGGTCAGAAATAGAGCGAACACCAAGCTTGCCAGGATCTGCGGATTCCATCGTGTTCGCGGCGGTGGGACAACCCGAAGATAGGCCGCACCGGTAACCGGACGAGAATTCACTTGCACTGTGAGTACGGAGGTCAGAGCAGTGGCGGTGCGAGAAACGCCGGAGGAAGTGCCAGTTACAATGAAGTTGTAATCGCCGGCTGGCGCAGCTTGCGGATCAATACTAAGAGTGGTCTGCCCTGGCTGGACAAAAGTGCCGTCGAGCAAGCATTTCGGACCCGGTGGGATCACCGGGCAACTGAGCTGGACGCCCTGGCTCCAACCGTTCAGCGGCGTCACAGTGAGGGTATAGCTTGCGCCCTGTCCGGGGAAGGCGATTCGTGAAGCAGGCGAGATACTGAGACTGAAGTCGGACACTCCCAGCGTTGCAGCTACCTGGGAGGTAACAGCACCGTCGCTGGCAACAATTGTGAAGGGATAAGAACCCAGAGGAGTGCCGCTCGCGACCTGGACGGTGGTGCTGATGCCCGCGAAAAAGTTCGGGGCCAGGTTCAGTGTGGAAGGTGTAAAAACGCACGACGCGCCCGTGGGCAGCCCCTGGCAGGAGAAGCCAAGAGTGGTGGCGTAACCGTTGATGGACGCGGCACCCAGACCGTAATCCTGCGTGACACCCCCCGGCGGTGTGGATTCTGTGGGATTGTTAATGTAGAGATGAAAGCCGAGATTCTGCCCAGGCGATGCCTGCGTGCCATAGGCTACGGCCACATCGGACCCCAGAGTTGCTTGCAGAGCGAACACATGCGCGGAGTTGTAACCGGCCCCAATGGTAAAAGGAACGTCCTGTGAAATGCCGGCTGCCGGAATGGTTATGGATGTGGGCAGCGAAATAGCCGGATCACTAGCAGCCAGTTGCACGGTCGTGGCGGAAGCCGACACGACTGCAAGATTGACCCTGAGTGTTCCCTTATTCCCGATGACCGGGTTGGCAACGAGCCTAGCCTGGATGGGGGATCCGGGAACCGAAAGCAGAACATTATAGGAGGATGGCCAGGGATCTATCTCGAGTAGGTCGTCGCGGCCGTCTCCGTTCAGGTCAGCCACGACGGTTGGGAGGGGGACTTTACCAAAATCGTGAACCGCGTAGTCCGGTGTGAAAGTACCGTCTCCGTTCCCAAGAAGAAACTGCAAATAAGATGGAGCCCGGGAAAACGTGACTTGATTGAAGCCATCTCCGAACTGCGGGACGGCAATGTCAATGTTTCCATCTCCGTTAAAGTCACCGAGTAAGAGTCCCGGAAATTCCAGCGGGGTTCCCCGCAGACCCAAGACAGTATTGGAGAGACCAGGAAATGGAGAATACGTGGCACCGTCCTGGAAGGTACCGTCGGGACGTCCGAGCAGCACTTTGAATGTCGGCACTTGGAAGCCTTGAATCGTTATAGGGAACGTCTGTTCAATGATGTCAGGCAGGCCGTCGTGATTCACATCGGCGACATCGAACAATACGGACTCCGCGGTCAGAGTCGTCGGAGGCAGGAAAGTGCCATCGCCTCGGCCAAGGAACTCAAACAGCGGGTGAGGAAGCGAGCCTGGGCCGACGACATTATCGTTGACGGCAACGAGAAGATCGAGCTTGCCGTCGTGGTTGAAGTCCGCAGTGACCATACGACGAGGACCGCCGCCCGTGGTGGTGGCCGGACCGAAGTCCAGGTCCGCTCCAGCTTGAAATGTGCCATCCCCGTTTCCAAACATGACACTGATTCGGTCAATCAGGTCCGTGCGGCCGCTGCCTCGCCCGATGGCCAAATCGAGCTTACCGTCCCCGTTGAAGTCGCCAACAGTAAAGATTCCCGGGCCCTGGTTGAGCTTGGTGATCTTGACGGGGCCGAACGCCCCGCCTCCCATATTGGGGGCGAAGCCAAGATAGCCGAATGACGAATTGATATCGCTGCCGAGGATGAGGAGGTCGGGTCGGCCCAGGCCACGAACGTCAGCGAGCCGCACGTCATAAATCTGAAAGGTGCCCTCGAATGCGTCCGAAACGATGGGGGCACCGAAATGGCCGGTGCCATCATTCAGCAAGACTCCGATTCTCCAGGGATTCTGGAAATTCTTCCAATACATGATGTAAGTAATGTCTGGCTTGCCATCGCCATTGATATTACTGACCATCGGACAGCAAAACGGATTGTTGATGCTACCGCCGGTTACGCCGTCATTGGCATCACCAATATAGGCACCACGCGGGTCGCCAAATCCTCCCTTGGCATCATTCAGGTAGATGCTAGCGGTGTCGCTATCCTGGTTGGAAGTGATGAGATCGGGGTGACCGTCGCCGTTTAAGTCACCCACAGCGAGGCTGAACATACCCGTCTCGCCCCGGTAGATTTTCCCCGGGCTGAGGCCGCCATGCCCATCACCACGAAGAACCGCAACGGCATCGCCGGTCTCAGGACCATAGGGTGAGACATCAAAATCGATACCCGAGGTAATCACATCGAGGTGGCCGTCGCCATCTACATCGGCCAGCGCGATGCCGGCGCCGACGTCAGCAGCACCGATGAGGAAGACATTCGGGAATCCGTCAAAAGTCCCGTCGCAGTGGCCGTTGAAGACGTAGACGATGCCCGCCTCCGTGGAAACGGCGATATCGGGACAGCCGGATTCGTTTAAATTGCCCGCGATGGCGTTGAGCGGTTGAACGAATGGACCAGCCTCG
>WNFT01001045.1_pt1 | contig 24229 bp, 23 predicted proteins | sample 5400191 | NCBI WGS metagenome assembly WNFT01 (sample SAMN13153359, study PRJNA577476) | soil metagenome | isolation source: 80 cm saprolite under Madrone tree | place: USA:California | collected 2016-06-14 | reverse complement strand
TACTCCGGGCTGGTGTGCAGGTGCAGCCGGCGCGCGCCCTGTACGCCGTCGGGGGGGACCGGAGCATCGGGCCTGAACGTGGTCTCGAACGGGCGCAGGTGCGGCTCCTGCCCGGCGAACGGCACCGCGACGGGCGTTTCCACTTCCAGGTAGCCGCGCCGCTCCAGGCCGTCGCGCAGCCGCCGCGCGAGCACCGAGCGGGCGCGGGCCATGTCGGACGTGGCAGGCACGGGTGCTACATAGCAAAAATGCTTGCTGGAGCGTCGGTTCGATGCGAGTGAACCTGGGTGCCGCTCATCGTCCTCTTCTTCGCCCTCGCCTGTGGGCACGCCACCCCCTCGCCCCCGCCCTCCGGCCGGAGGGTGGCACAGGGCCCGCCTCCACCTCGCGCCGCGCCCAGCAACGACGTCGCCCAGACTGCCGCGCAGGCCTCGGACGAGACGCACGCGCTCCTCCGGGATGAGGGCGAGCTGCTCTGGAAGCGGTGGACCACCGGATCCGGACCGCTGCCGGCCAGCGCGCTCGCGGAACATCCCCGGCTCGCGCAGCGCGAGACCATCGAGCTGGTGGAGGCTGCGGCAGCGCGCGCGTCCACGCCGGAGGCGCGCGAGGGGTGGGGGCTCCTCGTCCAGCAGCTCGCCACCTTCGCCATCGCGCGCGAGGCAGGTCGGGAGATCGACGCGCTCGAGCGGGCCCGCGTGCAGCTCACGTTCGCAACGCCCGGAGAGCCGCGCGCCACGTTGGGGGAGCGCGATCTGGAGCGCCTGCTCACCGATGAGCCGAATGCGCAGAAGCGCGCCGCAATCGCCCTGGCCGAGGCCAAGGCCGCCCAGCCGCTGGCTCCGCTTGCGATGGCTCGCGATGCGGCAGTGGACAAGGCGATCCAGGCGCTCGGCCTGGGAAGTTGGACCGCGCTCGAGGAGCGCGCGCAAGGAATGGCGATCGGGGAGCTGGCGCAGCTTGCCGAAGCGACCCTGCTGGCCACCGAGGAGGTCGGGGAGCGCGCCGTCGATGCTTCCTCGGTACGGAACCTCGGCATCACCGCCGATCGCTTGCGCCGCGCCGACCTGCCCCGGATGGCGCGGACCGCGATCGCGGACCCGCAATTCGTCCCGGGCAAGGCCTGGCCGAACGTGCGCGACGTGCTCATCAAGGTGGGAACGCCGCCGCCCGCCGCAGTGCGCGTCGACGCGGATCCCTCGCCCTCGAAGGGCGCGCGCCCGCTGGCGCTGCTCGTCGATCCGCCGCGCGACGTCCGGCTGTCGCTGCGGCCCGCGGGCGGCTTCGAGGAGCAGCGCGCCACGCTGCACGAGGGCGCGCGCGCGGTCGGTGGCGCGTTCAGCGCGACGCCCCGCTGGGAGCTGGCGCAGCTCGGCGACGGTTCGGCGGCGCAAGGCGTGGCGCTGCTCTTCGAGTCCCTCGCCGGGCACCCGGAGTGGCTGCGCGCGACCACGCAGCTGCGTGGCGAGCCCCTCGACGATCTGGTCCACACCGAAGCGACGCGGCGGCTGCTGGCCGCGCGGCGGGCGGCGGCGATGGTGCTGTTCGAGCTCCGCCGCCGCGAGGGTCCGCGCACGCCCGAGGCACAGGCGGCGCTCTACCGGGGCCTGCTGCAGCGCGCGCTCTACTGCGTCCTCTCCGACGATGACGCGGGCCGCTGGGCCTTGGAGGCGGACAGCTTCACGCTGACCGCCACGCCGCTTCTCGGCGCGGTGCTCGCCGCCCAGCTCGAGCAGAAGCTCGGGCCCTCCTGGTGGAACGCGCCCCAGCCCGCTCTCAAGCAGCTCTGGGCGGGCGGGAGATCGCTGACAGCGCTCGAGGCGGCGCACGCGCTCGGGCTGGCCCAGCTCGACCCCGCGGCACTCGCCGCCGTCGCCGATGCGCGGCTGCGGTACTCCGCGCCGGACGCGCCGCCGGTGGCTCCCAGGCCGGACTACAAGTACATGCAGGGCGACAAGAAGCGGCGCAAGGCGCGCAAGAAGTAGCTCCAGAACGCATCTCACAACGGGACTGCCGAATGATCTCGCTCAAGCCCCTGGGTTGGCTGCGGCGCCGGGGCTATGCCCGCGGAAGCGAGAGCGCGAACACCGATCCCCGGGGCCCGGTCTCGCGCAGCTCCGCGCGTCCGCCGTGCAGCTCGGCCACGGCGCGCACGATGGCCAGGCCGAGCCCGGTGCCGCCGTCGCCGTGCCGGGTGGTGGCGAACCGCTCGAACAGCCGCCCCCGGATCGCGGGATCCACGCCGGTCCCGTGGTCGCGCACCTGCGCCACGCACTCCGAGCCACCGCTGACTTCCAGCTCGACGCGAGCGCCTTCCGGCGAGTGCTGCACCGCGTTTCCCAGAAGGTTCTCGAGCGCCCGCCGCAGCCAGACGGGGTCCCCCCGCACCGGAGCGGCCGCGCCCGCCCGCAGCTCCACCCGCACCTTGCGCGCCGCCGCGGTCGGACCCTGCGCGTCGACGGCCTCGCGGGCGACCGCGCAGAGGTCCACCGGATGGTCCTTCGGCTCGATACCCCGGGCCTCGAGGCGGGCCAGCGAGAGCAGGTCCTGGGTGAGCTGCTGCAGCTTGTCGGCGCTCTCGCGAATCCGCAGCGCGAAGCGCCGGGCGGTTTCCGGCTGGTCGGCCGCGCCCTCGGTGAGCACCTCCGCGGAGGCCCGGATGGCGGCCACCGGGTTCTTCAGCTCGTGCGACACGTCGGCCACGAAGGTCTCCAGCGCGTGCCGTTCCTCCAGCTCGCCGCGCATCGATTCGAGCGCGTGCGTCAGCTCGCGCACCTCGCGCCCGCGGGGTTCCGGAAGCGGCCCCTGCCGTTCTCCCGCGGCCACCCGCTGCGCCGCGCGCGTCAACCGCTCGATGGGCGCCGCCACGGCGCCGCCGATCAGCATGGCCAGCGCGGCGGAGGCGACCGCGAACATGAACGCCAGCAGCGCCACCTTGGGCGCGACGTCGCTCATCAGCTGCACCATGCCGAAGGTCGCCTTGCGGACGCGGACGCGGCCGCCGCCGGCCACCGGCGCCTCCGCCGACACCCGCGCCACGCCGGGATGCGCCTCACCGGCCTCCAGCAGCACCTGTCCATCCGAGGCGAGCAGGGCGACGTCCGTGTCGATGGCGTTGCGGGTGAAGGCCTGGAGGATGGGCCGGAGCGAATCGCGCGGCGTGCGCGCGGCGAGCTCTGCGATCGCGCGCGCCTCGTCCTCTGCCGCCCGGATCGCGAACAGCGAGGCGCGGGCGGTGAAGCGGTCGATTACGATCATCGCGAAGGCCGCGGAGAGCAGCAGCGTGGTCGCGGCCAGGGGGATGAAGACTTGAAGGCGCAGGGACAGGCCGGTGCGGCGCGCCCCGAGAAGGCGCACGGCGGTCGCGCCGACGCCGAGGAGGAACAGCAGCGCGAGGGCGAGCAGCAGCTCCTGCCTATCCATCCTTCAGACGGTACCCCACCCCGCGCACCGTCTCCAACACGCGCGGGTCACCCCCCGCCTCCTCGATCTTGCGCCGCAGCGCTTTCACGTGCACGTCCACCGTCCGGTCGCCGACCACCACGTCGCTGCCCCACACCGCCTCGAGGATCTGGCTGCGCTCGAATACCCTCCCCGGGCTGCGCAGGAACAGCGCTAATAGATTAAACTCGGTCCGGGAAAGCCCCAGCTCGCGATCGGCGATCGCCGCCTTTCGCGTGCTCGCGTCGAGGGAGAGCGAGCCGGCGCGGATCGGCTTGTCCTCCGCTTGGGCCGCCTTGGACGCCCGGCGCAGCACCGCCCGCACCCGCGCCGCAACCTCTCGCGGCGAGAAGGGCTTGAGCACGTAGTCGTCCGCGCCCAGCTCCAGGCCGACCACGCGGTCCGTCTCCTCGTCCCGGCTGGTGAGGACGATCACGGGCACGTCGCTCCGTTCCCGGAGCGAGCGGAGGAACGGCAGCCCGCTCCCGTCCGGCAGCACGAGGTCGAGGATCACCAGGTCGGCCGCGTCAGCGAGACCGCGCGCCTCGCGCAGCGTGGTGGCCTCTTCGACCTCGAAGCCGTCGCGTCTCAGCGCGAAAGCGAGGCTCTCGCGGATGGCCGGCTCATCGTCGACGAGGAGGATCGCTGCCATCTGCGTCTAGGGAGGCGCGCCGAACTGACCGGGCTTCTCCGGCTCCTTCGGCGGGGCCTGCGCTGGCTGCTTCTCGTCCGGCTTCTCCAGGACCGCGAGCACGAACTTGTTGTTGCGCGACTCCACCACCCGCAGCCGCGCCGATCCTCCCAGCGCGGTGCGGAGCGCCCCCACCCGCGCCTGCTCCACCAGGATCCATTTGCGCGGGCCGGGACTGGCCACGAAGTCCTGCAGCGACGCGGAGGGCGCCGCCCGGCCCACCTGCCGGACGGTGTTCCTGGAGTAGAACGTCTCGCCGCGCCAATTCATCAGATACGCCCCGATGGGCTCGCCCGGCACGCTCTGCTGGTAGTACTCCCAGAACAGATCGCGCTGGGTCCAGTGCGGCGAGAGCCGCCGCCAATGGAACCAGCCGCAGAAGATCGCGAAGGAGATCGCGAGAAGCACCAGCGACCAGACGGCGACGTTGCGGTCTTGCGCCGGCTCGGCGGCGGCGAGCGGCGCGCCGTGCATCCGCGCGCGCCACGCGGCCCGCAGCTCGGCGCGCCTCGGGCCGGAGGGCAGTGCGCGCAGCCAGCGCCAGAGCTGCGCCAGGCGATCGAAGAGCCAGGGCGAGAGCGCGACGGCGGGCGCGGCGTAGAAGAGGATGGTGAAGATCTGCCGCGGGTCGGTCTCCTTGTCCGGGTAGGGGCGGTCGTAGTTGTAGACGAACATGTCGGTCAGGCGCTTGGGGGTCAGCGCCAGGTCGCGCGCGACCAGCGCATACAGCAGGCCGCCGGCGAACACCGAGCCGGCGTGCGCGCGAAGGCCATCGGCGAGGACCCGCTCCAGCCAGATGGCGCAGAAGAACAGCAAGGGGGCAAGCACCGGGAACGCATAGTGGTGGAACTTCGTGGCCGAGAAGGCGAAGACCGCGAAACCGATCAGGAACCAGAAGAGCAGGAACAGCAGGGTGCGCTCCCGCGGGGTCTGCGGGCGGAGGCGTACGCGCGCGAGCACCGTGGCCGCGCCGGGAAACGCGAAGACCCAGGGGAAGCAGTCGTATCCGACCTGTTCGATGAAGTAGGTGAAGTCGCCCCCCGGGGTGGTGGTGTGGACGCCGAGGGCAAGCCGCTTGAAGTGATCGTGCAGGATGAAGCGCTCGAAGAAGGTCTTCCCCTCGTCGTCGCGGCCATCGAACGCGAACAGGGTGCCGTACCAGGGGGCGCAGATGGCGAGGACGATCAGCGCTCCCATGCCGAGGTGCAGCCGCCGGAGGCGGTGCCACTCGCCGGTGACGATGCAGTAGACGAGCGCGACGGCCCCCGGCAGCGCGAAGCCGAGCAGCCCCTTGGAGAGCGTCGCGAAGCCCACCAGGCAGAAGAAGGCCGCCGCCCAGCCTTCGCGAGGCTCATCCTCGAAGAGCACGATCATCAGGCAGGCCATCGCGCCATTGAGCAGCCCCACGAACACCGGGTCTGGCACCGCCTGGCGAGCGAGGAAGACGAAGAGCGGGCTGGTGAGGATGGCGACCGTTCCGATCACGGCGGTCCGGCGCCCCAGCAACCGATTCGCCATGACGAAGAGGAGCAGCGCGCCGAGCGCGGTGAGCACCGCGTACGGCAGCCGCACGGCCCATTCGGTGTAGATGCCGGTCCAGCGTTCGGGCCCGTTGGTGTTGGCGACCAGCATGGACGCCGCCATCAGCCAGAGATCGAGCGCCGGCTTGGAGAAGAACCACGACGACTCCCACCAGGGGTGGACGTAGTCGCCCCGCGCGATCATCTCGCGCGCGACCTCGCCGTAGTGTGGCTCCCAGGGGTCCCAGAAGCCGGTCGCTCCCAGCCAAGGCACGTAAAGGAGGAGCGCGAGCGCGGCGAAGGCGATGGTCAGGCGCTGTTCGGCGCTGAGCGGCCAAAGCCAGCGGAGCCAGGTCACCTCCCGCACGAGCTGCGGGAGGGTGTCGCCCCAGTCGGTGGAGGGTTGCGGTTCTTCGAGGCTTTTCTGGATTCGCGCCATCGAGTCCCCGCGCCCGTAACACGCAGGGCCGCGAGCGGCAAGCGCGCTTTCTACTTCTTGCCCGGCCAGGAAACGGTGACTGCCATCCGCTCCAGAAGGGACGCGCTCGCACCCGAGGGCTGCAGGACGACCAGGGCGGCCGGCGTGCCGTCGCGCATGAAGCAGGCGGCGCTGACCTGTGCCTGCCCGTCCTCGCCCTCGAGCAGGCCGTCGATGCGGGAGGCCAGGACGCCGCGCACCGCCGAGGTTTCGCCGAGGTGAAGCTGCTTGAGCCGGCCGACATCTCCCAGACGCCAGAGCTCGTCCTGCACCGCGGCGCGCACCGCGCGGTCGCACGCGCAGGCTGTCCCATGGCACGGCGCCGCCTGCACCAGGCTGGCGGAGCTGCGGAAGGTGCCGGTGAGGCCGTTCGAGTAGGACACCGAACCGAGAGAGCTCGCGGCGCGGCGCCACCCGAGCGGCATCTTGACTTGGAGACCCGCAGGGCCATCGCGATATTGCCCCAGCGCCGGAAGTGCGGGGGCGGCGAAGACGCCGATCGACAGCGTGCCCAGCAGCGCGCCGGCCGCCGCCGCGAGCCTGCGGGCGGCCGCGTCACCGGGCCAGCGCCGGGGAGTGAGGAAGCACCCCACGAGGGCCCCGGTGAACAGGCCGCCTGCATGGCCCCAGTTGTCGACGCCGGCGGAGCCCAGGCCCGCCGCGAACAGGGCCAGGAGCCAAGGCACGATGCGGAGCCCGAAGTACGACCGGAGCGTCCCGCAGACGCCGCGCCGCCAGCCGAAGGTGGCGGAGGCGCCAAGCATGCCGAAGGCCATGCCGGAGGCTCCAAGCGAGATGGAATCGGCCCCGATGGCCGACACCATCGTGGTCCCCAGGGCCGTGAAGATGAGGAGCGCGATGTAGTCCGCTGGGCGTACGGCGCGTTCGAGCGCGCCGCCGACGTTCCAGAGCGCGAACGCATTGAAAGCGAGGTGCAGCGGGTCCTTGTGGAGCAGGTTCGCCGCGAACAGCCGCCAGGTCTCCCCCCGGTCGAGGATGAGCGGAGTGGCCTTGGCGCCGTAGACCAGAAGCGAAGACAGCGCGACACCGGATCGCAGCCCGCCGGCGGCCACCAGGACCCAGACCGCCGACAGGAGCAGGCAGATGGTCACCCAGGGGACCCCGGAGACGGACAAAGTCTCGGGCGCCGCTGGTCGCGCGGCAGCGGGATCGCTCGCAGGTTGTGGAAAAGTGGCTTCTTCCGTCCACGCCGGCATTTGCTCTAGGATGGCCACGATGGGGCCAAGGCGGCAGGCCCCCGCCCGGATCCGAGGAACGAGACGAGATGAAGCTCATCATCGAGGACGACGAGGGTCGCAAGACCGTCGTCCCTCTGGCTCGCGACGAGATCACCATCGGACGTCAGGAAGGCAACACCATCCGCCTGACCGAGCGCAACGTCTCGCGCCGCCACGCGCGGCTGGTGAAGGAGAACGGGCACGTCTTGATCGAGGACCTGGGATCGTACAACGGCGTCCGTGTCAACGGCGAGAAGATCACCGGGCCCACCCGCATCAAGGAAGGCGATCTGGTCGAGATCGGGGACTACGACCTGGGGATCCAGGGCAAGCTCGAAGCCTCGATGCCGACGCCGGCCGCCGGGACCGTCCGCCCGCCGACGATCCCGCCAGGCGGGATGAAGACGCAGCCCCCTGTCCGCCCCTCGACGCTGCCGCCGCAGTCCACTCCGGTCCCCGGCGCCCTGGCGCCCGCCACCGCTTCCGCCGAGAAGACAGCCGCGGGGGAGAAGCCGCCGCCGACCCCGGCCACGACTCCGAACGCGAGCGCGGGGGGAGCCACCGCCATCATCCGCGTCTCCGATGTGATGAAGGCGGCGCCGCAAGGGGAAGCCCGCGAGCTCGAGCGGTCGGAAATGCCCCGCCTGGTCGGCCTGGCCGGCCCGTTCCGCGCCAAGGAGTTCTACCTGATGCGGAGCGAGGTGAAGTTCGGCCGAACGGACGAGAACGACATCGTCGCGGATCACCAGTCGGTCTCGCGCGCCCACGCCCGCTTCGTGCTCGACGACGGGCACTGGAAGGTGGTCGACAACAAGAGCGCGAACGGCGTGCGGGTCAACGGGGAGGAGTATGCGGTCTCGAATCTGAAGCCTGGCGACGTCATCGAGCTGGGCCATCTCAAGTTCCGCTTCTGCGCCCCTGGAGAGAAGTTCTCGCCTCCTGCCGAAAAGGGCGACGACGGCGCGCAGAAGGGCGGCCTCAAGCCGACCACCGCGGAGCTGATCGCCGGTGCACAGGGCCGGCAGGCATCGGGGCCCCGACCGGGCAAGTCCAACGCCGGCAGGATCGGCGGCATCGCGGCGGCGCTAGTGGTGATCGGGGTCGTTGGATTCTTCGCGACGCGCTCGCGCAAGCCGCCGAATCCCGACGAGGCCACCGGCGAGGACGCCGTCAAGCAGGGCGACGCGCTCTTCAAGCAGCACAAGTACCTGGCTGCGATGGACATGTACGAGAAGGCCGGCCCGAGTCCAGCGCCCAACAAGAAGAAGGCCGACGAGGAGGCTCGCGGCGAGGAGGCGTACAACTCGCTGCGCGGAGCCATCGCCGGGGGAGATGGGGACAAGGCGCGCAACCTGTTCGAGCGCTGCGGTAGCGAGCAGACCTGGTGGTGCCAGAAGGCGCAGGAGCTCGGCGACCAGGTGAAGGCGGCCTACGCGAAGAAGCACCTCGAGGAAGCCACGGCGGCCAAGTCGGCCGGCAAGCTCGACCGCTGCCTCGCGGAGGTGAACAAGGTCCTCGGATTCGACTCCTCGAATGTCGATGCGCAGGCGCTCCAACCGCAGTGCCAGCCGAGGGAGGCCGCCCGGGCGGAGCCTGCCCGGCAAGAGGGCCCCAGCCCGCGGGAGGGGAAGGCAGCGCGTCTGGCCAAGGCTTCGTCCGACAAGCTGATGGCCCGCGACTTCCCGGGCGCGGTGAAGGACGCGCAGGCCGCGCTGGCGCAATCGCCAGCCGACAAGAACACGCTGATGCAGGCGTACCGCAGCCTCGGATACGGGTACGCGTACCTGAACGACAAGGCGAACGCGGTCAAGTGGTTGGAGAAGTACCTGCCCTTCTGCTCCAACGACTGCGACCAGGTGCACGCCTTCATCGGCAAGTGACGAGGTTGGGCGCAGCCCCGGGGTTGCGGTAGGCTTCGCCGCCGCATCCCGAGAGGTCGTCCATGAAGCTGATCATCGAAGACGACGAGGGCCGGAAGACCGTCGTTCCGGTCCTCCGCGATGAGATCACCATCGGCCGCAACGAGGAGAACCTGGTGCGGCTGGCGGAGAAGAACGTCTCGCGCCGGCACGGGCGGCTCTTGCGCGAGGAAGGCCACTACTACATCGAGGACCTGAACAGCTTCACCGGCATCCGCGTCAACGGCGAGAAGGTCGAGGGCAAGCGGCTCGTCCACGAAGGGGACCTGATCCAGATCAGCGAATACGATCTGATCCTGATGCCCGGCCCCGAGGAGCGGCCCGCGCCGGCGGCGGTGGACGGCGCAGCGGAGCCCAGCGTCACGCCTCCGGCGCAGGAGGCGGCCGCCGGGACGCTGACCGAAGCGAACGCGGAGGCCCAGGCTCGCCGCATGGCCGAGACCGCGACCATCCGCCTCTCCGACCTGAAGGGTGAGAGCGCAGAGACGCCGGTTCAGGACGTGCCGGAGGACAAGCGGCCAAAGCTCGTCGGCATCTCCGGAAAGTACCGGGGGGAGGAGCTGGTGCTGGATCGCAGCCCCATCCGGCTCGGCCGCTCGGACGAGAACGATCTCCAGATCGAGCACCCTTCGATCTCCCGCAAGCACCTGCGCCTCCATCTCGACAACGGGATCTGGAAGGTGATGGACGCCGAGTCTCGCAACGGCGTGCGCGTGAACGGCGAGTCCTACGCGCAGATCGGGCTGCGCCATGGGGACACGCTCGAAGTGGGGCACCTGCGTTTCGCGTTCGTGGAACCCCGCAGGTCATTCCAGCTTCCGCCCGAGCTGACCCCGCTGGCGGGCGGCGTGGGTCCCCTGGCTGCGTCTCCTCCGCGCACCGCGCTCTGGGTCGGCGTCGGGATGGGCAGCGTCGCCTTGCTGGCCTTGGGGATCTTCCTCCTGCTCCGGCACGGGGCGAACGAAGAGGTTGCACAGCGCGCAAAGGCGGAGCGGGACTTCGCGCTTCGCACCGCGGGGGAGTCCGCCGCCGCTCACCGCTACAGCGAAGCGCTGCACAGCCTGGATGCCGCGCGCCGGGCGGGAGCCAGCGCCGGCGAGCTGAAGGACTACCCGGCGGTGGAGCGGGAAGCGCGCAGCGAGGAGCTGTACCGGGAGATGGAAGCGGCAGCGGCGTCGCAAGACTGGGAACGTGCTCGCAAGCTGCTCGACACGCTCACCCCCGTGCACACGTACTATGGCGGAAAGGCGGCGGAAACGGCGAGCGCAATCACCGCGGGCTACGTGAACCTGCACGTGGCGGCGGCGGCAATGATGAAGGGCAAGGACAACGCGGGCTGCCTCGCCGAGGCGCAGCTCGCGCTCGCCGCCAATCCGGAGAGCGCAGACGCCCGTTCGCTCGCGGACGCCTGCAGGGCGCCCACCGTGAAGATGTCGTCGGTGGCCGCCCCCCCGGCGCGTCCCGCGGCAATCTCGTCCCGTTCCTCGGCAGTTTCGTCCCGTCCTTCGCGGCCGCGTCCCTACGACGAGGCCGAGGCGCGCAGGCTGCTGAACGAAGGCAACCAGAAGCTGCTCGGGCAGGATCCCTCCGGCGCCGTCGCCCTCTTCCAGAAGGCGCTCACGCTGAAGCCGGGAAACCCGACGCTGGGCGGGCTCTACCGGAGCATGGGCATCGCCTTCACCCGCCAGGGGAACATCGAGGAGGGCGCGCACTATTACCGGCTTTACGTCCCCCTCTGCACCAATCCGGCGGAAAAAGCGCAGCTCCAGAAGGTGCTCGACGATTACGAGGCCCGCCGGCGGTGATGTGGGAGCGGGTCCCACCGCGATTGCGGTGGACTGTAAGTGCACTGTCACTGTAAATTCCACCGCTAAAAGGGGCTACCGGTGGACATTCGCACGCTCGTCGTCGATGACGATCAGGATTCCTGCGATCTGATCGAACGGATCCTGAAGAACGAAGGCTACCGGGTGGGGACCCTGACGGATCCCCGCAAGGTGGAGGACGAGCTGCGCAAGGCGGACGTCCACCTCGCCATCGTCGATCTGAAGATGCCGGATCTTTCGGGTCTGGACGTGGCCCAGATCATCAAGCGGTATGACTCGGATTGCTCGGTCATCCTCATGACCGGCTACGCCACGCTCGATTCGGCCGTGGGCGCGCTCCGATATGGCGTGGTCGACTATCTGAAGAAGCCCGTGCGCGAGGACGAGCTGGTGGGCGCGGTCAACCGCGCGCTGGCAGCGAAGGGGCTGACGCTGCTGCCGGAAGAAGAGCTGCACCGGAACATCGGTACGGCGATTCGCGACTTGCGCAAGAAGCGAGCGCTGACGCTGAAGCAGCTGGCGAAGCGGACGGGCTTGTCGGTCTCGCTGCTCTCCCAGATCGAGCGGGCGGAGAGCAGCGCCAGCGTGACGTCGCTCTACAAGATCGCCCACGCGCTCAAGATCCGGCTGCCGGAGCTCTTCGCCCGGGTCTGAGGCAGCCGGCTACTTCAGCACGACCAGCACGTCCCCCTCGTTGACCGGCTGCGACTCCTTGCAGCGGATCTCCGCCACCTTGCCGTCCTCCGGCGCCTCGACGGGCATCTCCATCTTCATGCTCTCGAGGATGACCAGCACGTCGCCGGTCTTCACTTCCTCGCCCACCTTCTTCTCGATCTTCCAGACGGTGCCGGTGATGTGCGCGGGAACGTCGGGCATGTCAGATCCTTTCCAGGAAATGCGTATCCAGCTCGCCGCGGACGAATGCGTCGCTGGCCAGCGCTTTGAGGTGGGTGGGGATGTTGGTCTTCACGCCTTCGACCGCGAAGCCCTCGAGAGCGGCGCGCATGCGCGCGATGGCCTGCGCCCTCGACTCGCCAAAAGAGATCACCTTGGCGAGAAGTGAGTCGTAGTAGGGCGTCACCGTGTCCCCGGCGCGATAGCCCGCGTCGATGCGCACCCCCTCGTGGAAGTCCCCGTCCGCGGGCACCGGCGTGTCGAATCGCTTCACCGGGCCGGGCGAAGGGAAGAACTTCACCGGGTCCTCGGCATTGATCCGGCACTCGATGGCGTGGCCGCGGGGGCGGACGTCGTCCTGGCCGATGGCAAGCTTTTCCCCGGCGGCGATCTGCAGCTGGAGCTGGACCAGGTCCAACCCGGTGGTCGCCTCCGTCACCGGATGCTCGACCTGCAGGCGCGCGTTCAGCTCGATGAAATAGACCTCGTCTCCCACCAGCAGGAACTCGCAGGTGCCCGCATTGCCATAGCCGACCGCGCGCGCAGCCTTCAGCCCGGCATCGAGCAGCTTCCGGAGGACGCGCGGGCGCGGCTCCGGCAGCTCGAACGCGGGCGGCGGAGCCTCCTCGAGTACCTTTTGATGCCGCCTCTGTATCGAACACTCGCGCGCGCCCACCGCCAGGGTGAGGTGGCCGTCGCCGAGGATCTGGACCTCGACGTGGCGCGGCTTCTCGAAGTAGCGCTCGAGGTAGACCGCATCCTTTCCAAAGGAGGCGCGCGCCCGGTCGGAGCAGGCGCGAAGCGCCTTGAGCAGCTCGCCCTCGTCGCGGGCCACCTGCATCCCGATCCCCCCGCCGCCTGCCGCAGCCTTCACCAGCAGGGGAAAGCCGACCGACGCGGCAGACGCCTTCGCGGCGACTTCCTCGCCGACGTGCCCCTCCGAGCCCGGCACCACCGGAACGCCCGCTCCGCGCATCACCGCCCGCGCCTGCGCCTTGTCCTTGATCGCGCGCATCGTGGCCGGCGGCGGGCCGACGAAGACGATGCCGTTCCCGGCGCAGGCCTGGGCGAACTCCGCCTGCTCGGAGAGGAAGCCGTAGCCCGGGTGGATCGCCTGCGCTCCGGTCTGCTTCGCCGCCGCGATCACCTTCGCTCCGTCGAGATAGCTCTCCCGCGCCGGCGCAGGTCCGATCCGCACCGCCTCGTCGCACGCCCGCACGTGCAGCGCGTTCGCGTCCGCGTCCGAATACACGGCGACGGTCTTGACACCGAGCGCCCGGGCAGCCCGCGCGACGCGGCAAGCGATCTCGCCGCGGTTGGCGATGAGGATCTTTTCGAACACGCAGTCAAGTCCTCCGTGAAGGGCGCGCAGTCTACTCCAGAAAAACCGTCGCCGGCTGCGTTGACCGCGCTCGCGTCGCGGGCATAGTCTCCGGCTCGACGCGATGCGCACGGCAAAGGCCAGACACCAGCGCAGACGGACCCGGCGGGCGCCGGCCCTGATCGTCGACCTGTCCTCGGTGCGCGCGCAGAAGCGCCGCGAGCAGGCCGAGGAGCGGGTGCGCGACGCGATGGAGGAGAACCGCGCGGCGCTCTCGCGGCTGTTCTCCACCGGGCTCATCTTCACGCAGAAGGGGGCCCGCGCGGGGCGCGATCTGCTGCTCGCGCACCAAGCGCTTCTCCGCAGCGCGGACCTGTTCGCGCGCTTGGACGAGCCCAGCGCGCGCGACGACGCCGCGTTGAAGCACCGGGCGGAAGAGATGTTCGCGCACCTCGACGCCCAGCTCGCGCGGACCCTGCAGCTCACCGCGCGGACCGGAGAGTTCCTCTCCGGCCGCGGCCGGGACTAGCGCCCCTCAGGGGCTCATCGCGTACAGACCGCTTCGACGTTGTTGCCGTCCGGGTCGAAGAGGAATGCTGCGTAGTACGTCGGGCTGTAGTCGGCGCGCAGGCCGGGGCGGCCGTTGTCGCGACCGCCCCCCGCAAGACCGCCCTCGTAGAAACGGTCGACGGCAGCCCGATCGGCTGCGCGGAATGCCAGGTGCGTGCCGGGACCTGCCGGGCCCTTGCCCTGGGAGTAAAGCCAGAGAGCGGGTTCGCCCCGGGGACCGAAGCCCGCGCCGGACTCGTCACGGGAGCAGAGAACGTAGCCGAACGCCTTGAGCGCGTTCTCGTAGAACCGCACGCTGGCGTCGACGTCTTTCACCTTCAGGCCGATGTGGTCGTACATGAGGACCTCCCTTTCGCTGGAGGTCATCCTGCAACGGCCTCGGCAAGCCGCTCTTGGAGAATCTTGCGATCGCCTTTCGCTGCCCGGCGGAACCTGCCCGGCGAGACCCCGGCGGCGCGGTGAAAGGTGCGCACGAAGTTGGAGAGGTCGCCGAACCCGACGTCGAAAGCGACGTCGGTGATCGAGCTGGCGCCCTCGGCCAGGAGGCGCGCCGCGCGGCGGAGCCTCGAGCGCACCAGGTACTGGTGCGGCGTCACGCCGAGGACCCTTGCGAAGAGCCGGAGGAAATGAAACGGCCTGAGCCCGACCTCCCTGGCTGCGCTCTCGAGGTGGACGGATTCGTGCGAGTGCGCGTCGATCCAGAGCGCCGCCTTCACTGCCCGGCGCCGGTCGAGCGCGCCAGCCTGCGACCGTCCCCTCTTTCGCCCGGACACGACCTCGATGAAGCGGCTGGCGAAGAGCATTCCCACCTCGTCGACGGCGATATCGCTCCTGCCATCGGCCGCCGCCTGGGCCAGCTCGCCAAGCACCATCATCTCGGGCAGGGGAGGAACGGAGCCGGTCCGCCAGATGCTGCTCCGGCCTCCGATCGATTCAGCAAGCTCCGGGGCGAGCTGAAAGGAGAGACACTCGTCGCCGACGGCGTGGTGATGCGTGCACATGTACTCATCACCGGGATGGCCGACCAGGACGGATCCGGCCACGAGCTCGAACGACTGACCGCGGGTCCGATAGCCGAAGCTCCCCTTGCGCACGTAAGACGCGGAGAAGCCCAGGTGCAGCTCCGGGAAAGGCTCGTCGGCCGGTCCGGCTTTGCACCGGTAGTCGATCACCTTGATGCTCTCGCCTTGTGAAAGCGTCCTGGCCGCCATCCCTGTCGGAGTCTGCCCGCGGCGGCGCGAGCCGGCAACCTGATCGGGTCCTCGGGCCTCAGTGGCGCTTGAAGAACTGCACTGCCCGCTCGTGCCGTCTCGCCGCGGCCAAGGTCCGGAAGGTGCCCAGGTTCCTTCGCTTCCCGGTGCGCGGATTCCTCTTGCGTGAATAGAGGCGGTACTCGCCGGATGGCAGCTTCCGGATCATGTCCCCAAGGTGGCCACGCATCGACCAGGATGCGACGGGCGCCGGGCCCCAGGGCGAGCGATCGAGGGCCCGTTCCACCGCCGGTACGTCGGGACGGTCGCCCGGTCGCAATCGCATGCTCATTTTAGGCGCTCGAAAGGAAGGTTGGGACCATGCCCGAGAAGGAAACGGTGGAGAGGGCGAAGCAGGACCTCCGCGAAGGCAAGAAGCCAACGACCGCGGCAGGCGAGTTCGTCCGCGAGGAGATGGAGCACATCCGCGAGGGAAAGCACGGGGCGCGCTCCACGAAGCAGGCGATCGCCATCGGCCTTTCCAAGGCCCGGCGGGCCGGCGTGCCGCTCAAACCGCCGGCCAAGGGACAGGCAAAGGCGAGCACGCGGAGCTCGGCCAGGAGCGCCTATGAGGTCGGGCAAGGGAGGAGAAAGCCCCGGCGGCCGTCGGCGCGGCGGAGCCGGGCGGTCCGGGCCGCGCTGAAGCGCGAGGGCCACAAGGCCGCTTCGCGCAAAGCGCTCTCCACCCAGGCCAGGCGCGCGGCACGGCGGCGCCGGACAGCGCGCTAGCGCCCATGCCTGGGCGCAGGAAGAACACGCGAGGGCGCAGCGCCCGAGGCCCGTCCCAGCCGCGCCGCTGGTCGCGCGGAGTGACCGAGCACAGCGACGCACTCGATCTGGAGGGCCGTGTCTTCACGCGCGGCCCCCGGCAAATCGCGCTCTCGCTGAAGCGGTCGGCGGATCGCAGCACGCGCCGCAAGGTGGAACCGTTCCGCTCGGCCATGTCGATGTTGACGTTCTACCAGAACCGGGCGGGACGGAACCTGAGCGGCGCGAAGAGGCGCGTGCTCGACAAGGCGAAGGACGAGCTGCGCAAGCTGTACGGCCATGGGCGGGACTAGCCGAGTTGGCGCTGCTGTTCCAGGCGAAGCGCGCGCCTCGGTCACTTATCCAGCAGCGATCCGACGAATCCTCCGCCTTCCTTCTCCGCGCGCTTGCGAAGGCGAGTGGCGAACGGCGCCAGGGTGGGCCCGGCGCGAGTGACGTCCGCGATCTCGCGGATGTCCCTGTCCTGGCGCGCGACCTCTTCCTCGACCAGCGACTGCCGCGCTTTGTGCGACGCGGCCGCGCAGCTCTTCTCCGCGGCCAGGATGGCCTGCTGCGGATTTCCGGCGAGGTATGTCTCGAGCGAGTGGTGCGTAGCCGCCACCAGGAGCTCGAGAAGGGCGGCGGGCACCTTGGGGGTCGGCTCGATGTCGACCAGCACCCAGCACGCCTGGGAAAGCTCGGACAGACGGCGCGGGTCGGGCCGCTGGGCGCCTTCGAGGACGCGCCACAGCTCCGTCAAGGCGACGCCCGCGACGAGCGGGGGCGCGCCCGACGGCACATGCAGCAGCAGCGGGCGGAGCCGCTCCGCGCAGGAGATGGCGAACAGGCCCGCGCCGCTCCTCCCCAGGGAAGTCAAGGCGCTCTGCGCGAGCGCTGCGCTCCGATCTTTCATCTCGACCAAGCGTACATCACTGCTCCCGCGCGCGCCGGAGATACTCCTCGCGCGTGACCAGTCCCCGCTCGACCAGGATGTCGCCGATGGCGCGGAGCACCGCCAGGATCTGCGCCTCCCGCGCGTGCGTCTGCTGCTCGAGTTGTTCGAGCCGCGCGACCAGCGCGGCGAAGTCAGGATGAGTGACCGCGCCACCTTCCTCGCGGAAAGGATCGTCCGCCGCGCTCTCGCTCCCCGCGCCGGGCTGTTCGCCGTAGTAGTGCCGGCGAATGCCGCGCTCGATGGAATCGGCGGTGGCCGCCACCGGGAGCACGTCCCCGCCGACCGCCAGCCCAATCGCACGCAGATGCTCGGAGTTCGTCGGATCGTTGGTGGCGACCAGGAGGGCGTTCGTGCGCGGATCGCGGCCCACCGCCACGATGCCGAACCGCTCGCACAGGTGCACCGGGATCACCTGGAGCAGGTCCTCGCCCAATGCCATCGCATCAGGCGCGACCCGCGAGATGCCGAGCTGGTGCGCCCAGGCCCGGATCAGCAGGTCCTCGGTGATGAATCCGAGGTCGACCAGCACCCGGCCGAGGTCACCGCCGATGGTGCGCTGCTCCTCCTTCGCCTTCTGCAGCTGCTCCTCGGTGACCGCGCCGTGCCGGAGCAAGAGCTCTTCCAGGGAGACCCGCGCGGGCGGTCGTGGCGTGACCATCCTGCCTCCTCAGGTCAGCGGCACTCCCGACGATAGCACCGCTGCGCTGAAGCTGACGAACAAGGACGGACGGCACCTGATCAAGCCGTGAAATCGCCAAACCCCTCGGCGGCGCCGCAGCAGCTTCAACCTGCGCCGCCTTCGCCGGTTACTCCCCATTGCGCAGGAACGTCGGGATGTCCAGCTCGTCTTCGCTGGCGCCCGTCAACTGCCGCAGCTCGTCCCACGACAGATGCCGCACCGGCTTCTCTTGCGGACCGCGCGGCGCCGGCGCCGGGGTCGCCCGCGCCGGACCTGGCCCGGGGGCCGGCGTGGCCGCCCGCCGGATCTCCGGCGTCCGTTGCGGGGCTGCCGCATGCCTCGGGCTTGCCGGCTCCGTGGCCTGCGGCATCGCCAGCGATCCCTGCGTCGACCCGCGCACCGCCCGCGTCGCGTCCACCCGCTCGATCCTGCGCGCGTCCCGCGAGGTGAAGCCGGTCGCGATCACGGTGATCTTGAGATCGTCTCCCATGTCGTCGTCGATCACGCTGCCGAAGATGATGTTCGCATCCTCGTGCGCCGCCTCCTGGATGAGCGAGCAGGCCTGGTTCACTTCCACCAGCGTCATGTTCGGGCCGCCGGTGATGTTGATCAAGATTCCGGTCGCGCCGTCAATCTGCACGTCCTCGAGCAGCGGGCTCTCCACTGCCGCCCGCGCCGCCACCAGCGCCCGGGTCTCGCCCTTGGCGGTCCCGGTGCCCATCAGCGCCACGCCCATGTTGCTCATGATCGTGCGCACGTCGGCGAAGTCGACGTTGATCAGTCCGGGGATCGTGATCAGGTCGGAGATGCCCTGCACCGCGTTCAAGAGGACCTCGTCGGCCTTCTTGAACGTGTCCAGCAGCGTGGTGCGCTCGTCGGCGACCGCCAGCAGGCGCTGGTTGGGAATGGTGATCAAGGTGTCGACGGCGTTCTTCAGCTCGGCGATCCCGTGGTCCGCCTGCTTCAGGCGCCGCTTGCCCTCGAACATGAAGGGCTTGGTCACCACGCCGACCGTGAGCGCGCCGACGCTGCGCGCCAGGTCCGCGATGATCGGGGCCCCGCCCGTTCCGGTGCCGCCGCCCATTCCGGCGGTGACGAAGACCATGTCCGCGCCCTCGAGCGCGGCGAGCAGCTTCTCACGGTCCTCCAGCGCGGCCTGGCGGCCGATCTCCGGATTGGCGCCCGCTCCCAGCCCCTTGGTCACCATCGCGCCCAGCTGGATCTTGTTGGCCGCGCGGTTGTGCTGCAGCGCCTGGCAGTCGGTGTTCGCCGCGATGAAGTCGACGCCGGTGAGCCCGGCGAGAATCATCGTGTTGAGCGCGTTGCCTCCGCCGCCGCCGACGCCGACCACCTTGATGCTCGCGCCGAGCTCCGTCATCTCGTCCATGATCCCTCCGGTGCTCAAAACAGCTCCTTGACCCAGCTCAAGAACCTCTCCCGAATCGAAGCGCCGTCGCCCGCGCCGAGATAGGCGCGGTTTTCCCTGCCCTGCCTCGCTCCGTAGAGCAGCAGCCCCACCGCGGTGGCGTGCTGGGGGCTCTTCACCACGTCGGTGAGGCCGCCGATCCCCCGCGGAAGGCCGCGGCGCACGGGCAGCCCCAGCACTTCCTCGGCCAGCTCGGGCATGCCGTGGAGGTTGGTGGTGCCGCCGGTCAGGACCAGGCCGCTGGCCAGCAGATCTTCCTGGCCCGCCTTCTGGATCTCGCGCTGCACCAGCTGGAACAGCTCCTCCACCCGCGGCTCGATGATCTCGCAGAGGATGCGGCGGTTGAGCACCCGCGGCGGGCGGCCTCCCACGCTCGGCACCTCGATGGTGTCGTCCTTGTCCAGGCTCGCGCTCTGCGCGCTCCCGAACTTCACCTTGATCTTCTCGGCTTCCTGCATCGGCGTGCGCAGGCCCACCGCGATGTCGTTGGTCAGGTGATTGCCGCCCAGCGGGATGACGCTGGTGTGCTGGATCGCGCCGCCGGAGAAGATGGCCAGGTCGGTAGTGCCGCCGCCGATGTCCACCAGCGCGACGCCCAGCTCCTTCTCCTCCTCCGCCAGCACCGCCTCCGCCGAGGCGAGCGGCTCGAGCACGATGTCGGCCACCTGCAACCCGGTCCGGCCGCAGCACTTGACGATGTTCTGCGCGCTGGACACCGCCGCGGTGACGATGTGGACCTTCGCTTCCAGGCGCACGCCGCTCATGCCCAGCGGCTCCCGGATGCCGTCCTGCTCGTCGATGATGTACTCCTGCGGCAGCACGTGCAGGATCTCGCGATCCTGGGGGATGTTGATGGCGCGGGCGGCGTCCAGGACGCGGTCCAGGTCGCCCTGCTTCACTTCCTTGTCCTTCACCGCCACCACGCCCTGCGAGTTGAAGCCCCGGATGTGCCCGCCGGCGATCCCGGCGAACACCGCGCTGATCTCCGCGCCAGCCATCAGCTCGGCTTCCTCCACCGCCTTGTGGATCGACGCGACGGTGGCCTCGATGTTGATCACCACCCCCTTGCGCAGCCCGCGCGACGGGTGGGTACCGATGCCGATCACGTCGATCCCGTCGGGGGTGACCTCGCCGACGATGCAGCAGATCTTCGTGGTCCCGATGTCCAGCCCGACGACGATTTCGCCCTTCTTCTGCGCCATGGTCGGCTACCTCTTGTCGGCCAGGGTGGCGGCGGCCTGGTCGGGGCGCGCCGGGTTGTCCAGATCGATCCGCGACGCGCGTTCGCCGCGGCGGGCCAGCGCCGCGCGCACCTGCGCGAGCCGCCGCAGCTTGAGCGAGATCTCGCTCGAGCCGAGGCGCACCTCCTGCACCGCGGTCCCGTCGTGCGCGAACAGCGTGAACCCGCCGTCCTCGTCCAGCCGCACCTCGGAGACGGCGGCGATCGGGTTGCCCGACGCCTGCCAGGTGTCGAGCAGGTGGAGCGCGCCGAACAGCCGGAGCTGGAGCTCGGGCTTGCGCTCGCCCCAGGCGTCGCGCGAGACGCCGGTGAGGATCGGGAGATCCAGGGCATCCTCCGGCGCAGCGCGCTTGAAGAGACGGCCTTCGTCGTCCAGGACGTACAGCGCGCCAAGCTGCACCAGCGCCGCGGGTCGATGCTCGACGACGCTGGCGAGCACCTCGCCGGGCAGCCGCCTCTCCAGCCGGACCGACGCGACCCAGGGATGCGTCTCCATCGCGCGCGCCGCGCGCGAGAGATCGGTCCGGAACAGGTTTCCGCCCAGCTTGAGACCGCTCCGCTGCAGCAGATCGGGCTCTCGCGCGTGCTGAAGGCCGCTGAAGCGGATCTCCCGGACCGCGAACGCCTGGGAAGACGTGGCCCAGCGCCAGGCCTCCCAGGCGCCGACGCTGAGGGCGGCGCTCACCGCCGCCGCCGCCAGGGTGCGGAACGCCGTGCCGAGCACCGACCTCCAAGCCGCGCGGTCGCGCTCCAGGGTGGCCCGGCGCACTTGCGCCATCTGCATCGGCTTGAACGTCATGCTTCCACCCGCAGGCAGGACCTGGTGGGGTCGGGCATCCCGAATGGCGGCGCTTCCCGGCCGATCAGCACGGGCTTCACGTGGTGCGCCTGCAACTCCGCGGGCAACGGCGGGTCGAAGTCGCCCACCAGCCGCACCTCGGGCTTCAGCTCGACGCCGGCCTTCGCCAGGACGGCGCTGCGCGCAAGGGCGATCAGCTCGACGACGTCGGCCGCCTTGGCGGCCCCCAGGTTGACGATGAAATTCGCGTGGCGCTCGCTGATCTGCGCGCCGCCCTTGGCCATCCCCTTGAGGCCGGCCTGCTCGATCAACCGGCCCGCGAACTCGCCGGTGGGATTCACGAAGACCGAGCCCGAGTTGGGGAGGCTCAGCGGCTGGGTGGCTCGCCGGCGATCGACGTCCGCCTTCGCCACGCGCTGCTGTTCGAGCAGCTGCGCCTCGGACCCACGCCGGACCTGGCAACGCGCGCGCGTCAGCACCGCGCCGCGGGGCAGCTCGCAGTGGCGGTAGCCCAGGCGCAGCTCCGCCGCGTCGATCCAGCGCAGGCCGTCCGGCGCCGCCACCTCGACCGCGAGCAGATGATCGGCCATGCACCCGGCCGGAGTCCCCGCGTTCATGGCGACGAGCCCGCCGACCGTCCCGGGAATTCCGGCCGCCCAGGCGACGCCCACCCCGCGCTGCTCCTTGGCCAGGGAGAGGAAGCGCGCGATGGGCGCGCCGGCGCCGAGGGTGAGGACGACGTGATCGCCCGCCTCTTCCACTTCCTCCGAGGCGAAGTCCTGCCCGAGCCGGATCACCGCGCCGCTGACGCCGCCGTCGCCGACGATGGTGTTCGCCCCGCCCCCCAGCGAGAGCCAGGGGACCGCCGCCGTGGCGAGGACGCCGAGAACCTCCAGCAGCGCGTCGGGATCGCGCGGCTTCACCCAGAGCTTCGCAGCGCCCCCCACGCGGACGCTGGTGCGCGGCGCGAGCGGCGCCTGCTCCAGCACTTCGCCGCGCGCGGCGCGGCGCAGGTCGGCAAGCAGCGCGCTCACTTGAGCAGCTCCAGCAGCTCTTCGGACGCGTGGGTGATGTCGCCGGCCCCCAGCGTGAGGATCAGATCCCCCTGGCGGGCCTTCTCCCGCAGCTTCCGCGCCAGGTCGGAGCGCTCGACGAAGGCCGCGTCGCGGTGGCCGCAGGCCTTGACCGCTTCGTGCAGCCTGGCGCCGGAGACTCCCGCGATGGGATCCTCGCCGGCCGCGTAGATGTCGGTGAGCAGCACCGCGTCCGCGTCGTTGAAGGCGGTGGCGAACTCGCCGAAGAGGTCGCGGGTGCGCGTATACCGGTGGGGCTGGAACGCGCAGACGATGCGGCGGTGGGGAAAGCTGGCGCGCGCCCCGGCCAGCGTCGCCCGGATCTCCGCCGGATGGTGGCCATAGTCATCCACCACCGTGATGCCGTTCACCTCGCCGCGCACGGTGAACCGCCGCTGGACGCCCGCGAACTCCGCCAGCGCCTCGACGGTCACCTTGAAGGGAATCCCCAGCTCGTGCGCCACCGCGCAGCAGGCCAGCGCATTGAGGACGTTGTGCGCGCCCACCATCCGCAGCGTCACCTCGCCCTGGACCGTGCCCTTGTACGAGACCGTGAACCGCGACTGGAACGGGCCGAGCTTCACGTCGTCCGCCCGCCACTCCGCCTGCGGCGACACCCCGTAGGTCGTGTGTCGCTTGCCGATGCGGGGGATCAGGTGCTGGACGACGGGATGATCGAGGCACAGCACTGCCAGCCCGTAGAACGGCACCCGGTCGGCGAAGTCCACGAACGCCTGCTGCAGCGCCTCGACGGTCCCGTAGTAGTCGAGATGCTCGGGATCGACGTTGGTGATCACCGCGATGGCGGGCGACAGGCGCAGGAAGGATCCGTCGCTCTCGTCGGCCTCCACCACCATCAGCCGGCCCTTGCCGAGCTTTGCGTTGGACCCGAGCGCGTTCAGCTTCCCGCCCACCACCGCCGTCGGGTCGAGGCCGGCGTGGGCCACCACCGTGGCGATCAGGGAAGTGGTGGTCGTCTTCCCGTGCGAGCCGGCGATGGCGACCCCTTCCTTCAGGCGCATCAGCTCCGCCAGCATCTCCGCCCGCGGGATCACCGGGATGCCGCGGTCCTTGGCCGCGATCACCTCGGGATTGTTCTTCTTCACGGCGCTGGAGGTGACCACCACGTCCACGTCGGGCGCCACGTTCTCCGCCCGGTGCCCGGCGCTGACGATCCCGCCCAGCGAGGCGAGGCGCCTGGTGATCTCGCTCTCCTTGAGGTCGGATCCGGCGATGCCGCTCATGCCGATTCCCCCGATCCCGACGAAATGGACCTTGACCTTCTTGTTGCGGAACACTGTGCCCCTCTCCAGGTCACGTACTGCGAATGTACTCGATTCGATCTACGATAATCAATAGCTGAGCTTGGGTGGATTTCACTTCCGCGCCGGCGGCAGGTGCCGCCCCTCCCTGACCAGCCGTTCCCGGCAGAGTGAAACGCAAACGTCGGCGATCTCCCGCGCCGCCTCCGGTCTCCCCAGCACGCCGCTCGCCCTGGACATCCGCCCGAGCCGGTTCCGATCCCCTTCCAGGGTCCTGATCTCGCCGGCCAGCTTCTGGGCGGTCAGGTCCTTCTCCGGGAGCAGGAGCGCCGCGCCCGCCTCGACCATGCTGCGCGCGTTCACCGTCTGGTGGTCGTCGGCGGCGAATGGAAACGGCACCAGGATCGCCGGCTTCTTGCAGACCGTCAGCTCGGCGATGGTGGTGGCGCCGGCGCGGCACACCAGGAGATCGGCCCCGGCATACGCCCGCGGCATGTCGTCGATGAACGCCACCGCCTGCGCTTGCAGGCCGGTCGACTCGAGCTTCGCGTAGCGTGCAGCGATCTCCGGCTGGTCCTTGACGCCCGTCTGGTGCAGGACCTGGAGCCGGGGGCCGATCTGGGGAGCGAGGACCTCCAGGGCTTCGGCCAGCCGGAGGTTGAGGACGTGCGCACCCTGCGACCCGCCGGTGACGAAGATGCTGAGCCTGTCGCTGGCCGGCTTCGTGTGCAGGTAGTTGTCCAGGAAGGCGCGACGGATCGGATTGCCGAGGAGGTGCGTCTTGCGCGCGGGAAACTTCGCCTCCGCCTGGGGGAAGGCGATGAAGACCGCGTCCACGAACCGGCCCAGGGTGCGGTTGGTGAAGCCCGGCAGCGCGTTCTGCTCCTGGATGGCGGTGGG
>WNFT01000980.1_pt1 | contig 24262 bp, 16 predicted proteins | sample 5400191 | NCBI WGS metagenome assembly WNFT01 (sample SAMN13153359, study PRJNA577476) | soil metagenome | isolation source: 80 cm saprolite under Madrone tree | place: USA:California | collected 2016-06-14 | reverse complement strand
AGACAGATATTCAAACTATCGTTCAACACGCCCAGCTAACCCCAGAACAAAAGAAGAGCGCGAGCGTCGACCCTGTACTGGACGCACGCAATCGGGTAACCCACCATCTGCAACGAAGCATTGATGCACTTCAAATAGCAATGACGTTCCGATGGAAGTTTTGGTTGCAGATCGTGATCTACGCCGTCTGCTTTGTCCTCGCCTTCGTCTGCTTGTTCGCGGTGAAGGGTGGCCAATATACGGTTACAGAAGCGTTGGCCGTAGCCATCGTCGCTGGATTCCTATCACCTGTAATCAGCGACTTTGCCGCCACTGTTAATCGCTGGCGCAAACCATAGCGGTACAAACTTGTGCAATTTATCTCTGCGCGCGTCGATGACGCAGGTGGGCCCGTCAGCAACACAATCACTCCTGCAAGCTTCTCGCCTCGGGCTCCCCGACTCATAATCCTGATCCATGGGTACAATGTGAATCGCACTAACGGTCAGGCGAGTTTTAATGTGTTCGGTCAACTCCTTCAAAATCGCAATGTGCCCGAACTCTCTGTGCTCGGTCAGGTAATCGGCTTTCTTTGGCCGGGCGACGAAGATATTAAATTTATCGCGGGGCTTTTTTATCCAGCGAAAATGCAGGCGGCGAGGGACTCGGCTGCTCGGCTCGCAGAGTTTTTACTTGCATTGCGAGGTCCAAACGGTGCTCCGATGCAAATCATTCTAGTCGCGCATTCTCTTGGCAATCGGGTCTCGCTCGAATTGCTGACTGATCTACTGGCCCAGTCGAATCGAAAGTGGGGAAGAATTGAAGGTTTCGTTCTGATGGCCGCAGCCGTTATTGTTGGAGACGTCGACGTGCAAGGCCGCCTTTCCCCTGCCGCTAAAAGTCTTCGCACAAGGACGTTATTTTCCGAAGCTGACAAGGTACTCCATTGGGCGTTTCCGCCCGGTGAAACGGCGGCTCTGGAAGGTTTTTTTCCTCAGGCCGTCGGCAGATTTGGCAACCCGCCCTCAACTTGGACCGATCGATTTGATCTGCAGCCATACGATCACAGCAATTACCTTCCCGGGTTGATGTCGGCTGGGAAATTGGATGATCGATCGGCGCAGTACGTTGCCCAGTTTGTTGGGGCCTCGGTAGCGACAGCCCCGCCGTCAAATCACATCTTAGTAAATACGTTGGCTCCCGCTAACGAGATTGGCGCTCGGACTATCGGTCCGTAGCATCGCGGCGATTAGCTCCCCCGGATAAGAATCAACAGTGAGTCTTTCACGTCACATTTTGCGAGCAGGAGCCTCTGCGATTTCGATTTAGTCGCCTGAGTTTTCCACGAACTTCTTTTCCACGTGGGAAATCCTCGCGCCCGCGCTAGTTCCGACGCTTAGCGCGGCAGTGAGACGAACAGGGAAGGGCTGTCACCGAACCGCTGGCGGCGAGACGTGCTTAATTAGTCGTGCCGACTATCTCGGATCTGAACGTTCGTTTTCCATTGAACGCATTACGCAGCGCCAGTTGGAGCGTTTCGAACGAAGCGCTCTTTACGACGTAACCCATCGCGCCGGCTTTCGCCGCGCGGCGGATATATTTCGGATCGTCGTGCACCGAGAGAATCAGCACGACGATCGCTGGGAATTCTTCGAGCAACTTTTTCGTCAAGTCGATTCCATCTGTGCCGTAGCGCAAACAAGCATCCACGATGACTCCATCGGGACGCAGCTCCCGCACCAATTCCAAGCCACTTGCGGCGTCGCCAGTCTCTTCGCACACCACAAATTTGTCTCCCAGATTCAGCAGGCGCTCGAGTCCCTGCCGAACAAGAATATGATCGTCAATCAGAATAAGCCGTTTGCGATTATCTCCGAGCATTTCCGCGACACTGATGTGCTCCTTCAATGTCGAATCGTTCGAACCACGGCTGACAGATTGCATATTTATGCGCCTCTGAAATCGACCATCAGATCGACGGTGTCGTTTTATGTGCAACGTGGTTTGAGCCGGGCGATGGCGTTTACCTTTACCGATTGCACCTAGTGCTCAGTGTATCCTGAAAAGAAATCCGGGTCTTCAAATCTTGCGTCCACGTGATAATTGTAGGCGGCGAAACGCGGCAGAACCCATTTTACTGCGCACTCCCTTACAACGATAAAGCACATACTGGCCACCGACCCGAAGCACCTCGCGTTGTTCCGTGGTTTAAAGAAGCGTACCAAGGCCCAGCTGTTTCCACTTGCAAAGATCGATGGGTTGCGATCCGCAAAGGCAATCGAGTCGCGTATGCGCAATGGGAAGACGCAGGACCATTCCTAAACCGAACGCAAATCAGCCAACGGGTTCTGTGATCGCTTGGTGCTTGAGCAAACTGACTTTGAATTGCAGATAATGACGTGACCTTGATGAGGTTCGTCGTTAACTTGAAATCTAATTCGCCATTCGCGGCTGACGGAAGCGCAACTGATCTCTATGAAACCTAAGAATATCCTTAAAAAAATCCGGCGCGTTGAGGCTCGCCTGCAGAAGGGAGCAAAAAAACTCGCCAAACTGAAACAGAAGCTCGCGGCAGCAACGAAAGGAGGCACGGCTAAGAAATCAACGGCACGCGCCAGTGAAACTCGGAAGAGCGCTAAAAACCGGCGTTTAACACCAATCCAAGAGCGTCTGACTGAGGTTAAGCAGCGGCCAACTGCCGCCAAGAAAGCAAAGAGAAAACTCAATCTCACGCCGGAACGCCGCGCGCAGCTCGCCGCTGCAATGAAAGCACGATGGGCTGCGAAAAGGGCGGCAGCGGAAGCAAACGCAAAAGACACCCCGAGTCACCCTGGGGCTACATCGGAACAAATCTCACAGCCATAGTGTCGGATGTCTAAAGCAATAGGACCATCTTTCAGGCGTCGTATTCCAGACAACATCACCGAAGAGTTGGTGGGGGTACTCTCGTCTCGGGCCTCGTTCGAATTTAAGCCTTTGTTCGACCTTGTCCTGCTCAATCTCCGGGAGCGCAACCTTGCCAACGGCGGCGAAGAAATGCTGCGCTTGCGCCTTTATGAAAAGCTCCAAAGTCTCGTCCTCCAGGGCGCGGTTAATCGAACGCTCACTGGTGCCACGAAGAAATATAAAGGAGTCAGCCCGCGACTGTCGGTGCTAAGCGCTGGGATGAAGGCCTTGCGCGCCAACTTGAATCGCGCATCCGGGCCAAAAGCCGCCGCTAGCAACAAATCATAGTACAAAGCTAGGGTTGCAATAGCGCCGACGGGCGCACCAGAATTACACAATTCCCGGGGACAAGTTTCCAATTCGGCATTGATGGGCATCGAAAGATGTATGTCCCAAGAGCGCACTCCTCTAGCGCCAGTCAGAATTCCGGCAAGCCGTTCGCACGCCGCCACTCTGTCTCCAACTGACTCACGTGATTCTGCAATGATTCCACCCCAACTATGGGTTTACCCTCGCGGCTCATTGGCTGATTTTCCGTTTCGTACTTCTCGACTTTCGCGCGCTCGATCTCGTCTGATTCTACAAATTTCAGATCGATTGACGGCAGTTTATCTGCCAGATGCTTTTGGAAGCTCGTGCTTCCCCGCCACACCGAAATCAGCGATGATGAACTCATTCCGACACTGCATTCAGCACCCGTAATTCTAACTTGTCAACGCATCATACTCACACGCACGCGCGCTCATCTGGAAGGAATTGGGCCGGCTCCACGTCAGGGCAGTTCCTTAATGCGGAGTCGCGTGAACTGAACAAGAGAACCGCCATCATGATTCTGGAGTCCGATGAAGCCTTTTGGCGAACGATTGGCGTTGATGAGCTGGCTGACCTGTTGGCCATCAAGCCGCACCGTGATAGTCGCACCATTGGCTTCAATTTCGTAAGTGTGCCATTGGCCGGCGACGGGCGCTGCAGTAGAGGGCGCGAGCGTGTAAATCGCGCCTGTGTTGTGCAAAGGGTCATTAAACGTGTTCGTATCAGGATTAAAGCCGGTGTTGTCGATCTGGATCTCGTAGCCCTGGTTAACTGGGATCGTCCAATCATTGCCGGGATCGGGGAAGCGGATAAAAACACCAGAGTTATCGGTTGGAGTCGAGGCACGCCAGTCCACGCGGAGAATGAAATTCGTGAACTGCTTTTCTGCGAACCAGAGCAGGCCGATTCCGCCAAAGCTCTCGATGATGTTGCCACCGAGTTCAGTGAATCCGCCACTCCCAGCCATGTTCCATCCAGCGACACCCCCTGTACCAATCGGGGCGAAGCCCGGTTCCACGCCGAGTGACGCATTGACGATCACGTCTGCGGTACGGCGGGCAAGTGTGATCGCAGTAAGCGATGGGTTCGCCGAGCCGAGCGTTGGAAAAACAGCCGGCCCAGCCACGTAGGCGTTACTAATGTGATGGAAACAGCCGTTAAGATTGGTTACAGATATCTGCGGGTCTGTGCCTAACCAAAGCGTCCCCGCTTCGTGGTGCGTCGTTCCGACGCCGTCGCGCGTCTGACTTACAAATTTGAACTTTGTTGGGTCATTGCCCGCGACAGCGCGCGCGAGGTCGAGCGCTACCTGATCCATCGTATTCCAGAGCGTGTTATCATCGTTGTTTGGAACGATATTCACCCACGCGCGGCGCATAGAGAACTCGTCAGTTTGATCACTTAAATCTATCCAACTCGGCGTTGCGCCAGCCTGTTTAGGCGTATTCGGATTCTTGTCTCCGAACATTTCGCCGATGCCGCGCAGCGTGATTACAATCCAATCTTCCTGCTGACTCGCGAGCGTCTGATCTAGGAGGTCGAGGTCGGGAATCATTCGGAACATGGCGTCTTCGGACCCGCCCGGCACAGCAGCCGCAGTCACTTGCAAATGATAACGTCCGGTTGGCGTTGAGCCTCGCACTAGCAGCGCGCCGGCCTCGAGTCTTGTCGGCAACGTCGAATCGATGGCCGACCGATGAATGCGCACGACAGTGTTCGAGCGGAGGTGAGCCATGAGGTTCCGGCCCATCAGCGGTGTCGGAAAAGATTCCAGCGCGAGGCGCGTTGTCTCGACGGTGCTGGAAGCGAGCACCACGGCGCAGTTCGGGGAGACGCTTAGGAATTTTGATTGGCCGTTTACGCGCAACTCAATCCCAGTCACTGTGCTGCTAGAGACTTGAAGCCTTGTCACATGAGCCCGCGGCACAAGGAACAACCGCCGCTGCCAGTCGGGACGGGCTGCCGCTTCGCGGACCGCGTCCGTAAAAATCGGCATGCTGCTCCATTTATCGAAGCTGAATAGGCCCGATGCTGGCGGGGCTGCTTGAATGGCAAGCGGCGCATCCTCGATGCTATCCACGCCCGGCACAGCGCCCTTCACCGCATTAAATTTAGCTTTCAGGGCATCAAACAACGGTCCTGAGATGTAGTCAGTCTTGTCGAAGACACCGGTTTCTTTTTCCGTCGCTTCGTAAGCATCACCGGAGTGCGATGGGCTTTGCAGATATGTGGCGATTTCCACAGGCCAACGCTGCAGGTCCACATCAGTCAAACGAGGTGACCAACCGCCCCAATAAAGGGAACGTCCTCCAGGACAATAAGCGAGACCAGGAAAAGCGACTTGGCTGCGCCACGGCGAGCCCCACACACGATTGCGCGCGCCGGGATCGTCGATGTTCTTTGCGACCGCTACAGCTCCAGCAGGGTCAAGGCCGATGCGGGCGAGGTTCTGGACATGTTCAGTGATCAGCAGTGCACCCGCGTCCAGTACCAGTACGCGTAGGTTTGGACCGTGACGGTAAATTTTCTCTGCACAATAAGCACCGAACATTCCGGCACCAACCACGATCGCATCGAAGGCGACGCCGCCGTTGTTGGTCGCATCCTCCCACGTGCTGCAAATATAGCGCCCGAGCACATCGAGCAGAAATTCCGTGTCCTGTACTTGGACGCGCTGACTCGGACCCGGAATCAATCGAGGCAGATCAACAGCCACAACAAGAACTCCTCCTACGCCAAGTTCTGGATGCGGCTATTTATAGAAACAGTCAAGGGACAGTTTCCAATCTCTTTTCCAAATCGAAACGATGAACTTCTGCTTAGCTACAGCTAGCAGTCACGAAAACGAATGCGGTGGCATGCGAATTACGAAACGAAACCGCCGCAACAACGCCTTGTCGAACTGACTGCGCTCATCCATCGACAGAATCGAGAGACCGCCGAAATCCTCGGTTCTCTGGAAGAGATAATTGATCTCGATGTTGGCGTAGCGGTCGTGGCTGTCCTTCACCTTGGTGCGTCTACCAAAAAACGCTTCAGCTCCGTCGAACAAGAGGACCGGGCCAGCTGCCTCCGCAGCATCGAACGCTCGACCAACGTTTTTCTCCGTCTCACCAATGTATTTGCTCACGACGCTGCTTAGATCGACACCGTACAGATCTTTTCCCAAATCGCTGGCCAGGGTTTGAGCGATGATCAGCGCGGCCGTCCGGTTTTTGCTCGTGACCAGAACCCGAACCCCTTTGGGGCGAGTCCACTTCAGTTTGTGCACTCGCGGTCGCTCTTTACTAAACTGCGTGCGAACGGCTACCAAAATCTCGCGCAGCCACGTGAAATATTCGGCCGGCAGGACTACGTCGGGTTCGATCCAATTCTCCGGAAACAGGAAGATTTTCCGATTGGCGTCCCAAACTCGATATCTTTTGCGCCACTCCCATTTCGCTTCTTTTTTGCGGAGCCGCTTTTTTTCTTTCCGAACCTTTTTCACTCCGATCTTCCCCACCCGTTTAACTTGATGATTACGTCCGGGCAATTGCTGTCCCGGTAAAACCAGCGAAGTAGCGCAAGACGCGTAAGCTCGGGAGGAAGAAGTACGCACCACCGCGCACGGTCACAAACTGTGGCAAGCCAAAAACCCGGTGCCGCAGGCCACGCTCAGTCGGCTTCGTAAAATCGGCGGCGGCCTGGCAGCCCGGGATCTTCTCGCGATTTCCGAGTAATGGATCACTCTCCTCGGTCATGCCCGAGAACTTGGTACTGGCTATCCATGCGTTCTGAAGGAATTCGAATTGGCGTAAGATGTTTGCGTTCAGACAGACGAAGTGTAACCCACGCTCAGGATCGTCGGGCGGTTCCGGAGTGAGCGCATCTTCAGGCGACAGTCCAGGGCCGTACTCGCGACCGCGCCGCAGAATACGATGAAGGCGAACCGGCGAAATCAGATCGTCGTGGAAGCCTTTCGGGCCAAAGCCAAGCATAGTGATGAGTTTCGCGATTCCAGTCGGACGCCCGGGGTAATCGCTATTACGTGGATTAGCGCGGCGCACGTGCGCGCCGAAAGGACAGCGGGCGCCGACAGGGTCTTGCGCGAACGTGAATTGATTCTGGCGAACTTGTTTAGGGTCTGATCCGATCCCGGGAATTGTCTTGTCGGCAATCGGCATCAATGGATCGCCTGACCTCCGGCGGCCTATGAACGCGGAGGCAAGCTCATCGGCTGCTCCAAAATTTCCACCAGCCTGTTGATAAACAAAACGCCAAAAGGCCCGTACGTCCTGCCGTAACTGGCGCATCACCAAATATGTACCGTTGCGGCCAAGATCCTTTTTCTCCGGGTAATCTTCTGCGGCAAATAACCCTGAGTTGCTGGAATCGGGATCGAGCAAAGGCCGATCGGTATATTTGTTGTACTCGTTGGGGTATCCGAGCAAAAACTCCCCAAGTGCGACGATGTTAGCGTAATCAAGTTGCGGACGAGTCACATCGCGTCGGCGCTGCCAATCGATCTGCGGTTGGCTGATGCCGTCGGTAAAACCAAATGGTTCAACCCCATCAAGGTTTTCGGTCTCAAGCCAATGCGGCTCACCGAACCCTTCGGCCCATGAGGAGCTGGTCGAGCTTCGCACAAAGGAATCAAACGATTCCGGTTCACCGAAGAACATTATGACCGCATGCGGTTCCTGCCCGCTATTACCCCATTTCCAATTTGACGGTGCGTTATTGCCAACGTCTCCCAACTGGCGAGAGCGGCTTTCCTGCGCCATCCCTCCACGAAATTCGTGCGAGAAGGTTGCGATAATTGATTCGGCGACGCCGAGCGCTTGCAAGCCTGGTGCTGTGAACGCGACGTTCAGCGCGGTCTTGGGCGGCGGATCAGTAGCGACGGCATTCGTGACGGGAGCCGAGCGCAGCCAAGTTCGAGCGGCACTTGCATGTTTCACCCGCACAAGCGCATAAGAGGCTCTCGTCATCTTGCCGTAGCCAAAGCGAACGAGACCTTGCACGTCTGCGTAATCCGCTTCAGTCATAGCAGCGCTAGCCATTCCCGGACCTCTTGATCGCTCATCGAAGATGACCGCAGCCCGTCGCGAATCCGCGTGTTTCTTTCCAAATCAATTGCCGTTAAACCCGGATAAGCTTTGTACCACACTTGTGTCGGCAAGGTGTGACGGCGGAGGTATTCCTTGTATTTTCGTTCGTCGGTACACCCATCCAGGACGAGCCAATTCGTTCGTGGATAGCCAATACCGTTACTGAAGGAAGCGTTGAGACCGAACCCAGTCTTATTGATAAAGTCATCCATGTAGCTCTCAACGCTGCCGTCGTAGTTGCTAAAAAAGACCATGCGTTCTCTCCCGGCGACAAATACCCACTGCGCAAAGTGAATAGTGCGTATACGCCCTAGGCGGCCCTGCCTAACGATATGCCGGGCTCCATAATCCACGGTCATCAGAACGCCGATGGTTGTTAGAAGTCGCACAAGTCCGGGCTTGAGACTGCCCATCGCGCTGAACTGATTCGTGACATCGTGATCTTCAAATCGCGAGAGGTTCTCCGACTGTTTTTGATCTGCGTTGGGACACACTTCTGGATCGTTTTTTTCCTGATAACGCAGAGCGACGAAGTAAAATGGGGCGACCACGATGATCAGCGGTAACATGACCAACACCAGCAGCGGCAAGCCGACCAGATGTAGTAGATTTCTGATCTGCCATCCGATTGGCGTTGGACTCTCCTCAGTTAGAACGAGACGTGCCGCCGTTTGTTCCGCGTTGACGAAGCTTTGTAATTTTGCGCGAACCTCGCTTGGCGCCAGATCTTGGAGCAGAGCGATGTTTTTTCCGATGTAGCTTTCGAGTGCTTCATAGAGCGCCGCCTCTTCACGAATCTGACGCACCGTTCTTCCCTTCCAATTGACGTAAGCGGCAATAGCGGGAGCATGGCGTTGGCTCATCCACTCGAGAAGATCCGTGTCAGCGTCGAATCCTTCGCAGCACAAAAAAATTCTGGCCAGACCGCTGCCAGCGCGCCCAACCAACTTGCGCAAAAACGCATTTGGATCGCCATCGACATCTCCCAGGAATGCGAGATACAGCGGATACCTGCGTGGGTGTAATCCATAGACACGCATATCTCCAGTCGTCTTATCGTCGAGAATGATGAAGCGAGCGAAATGGAGCGTGTCGAATTCCGCGAAAGGTATCAGGCTATTGTTCGGGTCGACTTGGCCCGGGGCGCGGTTCATTGAATCAAGCAATTGCCGAAGATCTGCCTCGCGCTTGGGAATAATCGAAGCGAGAACCATGAAATTCGATTGCGGAGTCATGGCCTCCTACTCGAACACCTCATTCCCCGTGGGCTCATAATGGGGCACCTTGTTCATGTTGTGCCGCAGCGTCGATAGCTCGAGGTACATTCGGCGTCGGGCGCGGCTTTGGTTACCCAAGGGGCGATGCTCAGCGATCGTATGCCAGGGGTTATTGGAGAGCCGTTTAGCGAATTCCATCTGCGCTGGAGAATCGAACTTCTGCTTTGGGAGTCGCAGCGTAGCAACTGAAACGCGTGGCGAAAGTCGTTCCGGCCAGAGCACCCCATTATTCTCGATTGGCATCAAAAACGGATTGGTTTGAAGTTGCAGGCGAATGTCTAGTTCTACGTCGCGTTCCGACACTGCTTTGACCATCGCATCGCGCAGATAATCGTCCGGCGGCCGCAGAGGAAGTCGCGGAATCGGAGTTTTTTTCTTCGTCTTCGGCCAGACCGAGTATTGCATCGCCTGGCCTTCCCCGAGCAGATAGGGCACACAGCTAAAATACGGAGCCTCAAAAGGACTGCTTTGCGTTTTAACCCACAGCGATTGCATGATCATGTCCAGAATGTGTGGCTGCTGGAAATTGAGAAAGTGGAAGAGTTGCGCGTTTTTCACGCTCCATTTCTGGAGGTGTGCGTTTGATTTTGTATCTTGTGTCACAAACGTCGGGGTGGAGACGCCGAACATGTCGAGCGTGAATTTTTCCTCATCCATCAGCTTCGGTCCGGGCACACCCATGAGTTTGATGCTGATACTCATGAATCCCACGTCATCGATGTCCGGAGTGATGTAAGGACCGGGGCCGGAAAAACGTACCCAGCACCGGAAGGTCTGCGGCTTTGCATAAATGCCCTTCCGGAATTGCGGCGGAAGATTGTCGTGAACGACAAACTCGCCTCGCACAATGCCGTGTGTCTTGGTGTTCCCGCCACGTTCGAACCCGCCCGGTTTCCAGAGTCCTCGCATCTGCGTGGTAAAGCTTGAGATAATCGAATTGAGATACTCCTCTTCGTTCGGCAGCGGTTTTTCCTCGGCGATTTTTAAGCCTTCGTTCTTGCGCTGCAGGTTGATTAACGCCGTAACCAAACGCGCGATTGGGTCACGAAGAGTGGCGTCGAAGGGCGGGCGGAGCCAGTGATCAAACCGGCGTTCCAAATGCAAAAAGAAAGCCAATGTGTCACTTACCCAGTTCAAGAATGCCGAGCCAGTATCGGTACGCGGCAATGGGCGACTGACGTTTGAATTCAAGGCAAAATGTAATCTATGTCGCGCGCGCCATTTACCTAGCGTTTGCGCCTTCGACCTCCCAGAGTTTAGAAGCGTCGACCATGACCCTAGGCCCGCAATTATCCCGTCGCCGGGAACTCGAGCGTGAAATCAATCAGTCGCTTTTTGCTCCAATAAACCTTGCCCAGGTAAACGCTTGGAGCGACCTCGCGGATCTCATCCCGAATCCACTGCGCAATTAGCGAGGTTTCGGAGTAGTCAAGCACGATGCACTCTTTACCGTCGAGCCAACTCGGGCCTTTATAGACCCTTGCGATGATCGCATTCAAACCCATCGGCAAAATTCGGTTGCGTAGAACACCTTTCGCGGGATCGAACACTTTTCCCTGCCAAGCAAAATGCTTGATAAAGTCAGCGACATCCTCTGAGTACGTCGTCCCTGGAGCGACAATCGCGGTTCCCTTCGCTTCACCGCTCGGAATGTCGCCCGCACTAGTTTGGGTAAAGAGATCGTCGAGTTGGGCCTGCGACATTTTCAACATTTCTGGAACAGTGACTGTCATGTTTATCCTTAGTAGAGGGACACCAACTAAAATGTTTTCAGGTATTCGATGAGGGCACGTTTGTCGTCATCGGCTAGATCCGTACCGAAGTAGTGGCCTTCGTCTTCGATGAAATCGGGACACTTGTTTGCCGCCAGCAATTCTGGAACGGCTTTGATCAACTCGGCTTGCGCTTCTTCCGGCGTGAGATTCAAAGCATGAATTTTGACTAGCGCAGCGACAATCTTGGCTTGCAAAACCCCCAATTGCCCAAAATCGGGCTCGAGATTCGCGAGTAAATTAATAGGCGTACCTTTCGGAATTGGGCCGACTTTTACATAACCGTCTTTGTCAGCCAGAACTTGAAGCGCCTTCGGCACAAATTCTTTACGCAAATGCACATAACATTCATTTTGCGTCCGCCAGATCGATTCTTTGTTTAGACGTTTTTCTGGCCAGAGCAGTTTCTGGACTGCATCGTTGAACGCTTCCATTCGACCGGCGACAGAGGGATCGTCGGTAAATTTTCCCAACGTGTTATTGTGCAAGAACGGCGCCGAACTCCAGAGACTTACCAGTGATGAAACGCGATAATACCCCGGGCCAGTATTTTTGTCCTTTGGCTGAAACTTAATTGGATGCATCTCGTCAAAAGGATTAAAGAATTCGAGTTCATCCACCGGCGAAATCTCCTTGTAGGTCTGCGAAGAGAAATTGTCCCACACGTGTCCGGCTTTGGCATTGGTGGCAAGAGCGCGTGCCGAATTCGTCTTGATTACGCTCAACGGATAACGCCGATCATTTGAGAGAAAATTGTTCTCCAAAAAATCTGGCTGTGACACCGCTGCACGAAACCACGCTTTTCCATCACCTGAGGTTGGATCAATATTCGCCGGTGGCTGTTTGCTCGAGTGACAGGCGGCACAGCTTTCCGCGAAGATCTTCTTGCCGTGCGTCATCGCCGTCGCATCCGTTGTGATGTAGGCTGCGCCCCCGGGTGCGTCAGCAAGATGAAATGGCTTCAGTCTGCGGAAAAATGCGGCGACGTTTCCCAGTCGCTCCTCTGTCGCTCGCCAAAAAATCGAATGCTCGCGCGCGTATGGAATTTCAAACGGCTCTTGCGCACGAAGTCCGATCAGTCGGTTGTGGAGTGTTAACCAGTACTCCGAGAACATGCCAATGTTCACGTAAACGCGAATCGTGGCGCCAGCGACACCGATGGAATCAGCCCCATCTTTGAGAATATGCGGCACGGGCATTTCTGCTTTCTCGCCGGGAAGCGCGAGGGTGCCGCCAGTCATGTTCTCCGGAACGGCAATGCGTTCGCGCTCGGCCAGCAGAAAGATCGCGTTGATGGCGTTAGGATTGTTGATGTGATCGGTGGCTATGCGCGATGTATCAGAAGTCCCGCGCGGCTGAGCAGCGAGCATTTCGTAGAAAAACCCGCCCTTCTCGACATTACAGGCAAAAACCTTTCCCTCATTGATGTACTGGTTGCCGATCGCCGATGCGAGATTCTCCCAACGAGGATTTGCCGGATCTTTCGGCGGATTGCTTGGATTCGGTGAGATGTGACAAGCGCCGCATGATACACCAACCCGATACGGGCGAATGAGTTTGTTGTCGTTGTAGTAAGTGGGATCATTCATGAAACGATTGCCGTCCCATTTCCTCCGAGCCTCTTCATTAAATTCCGGATTTTGGTAGAGCCTGTAACCCAGAACACCAGAGGGTTTGCCGTACACCTTTTCCTCAATTCCCGGGGGCTCAGGCTCTGTTTGCTCATCGAGCCATAATCCAAATTCACCCGGCCTACTCGGAGCGCGAAAACCGGGCTCGTTCACAACTCCTAACGTTTTAAAACGCTCGTCGCGAGGATACTTGCGGTTGTCGAGCGTCTTTAAAAGATCAATTAAACCAAAACTGTCCTGAGCTGCCTGATTCCAGAAATGCTGATTGCCGGCACTCCAAAGGTTCCAGGTGTTGCGCCCCATAATTTCCTCTGAAGAGAGCGCAATTCCACCGTCCATTGGCTGAAAAATGTCGGCGGTGATCTGTGGGAAATCGGTCGTGGCTAAACCAGCCGCTTTCGCTTCATCAACTGGTTCGCTCTTTTTGCAGCCGTAAAGAAGTATGCAATACGCCAACGCACAGCTCGCGACCAGAATTATGCGCGGCATACTCGTTGCCCTCAGCGACCGAAATCATTTAGCGCCGATTAAAGCTCGGAAGCAAGAACAATCTTAGTGTGTCGTGATTTCTTCTTTCAGGTTCTAAACGTGAGCCCGGATCAATTTTCCCAACCACTCAGGCGCTTTCATTTCAAGATGTCGCTCAAGAATGTTGCCGATGAAACAGGGAAAATCGCCGGCGCAGTCGTCGCAAAGCTTATCGACCGTGTACGCGCCGAGCATCCGGTAGCTTTCAAATTGCGATTCGGCAAAAAATTGATTGGCCGTGGTCTCATGCGGAAATGTCGGATTTGTCTTGAAATATTCGTAGATGTCGCGCGGTTCGTTGCCGTACCAGGCAGGCTTGATGTAGACAAGAACGCCGTCCGGCGCAGCTGAACCGTCCACGACTGAGTACCTGATTCGCCCGATGGCACAGTTGCGGCCAGGGGTTTTCAAAGTGTTGATCGCACTACGCGGATAAATGTTTATCGAATCGAACTCGATCGGGATTCCGAAATCGACGCGGATCTTGCGAACGGCTTCACCCAAATCTGCGAACGAACACTCCGGATCCTGACCAGCATCGCTCACAACAATGTAATGGCAGCGGCGCAAAACCATCTCGTAGAGCCCAAGGTTTTCGAAATGGCCTCCATCTGAAAGATTCACGTATTTGTAACGATCGGTCGTATTCCCAGTCGCTTCGGAAAAGAGCGGTCCCACCGAGTATCTGGGACCGGATCGATCCCATGTTTTGGCGCCAAACTTTCCGGGATTACCCAGCCACCAGCCCAGGCGCAGGTTGAACAACGTCATGAGGAAACCGACTACAGGTGAGGAATGGGATCCCATGCTGGGATTCGCGGCGGCACCGGAGATGGCCATTGCGGTGCCGAGTGTAATCTCAGCCCCATACTTGTCGGCGGGCCGGTAGCCAACAGGCCATGAGCCGCAATGCAGGCGGCTCATTGTAAAAGATTCAGCCTTCCGTTCCTGCCACGCCAGCTTCTCGCCTCTCACGAGATTGAGGGCGCCGTTCAGGACATGAAGAGGTTTTTGTGTAGCCAAGTCGCACAAAGGAAAGTTATCGGCGGGATCAAAGCCAGTGAATCGATGTGGCTTACGCGCTTCCTTAGCACGTGAGGCCGCAAGATAAGCCCGGATCAACCGATTACGATAGGTCGCATGAAGCGAAAACGTGTTCGCATTGATGAGTAGACCCATCACAATTCCGATGATCGCCATGGCGAGGGTCAGACAGAAAACCCCGAAGAGCGGAGTTTGATATTGAGATAAACCGAAAGAGTGCGCGCTAGATTGTATCCGGGGCTGCTGGCCAATCAGGAGCAAGATCCAAGAAACTATAATCGATAGAAGGATAAAAAAGACGACGGCCGCACCTACAAGAGGCCATTGGGCGCCGACTGGCTTACCCAATTTCTGGCTGAGCTTCGATCGAAGACCAAGCAACGCACCGACAATGCCCGACACTCCGCCGAACGCACCAAGGATAGCCTTCGCCTGTGGATTGGCCCGCACATGTCCAAGAAAAACGGCCAGTTGATTTCCCTTTTCTTGCGTTATCGCCTGGGCGCCCCAAAGTACGATTGAGTTAATCAGGACCCAGCAGACGATCGTAATTAATATCCAAGCCGCTGACCGTCCCCACCATTCGCGGTCTTCATCTTTCGTTACCCAGCTGGTGAGGCCGGTAAAAAGAAAATTAACCAACAGCAGAACAGCCATGATAAGTGCAGGCGCGAAACAGATGTAATTGACAGCGTCTTTCGCCGGCGTGGGCGCCGGATTCAGATCAAACGCGTAAAGGTCGGTCTTGGCAATAAGTGCTTGGGGGTATTGATCAGTCTTAACCGTGTACGTTTTCTCGTTAGTGCCAGTAATCTTACCAGTGGTACCCTTCCGGATCGTGATGTCCCCGCTGGGAACGCTTTTCGCCTCGCAATCGCGTATTAATGTGAAGTTCGATTGCTGTAGCTCCAAGACGTCAAGGTCTCTCTTCAAAATGTCTGTCAGGCCTTGAACGGTTTTAAGCGTGTACGTCCTTTCGGTCTTGTCGATAATAAGACCCTCGCTGCCTTTCGAGAGCCTGACGTTGTGCCCACGGGGAATTGTTGTCGCATCACATTCGCCTTTTAATACGAATTTTTGGTATCCAGTCCCTGGGTCGGGGGTCGGAGTCAGCTCCAAGGCATCAAAATCTTTCTCGGAAATACGTGCTACAACTTGAGGCGAGCTAAAAAGTGCGACCGTGTAAGTCGCTTCGATGGTTCGCTTAATCACCGTTGCAGTGCCCTTGGCGATTGTTTTTTTCTGCCCGCCAATGATCGCCTCGTACTCGCGCGCGAATTCAATTTTGGGCTCCAAAAACAATCGCGTTGCCATCGCTCCCAGGCATAATCCGGCGAACGCGCTTGCAAGCAGAATCATACCGAGCCGCGAGAGCGAAAAAAGAAAGCGGCCGCGTTGCGCCTTTCTCTTGCGAAACGCGACGACAGCCGCTCCAAGCACACCACCGCATAAGTAGGTCAAGACGAAGAAAACGCTAATTTTGCCCAGCCAGGCGGCGGCGCTAAATGGTTCGCTGCCATGAACGTTGAAAAACACAGCCCACCATGCTGCGAGGAAGACAGACGCGAGAAACAACGGAAGCTGGCGAAATTTTAAAAAGCGGCGCTGCGAGAACTGAGCGTTGCCAGTGGACGGGACATCGATAATCGCGTAGGCCATCGCGACGGCGATCAGTACAAATCCGGCTGCAAGCAAGATTGTCAGGCCTAGGTCCCAGGGCTTAAAAACCTTCCCCCAAAAGGCCGTCCAGTCAGCGTGCAGGTTCGTGTTTGTCGACAGCTGCCCAAGGTACGAGGTCGTCTGAGCTGACCAGTCCGGCTGCAAGTTGATCACTACGAGGAATAGCCTTGGGATCATCATTGCGGCGGCCAGCCACGAGATCAACACAAGCCAGTTCAGGAACACGTTGCGAATGAAAGTCGCGATTAGCGTCCAGAAATCCACAGAGGTCAGGCCGGTTCTAGGTGTTAAATAATTGCTAAATTGCCGCAGGTAGCGGATGGGCTGCGGCTCAGGATTTAAAGCGGAATCCTTGGGTTGCCGCAATTCCATGATCACACCGGCAACGCCTCCCAAATGATGTTTGATCCAAGCGCTCAGCCAGCTGCCGATGTACCCGCCACCAGAAACAGTGGAAAGATAGTGAAATTTATCGAGTAGTCCGCAGCCGGCTAGCCCTTGTAAGACCCCAAGACCAAAGGTAGCACTGCGAATCCCGCCACCAGAAATGCAGAGCGCGGCACGCTTTTCTGGCAAGGCATGGATTGCAGACCAGATCGCTCGAAGCCGAGCGTCGGTCTCGGCGGAACTGTCATAGTCGTTTGGGAGAGTTCCATGAAGCTGAACAAATTCGCCCTCCAGTACATCAGGTAAACCCAGTGCGCCCAGTGCGTCGTTGCCTCGGGGATTATCACTCCTTAACCTGTCGGAACCAGCCAACTTGACCTCCGCTCGGACGAGTCCTTTCCGCCTAGTATAGACGCTTTAGCGCGTGCCTGCACGGGAAGATCAACTGACCCAAAATCAACATCGACCTGAAAAGGATGAGATAGTGATCTCACAAAATGATTGATGCGAACCTGGAAATTATTTTGATGAAGGCAAGACAAGTATGTTGAATTCTTTTTGATTGGATGTCTGTTCTTTCTCGTGGGCCCGTGGTCACAGTTTCCAGGTTCTCCCAGTGGAACGGCGCGACACGATGACATTTATTTTACCGACCATAACACGGGTTGGTCGGTGCGCGGAAATGGACTGATTCACCGGACGACGGACGGTGGAACCAATTGGGTGCCCAAGCTGACAAAACCGGGAACACATTTCCGTTGCATTGGATTTGCATCTGCCACCCGCGGCTTCGCGGGCAACTTGGGTCCCGGGTCGTATGATGTAGCGGTCACCGACACGAATGTGCTCTACCAAACGTTGGATGGCGGCGACACCTGGAAAAATGTGCCTGGACTCAAGGAAGCTGGAATGAAGGGTCTTTGCGCAATGTACATCTTAGACCAGAATCATATTTATGGAGGTGGCAGGGTGCGGGGTCCGGCTTATTTCATCAAAAGTACGGACGGTGGGGACACTTGGACGACTCGCAATCTCACCGCCCTGGGCGTTATGAATGGCATCATGGATATCTATTTCAAAGATCCATTGAACGGGTTTGTCGTGGGTATGGACCCCCACAATTTCTCGGCCGATTGTTCGACCCCTTATTATGGCCGAATCGCTAAAACGACCGATGGCGGCGAAACGTGGACGCCAGTTTTAACAACGACTGTTTCCTGCGCCTATTGTTGGAAAATGTCGTGGCCGACACCGCAGATTGGATACACCTCACTTCAACAAAACGGCTCTTACTCTAACCTCATTTACTATAAAACCGTGGACGGCGGAGACACCTGGGTCCAGAAAAGTGTTGCGCTGTCGTCGGTCGGACTTTCGCCATCCAGTTTCTACGTGCAGGGAATTGGATTTGTCAGTCCCGATGAAGGTTGGATCGGGGGAACCTCTGGCATCCCCTATCCAAGCAGTTTTCTCCACACCACTGATGGCGGCGCGACATGGTCAGGCAGCGGCTACAACGATACGTATCGCATTAATCGAATTCGATTTCTCGATTCAGGTTTCGGCGTTGCCGCCGGCGAAAGACTTCACGTGTTCCGCCGGTAAGAGGCGACCATCGGTAATGCGTTCAAGGAAAGCCGAGGACCGGCGCGCATTACTGCGCTGGGTCCCGCGAGATGCTACTTTTTTTCGGATAAAAAAAGTGCAGAAACGGGTGTGCAGCGGCGGAGTGTGATTGGTTGTCGATCCCAACCGCAAGCTGAAGCGAGAAATCAAGCGACTGATGGTGGCCATCATTGTCAAAGGGCTCAAGGGGCGCAAGGTTGCGGAACCAGTGTAGCTTTTGCTGATCGCTTCCTGACGGCAACATTTGGGCGGCCTTGCTCTGTTCTGCTACGCTGTGGCAGCTTATGCACGAAGATATAGGATTATCTACCGGCCCATTTCCGCGGCCGGCCCAACCTAGAGCATGAGGGGCAGTTGAGGACGGCGGCAGACTTGATCGATAGGTAACAACGGGCGCAGCTCCATTGATCCACGACTCCTGGGGAACGTGCCCGTTCGCCGGGTCGTAATCTGCCGGCGTAAAAGTGGGATCATCGCCCCACATCAGCGTTACCGGAGTGATCTTTCGCCATGACTCCTGCGCCGTCGAACTGCTGTCAAATTGGAACGTGCCAAATACCCAACCACCTTTACTGGAGCGACTATCTTTCACTGCGATATCGATCTGGAGCAGGCGTACTTTGTTTCCTCGGATTTGGTTTGCGTCATTCGACCGTTCTGTGTCGGCGATCCACTCTGGCGCACCGTCGAGATAGGGCACTTGATCTTTTGTCGCCGTGGTGAAGAGCAGCTTAAATGCGACGGTCCCTTCGGGGAATACCGCTTTAGTTGCGTCGGGATGATTCGGGTCCGCCCACACGCGGCCAATCGCATAGCCGCCGCCAGCATTATAGAGACCGACGGCGAAGTTGTGGGCGGGATTCGTCTGGGTTGCCGCTAATTCGTTTTGGCGCGACATGCGCTCGCCAGTTAGCCCATGGGTAAATTCGCGTCCGTTTGGACCGGGGTGCAGCCACGGAGCGTGATACCATTTGCGCGTATTGTTGTCTTGTCCACGAAACTGCACCTCAAGATTGCCTTCATAACAGTAGTCGATAACTGCCTGCATATAATCGGCAGGCTGTTGGTGAAAGTCGATCGCCTTCCATGGCTGCGTAAGCGAAGAAGACGGGTCTGTTGTCGGGTAGTCTTGGCTAAGTGCGAAAACTGGGTCGCCGCCCGCAGGGTTCCAACCCGGCGGCGGTGAATAGCTACAATCAGGGAATACTCCCGCTACTGCCGACGAGAAGATCAGAATGAGAACAGACGTTAGGTATGATCTTTTCATAATAAGAACGGTTGCATTTAAATCGGCGTGAACCGAGCAGCTGTGAGCTTGTATCCTGATTACATGAGTTCGAATCTGCAATCAAAAGGAAGCGCGAACTTAGAGCGCAGCTAAAAGATTTTCACCATTTGGACTTCCGAGTCCGGTGCACGCATCCCAACCAGGCTTGGCTTTGTAACCAGGCACCTTGTTGACGCCGTTATCCCCATCAGTGATGTCGCGCAAGGCATTCGTGCTGGACTTGATGCCGTAAAGCTTCGGAGTAATGAAGCCGACGGTCTGGGTTCGCCCTGAATTAAGCAGTGCGACTAGTCCCGCCCACAGCGGCGCCACCGCGCTAGTGCCACCAATAACTTGGTCCGAACCATCGACCCGAATGATGAATCCTGTGTTGCTATCGGCATTTCCGCTGACGTCCGGCACACCGCGACCAACTTTTCCTCCCGGGTTGATAGATTTCGGGACGCCGACGCTTTTCTGATAAGCCGGGAGCGGAAAAAATTCGCTCACCCCGCCGCCAGTAGCCCAACCGTCGTGCTCATTCCAAACGGTCTCAGACGTAATTCCTGTCGCATCGCCTATGAGCCGCGTCCCACCGCACGCAAGCACATTCGGACTCGAAGCGGGAAAGTCGACATTCGCGCGCGTTTCTGTCGGATCGTCAGTATCAGGAGCTCCGTGGTCACCGGCCGCGACCGCGACAGTGATGCCCATCGTGGCACCGTCTGCGCAAGCGGAATCAAAGTCGTTCTTGGCCTGATCGGTCCAGCTCACCTCGGACGAGCCCCAACTGATTGAAACGACGGATGGATTTCGCACATTGTCGTGGATTGCGGCGTTGAGAGCGCTCAGAAATCCTTCGTCCGAGTTTGGTGCAAAATAGACCGCGATCTTTGCCCCCGGCGCCACGCCCCCAGCGACTTCGATGTCAAGCATGACCTCGCCATTAGCATCGTTGGTCGGGCCATCCGGCTCGTTGTGCGCGCCACCCACAGAGACGGCTGTGATCAGCGGTTTCTTGATGCCAAGACCTTTAAAATAAGCGCTGAGATCTTTTGGGCGAAAGCCACCGCCGAATTCGAGGATCGCAACACAGTGACCGCGACCGTCGAGGTTCGCTGGGAAGTTGTAGAGCTTCGCGACTTGCGGAGGCGTCATGGGTTTGGCGGCGTCGGCCCGCGGTTGCAAACCTTTCTTTGGTGGACGAAAGCGGAAATGTGGCTGCGCCTGCGGACGATTGTCGAGCCCGAAGACCCCTTCAACTATACTAGCGAGCTCCTTCGGAACGCTGACAGTACCGGTGCGTCCACGGAATGTCTGCTTCGTTTTCGTCGTTCGATACGCCCTCAGCCGAACGCCGAAAGCCGTCTGCATCGCCTTGACTGTGCCCGAAAGCCGAACCGAACGCTCCGCGATGCTACTGCGCACCACATCCAGTCCGTGCTCATTCGCGAACTCTTCCACCTTCTCGATATCTCCGGGATCGGCGCCATAATTGGCACAGAATTCCTCCCGCGTAAGCGGGACTTCGCCAGGCTCCGGGGTGCCCGCACCCGGCTTGCGGCGAAGTCGAACGGTGACTTCTAGACGCTCGTCCGGAGAGATTTTGCCGGCTAGCTTGGCGCCTGCCGGAGCAGTTTTGTGGCTTGCGGGAAGGGGGACGCGGGTGGTGGTGGTTTTCTTTTTCATATAGGAGCGACGTAGTTTTGAGTTCTGGTTTGCTTAAGAAAATGATTTTGGCGCTGCGAATGCGAAGAGCGCATACCATGCGTTCGTGCAAAAGTACGAACCATCTGCTGCGGGAGAAGGACACTTCTCCAGGGGCCTGTTCAACGCTATGCCCGAGTGTCGGCATGGTCGGCCGAATCCGTGGATCCAATATATTTATTGCGCTCGTTAGTGCAAACTGTCGGATGGTTGTTCTCGCGGACTTTTGTTTTTGAATTTTAAGAAGAGATCCGATTACGCCCCTTGATTTTGCTGGTTCAAAAGTGCCGCTGCACCCGGAGACATATTCAAGACCACGCGGTAAAACGCCCGCGGAGTACGATGCACTAACGCCCAGCGGCGTCGCGTTACGGCGCAGCATCTTCTGCCCCAAGAGCCGCGGCCACGCTCGCGTCGAGAAAGAAGCTTTTATCTTTGCGGGAACTTAAGATGGCAACAGCTTGGTCGACGTTATCCCTCACCGTCTTGAAGTCGGCCGGAGTAAACAGAAGCTCGGTTTGGTACCACTGCGCGACTTCGGGTTTCTGAAGCTCCTTTTGTAGGTCAAGAAGCCGATTATACGTCTTGGGGTCCACATGACTGACCTTTTCCAAGAGATGGCCAGTCTTGGCCGAGTTACCGCTGATCAGGCCGGCGTCATTGTCCTTCATGATCATGCGATCGACTAAGACTGCTCCGGGAGGAATCTCCTTTAACTGTTCGGCGGCCTTCGCTGCGTTACTTTTCTTGGCCGCATCTTTTAGAACGCCGTTCTCAACCCATAGGTAGACCTTCTCTGAATGCATATTGCCACTGAAGCGATCGGCTTGGCTCATAATGAAATCCATTAGAACCATGTCGGAGAGATCCTTGATTTGCACGATCTGTTGAACCGCGGCTTGATTGAGTTTGCCGCTTGCGTCTTTGTAATTTAGCTCCAACGGGTGTGGATTGGCTACCTTGCCAAACTCGGACGAAGCCGCGAAAGCCCCGACCCCGGCAAGTTGGCTCAAATGAGGATATTGCTGTTCGCCGCCGGGATTGACCTGCAGAGCGCCATAAAGCTGCTTGCCGTCTTTAGTATAAAGGGTCGAATTGCTATGAGCGTCATCGAGCGCTCTTAGCTGGGTCCACTGGTTTCGATTGTTCGATCCAGTAGCCTTGGCCTTGCCCAAATCAGCCAGAGGCTTGTGCGCGGCAACGTCCATCGTGCGAACAATGGCAGGTTCGACATGTCCGGTACCAAGAAACCGACCCAAATGGTAATAACCTAGAATTGAGGGACTGTATGTAAAATGAGTCGGAATCGACTGTTTATATTTCGCTATAACCTCGTCGTCACTTGAGTGCCCCTTTGTTGCGTGGGCGGCGGCATAACTCATACGACTCACTCCGTCGGGCAACTTGATCGCGTGAATGTTTAGTCCGGGCGAAGTGCTGTAGGTCTTGGGAATGAGAACGATGTCTAATCCGTCGCTCGTTTTACCATTATAAAAATCGATCGCAGCCAGCTCCTTTTCTTTTTCAGTATCTTTCTGACCGTAAATCTCAGGATGTCCTGGAAAAACGGCTGACCGGATCGCGAGCTCGATCACGCTACTAGGAGCCGTGTGCGTGACTGTTTCCTGCCCACGGGGGGTGGCGGTGTCAAAATCTGCCCGCGCTACTCCAGAGATAAGGCTGCCTGCAACAATAAGGGCAGCGACCCTTCTCAAAGGTCGTCTTCGCCGCCTATTCCTAATCATGATGCTCTTGCGGGTGACCTGATGCGTTAATTTTGTGGGGTGGACGAAGGCGTGCTATCACTCGACTTTCCAGCCTGCGCCGCTTCCACCTCCTTCGCGTAAAGCTTTTTCATTGTACCCTCAAAATCCAGATCGAGCTGAATGTCTTTGGAGTCGACTCTGCTTTTGAGCGATGCCGCCTGCTTTATAACACTCGCTCTCAAGTTATCGTAGTTGTTGCTCGAAACATGCACGGCGTTCACAAAGTAATCTTTCACTTTCGCGCCCGAGCCCGGTTCGCTGTCCTGCATTAAACCTGAAAGCCATTGTAGTCGGGTGTACATCATTTGATCGACGTGATGGGCATCGCTCAGGATCGGAGCGACGGAGATCGAACTCCCCCACTGCATTCCGTCGTCATTATCTTTATACATGATTCGCTTCAGGGGCTGGATAGGACTCACCGCTTCCGCCTTATCCTTGTCGCTCACCTTGTCATCCCATTTCACTTTTCCTTCCTTAGTTACGTAGTGCTGAAACTCTTCGACGCTGATGTTCCCAAGGCGATCAACCTGGTGGAAAATAGAGTCAAGGATCACTCCCCGCGTCATGTCTTGCGCGAGAGCCAAGTCCTGAAGGGACTTCGGATCGTTCAGGTTCACAACACTTGCCACAGGCGACTTCGAGGAAAGTACCTTGTAGAAGCTGTGACCTCTAATTGCACCAACGGTCCAATAGTCCTCAGGGCTACTCTCCTCGCCTCGCGGATTCTGCGCTAGCGACCCAAAGACGAGCTTTCCACCCGGAAGAACTAGCTTTGGATTGCCTGCCTTTACCATCGCCCGCAGGCTAGCCCAGGCCGCTGTGCAACTCGGATGACCGGTTGTACCGGATTGAGCGCCAACTTTAGTGAATTCCTGAATGTCCATCATCCGATAAGTAGCAGGTGGCACCTCGACAAGATGACCGAGGAGCCGGGACACATAAAAGCAGGCAAGCCCTGACTCCGCCATCGTGCCTAACTTGAACTTTGCGATCTTCTTGCCAGACCTCTTGTTACTAAACTTCTTGGTTATACCCGGACGGTACGGACCCTCGGTTTTCTCGAATGTGTCTTTGCTCATTGTCGGAGGAAGGTCATAAATCTCTATTCCTGCCGAAGTGTTATGGAGCTTGGGAACCACACCGACGCACTCGGGCCCACTTGTGGCGTAAAAGTCGAGGCTGCCGAGCTCATCGATCTTATTATTGTCATGCGGGGTGAACCAGTCGTTCACAGCTGAAAGGGCCTC
>WNFT01000979.1_pt1 | contig 24266 bp, 27 predicted proteins | sample 5400191 | NCBI WGS metagenome assembly WNFT01 (sample SAMN13153359, study PRJNA577476) | soil metagenome | isolation source: 80 cm saprolite under Madrone tree | place: USA:California | collected 2016-06-14 | reverse complement strand
CTCCCCGGTCTTGGCGTTGAGCGCGAAGACATCGTCGTTCCCCGTGATGACGTACATGATGCCGTCCTTGACGAGTGGCGAGGCTTCGAACGAGTACTTTCCACCGGCCCCGGAGCCCTTGAGGCGGGTCATCCACGCGCCCTTGAGCTGCTTGACGTTCGTCGTATCGATCTGTTTGAGCGTGGAGTAGCGCTGATTGGTGAGGTTGCCACCGTTGGTGACCCAGTCCTTGCCGACCGGGCTCCGGAGCAAGCGATCGATCTCCGGGTCCGCCGCCAAGACCGGCATGACCGTGAAGAACAGGAAGCTCAACGTCGTCGAAACCGCCATCAGTCGCCGACCGTGACGCCCCATGACTGTCCTCCTCCCTCTTCACGCTCTCAGCGAGGACCCGCGGCAGCCCATGCGCGGGCGAGCGGGACATTCGCGCGCCACCAACGCTTTGTCAAGACGCACCGCCCGACAACGAGCCGGACTCCGTCGTTACGCTGACGCCGGCGCGCCACCAATCATCCGACTGATTCAGCGCGGCGCTCACTTCATCGGGTACACCACGATGAAGTTGTCGCGGTTCGGCATTGAAATTCTGGGCAGGGTCTGCGCATTGATTTCGTCGCTCTCGCCGATGATCCCGTTGAGGCGGAGCAGATACGCCGTGACGGCGTAGACCTCGTCGTTGGTGAGCGACTGTGGTTGCAGGTAGGGCATCGCGCGGCGCACGTAATCGAAGATCGTGGTGGCGTACGGCCAGTAACTGCCGACGGTCCGCACGGGAGTCTGGCTCGCCAGCGTGCCTTGCCCGCCCACGAGCCGGTCGTTCGGTTGACCGGCGCCTCTCACGCCGTGGCAGGCCTGGCACTTCTGCTCGTAGACCACGGCGCCTTTGGCCGGCGTGCCGTTCCCGGACGGCAGGCCGCCGCCGTCGGGCTGAATGCTGATGTCCCAGCCGGCGATCTGTGCCGGCGTCGCCGTGTGGCCGAGGTTCGGCGTCTCGGTCACCGGCGCGCTGGTCACCGTCGCGCTAGCGCAACCGACGAGTGCGAGCGCCACGGCCGCCCACGCGAGATCACGCGTAGACATGCTTCACCTCCCCGTTCGCCTCGACGGACCACGCCTGGATCGCGCTGTAATGGAAGACGGCATTGTGCCCGTGCTCGCCGATGAACTTGTCGCGTTCGGGCTGTACGGCGCCGGTGCTGTCGGTCGCACGCGATTTCACGACCGCCGGGCTCCCACTCCACTTCCACGGCATGCGGAAGCAGGTGATCGCTCGCGGCAGCACGGGTGGAACGAGGGGCGCGACGGCCCATGTCTTGCCGCCATCGGTCGACACCTCCACCTTGGCGATGGTGCCGTTGCCCGACCACGCGATGCCTGCAACTTCGTAGAGCCCGGCGCCACTCAACGTGCGGCCCGGCGACGGACGGGTGATGAGCGACTTCACTTCCATCGGGTACGTGAACATGAGGGCCTTCCCATCGGCCTGTAAGTCGGTGTAGCGCGATGTCTCGTCCTTCGTCATCGTCGCCGTTGCGGCCACCTTGAGGCGCCGGAGCCACTTGACGCTCATGTTGCCCTCGTAGCCGGGAAGGAACAGGCGCACCGGATAGCCATTCTCTGGACGCAAACGCTCGCCGTTCTGGAAGAGCGCCAGCAACGCGTCGTCCATCGCCTTGGCCATCGGGATGCTGCGGCTCATGGCCGCGGCATCGGCGCCTTCCGCCAGGATCCATTGCGCGGCCGGCTCGACGCCGGCTTCCTCGAGCAGCATGCGCAACGGCACGCCGGTCCACTCGGAGCACGAGACGAGACCGTGTGTCTGGCCGGCGGTGAGGCTGGGCGGTGTCGGGTTGTACAGGACTCCGCTGTTGCCCGAACACTCCAGGAAGTTGATTCGCGAGATTCTCGGATAGCGCATCAGCACCTCGACGGTGAAGACGAGCGGCCGCCGCACCATGCCGTGGATGAGGAGACGGTGCTTGGCGGGGTCGATGTCGGGCACGCCACCGTGATGTCGCTCGAAGTGCAACCCGCTCGGCGTGATCATGCCGTCGAGCGCCTCGAGCGGCGTGCGCGACACACCGCTGCCGGTCGTTCCCGGTCGCGAGGCGATCCCCGTGCGCTTGACGCCAACCTCGTACTTCGACGGCTGTCCGTACTCGCTCATCCCGGCGCCGGGGACCTTCATCCACGGCGGCGTCTCCGGAGGCTCGAAGGCCCCGGCTCCCCGGGCGGACGCGGCCGCGAGGCCACCGGCGCCGAGCACCGCGACGCTATGCTTGAGAAACTGCCGGCGAGGCACCCCGTCTTGCGATCGGTCCGGCTGCGCCATCCGTTCCTCCTCCGCGTGGGCCACTGGGTCGCCAGATGCGAGCTGGCGCTGGACGAGCGAGCGGATGTTCGAGTACTTTCCGATCCTGTGCAAGCCGTGGTAGCGCGCCCGCGATGATCACGGCCCGCCGCTGGGTGACCGTGCTCCTGGGAGTGGCGCTCGCGTCATCGGTCGCGGCGCCCGCCTCGGGGGCCGTCCGGCGCCTGGTCGTCGAGTCGCGCGATGATGTGCTCGGCGCGCGACCATTCGGAAACGCCGGCCCCTACGAGAAGCTGACCGGAATCGTGGAGTTCGCCCTCGACCCTGCCCATGCCGCCAACGCCGCCATTGTCGATCTCAGCCGCGCGCCACGGGACGCGAGCGGCCGCGTCACCGCGTCGGCGAACTTCATGGTCCTCCGTCCGAAAACGATTCGTCGCGAACAGGCGGTCGCGCTCCTCGAGGTCTCGAACCGCGGCGGCAAGGCCGCGCTGCCGTACTTTGCAAGCGCGGCGTGGAGCACCGATCCCGTCACCGAAGCCGATTTCGGTGACGCCCTTCCCCTGCGGCTCGGCCTGACGTTGATCTGGGTCGGTTGGCAGTTCGACGTGGCGACCCGCGACGGCGCGCTGCGCCTCGACGCGCCGGTGGCCACTGACGGCGGTCGCCCGATCGAGGGCCTGGTGCGCAGCGACTGGACGGTGGACGAACCCGTCGCGACCTTACCGCTGGGGCACCGTGGACACCGGCCGTATCCCCTTGCCAACGCCGACGACCCCGCCAATGTACTCACCGAGCGCGACGGCCGGCTGGCCGCTCGCCGGGTCGTGCCGCGCGAGCAGTGGCGCTTCGTTGAGCAGAACACACGGATCGCCCGCACCGGCGGCTTCGAGTCGGGCAAGATCTACGAACTGGTCTACCGCGCTCGTGACCCCGTCGTGGTCGGGATCGGCCTCGCCGCGGTGCGGGACATGATGTCGTACGCCAAGTACGACGAGGCGAGTCCGTTTCCCGTGCGCCGGGGGCTCGGCCTCGGCATCTCGCAAACCGGCCGCTTCTTGCGTCACTTCCTCTACCAGGGATTCAACACCGACGAGGCGGGACGGACGGTGTTCGACGGCCTCTTCGTGCACACGGCAGGCGCCGGGCGCGGCAGCTTCAACCATCGCTTCGCGCAGCCGTCCCGAGATGCTCACCGCCTCTCCGCATTCTTCTATCCGACAGACCTCTACCCGTTCAGCGGCCGCGGTCAGCGCGATTCCGAGACGGGAGTCACCGATGGTGTGCTCGTCCACGAATCGCACCTCCCGAACGTCATGTTCACCAACACCGGCTACGAGTACTGGGGCCGGGCCGCTTCACTGATCCACACCACGCCGAACGCCGACGGCGACGTCGAGCCCCTCCCCAACGAACGGATCTATCATCTCGCGGGCGGGCAGCACTTCGTGGTGGATTGGCCGGTCACCTCACCCCGATCCGGCTCGGTCGTTGCGTATCGCGGGAGCCCGCTGGACTTCCGGCCCACGCTGCGGTCGCTGCTGGTGCGGCTCGTGGAGTGGGTTCGGGACGGCCGCCAGCCGCCGACCAGCGCCTATCCCCGTCTCGATGCCGGGACGCTGGTGGCGATCGATCGCCTCCGGGCACCCGCCATCCCTGGCGTGCGGTGGCCGCGAGTCGCGCACGAGGCGTACCGCGTCGATTATGGCCCACGCTGGCGGGAGGGCATCATCACCGTGGAGCCACCACGGCTCGGGAAAGCCTTTCCGGTGCGAGTCCCTCAGGTGGACGCCGATGGCAACGAGGTCGCGGGAGTGCGAGGCGTGGAACTGCTGGCTCCGCTGGCCACGTACGCACCGTGGAGCCTCCGTGGCGGCATAGTCAACGCAGATGAGCTCGTCGACTTCTACGGAACGCTGATCCCCTTCCCGCGGGATCGTGCCGAGCGCGAGCGCACCGGGGACCCGCGACCGAGTCTCGTCGAGCGCTATGGCGACCGGAAGCGATACCTCGAGCTCGTGACACGCCACGCCGAGACACAGGAGCGCACGGGGCTGCTCCTCGCCGAGGACGTGCCTCGCGTGATCGAGCAGGCGGAGCGTCACTGGATCTGGCTGATGACGCCTTCCGCTTCCTCCTCGCGTTGACGCCTGCCGCGGGCGAGGCGGCGAAGTGTGACGGCGGCGGCGACGTGGGTGCATCGACTGGTCTTCGTCATCGTGGGCGCCGGCCTTGTCTCGGTGGTGCTCGCTCTCCTCCGCTTCGGCTCGGCGGGCCTGTTCACGCTGGCACTGGCCGCGCCGGTCTTCGACGAGCGGTGGATCGCGCCGTGGTATGCCGTGCCCGCGATCGAGGAGGTCGGCGTGCCCGTCGGCGCGGCGACGCTCCGCGCCGACCTGTATCGTCCCCGGAATCCACGCGCAGCGGTGCTCCTCGTGCACGGGCTATCACCGGCGGGAAAGCGTCACCCGCAGCTGGTTCGACTCGCCCGTGTCTTCACCCGGCAGGGCTTCATGGTCATGGTTCCGCACTTTGACGGGCTCGCGATGTTTCGTCTGAGCGGCCAGGAGATCGACGAGATCAAGGCCGCGCTCGCCGAGCTCCGTCGCCAGAGCGCCGCGGTGGCCGTGGCCGGGTTCAGTTTTGGCGCGGGGCCGGCCCTCGTCGCCGCCGCGGAGACGGATGGCCTCGCCTGGGTGGGCAGCTTCGGCGGGTACGCGGATCTCCGCAACGTGATCGTCTACCTCACCAGCGGGGTCCACACGTTCCAGCACCATCGGTACGCGGGGCGCGTCGAGGAATACAACCGCTGGAAGCTGGCGGCGCTGCTGACGCCGTTCGTTCAGGACGAGCCCGACCGTGAGCGCCTCGCGCGGATCGCGTCTCGCGGGCTGGCCAACCCGTCGAGCGACATCGGCACGCTCGTCGCGGAGCTCGGGCCGAATGGTCGGGCGGTCATGAACCTGGTCGGGAGCCGGCAGGAAGACCTGACACGCGAGCTCCTCGATCGCCTGTCACCGGTCGCGCGCGCTGAGCTGGCTCGACTGTCGCCGATCGCCGTCGTGCCACGTCTCCGCGCGCGTCTGCTCATCGCCCACGGCGCCGACGACGACTCCATCCCATTTACGGAGAGCTTGCGTCTCGCCGAGGCGGCGGGTCCGCGCGCCCGCGTCGTCGTCCTCGAGACGTTCCACCACACCGGGCCGGGCGGCGTCTCCACCGCGCTTTACCGCCGCGTGGCGGACGGCGCAGCGCTCCTGCTGCTCGCGGATGAAATGCTCCGTATCCCGTAGCCGAACGGGGGCCTTGACGGTCGAACAACAGGTAGGGGAATCTTGGCCCCACCGACCACCCAGACGGTGCACCGGAAGGGACGTCTATGCTGCCAAGGTTGCTCGGAACGCTCGTCCTGCTCGTCCTGGTCATCCGGCCCGCCGACGCCAGCGCGGACGCGCGGGTGTTCGTCACCAACGAAAAGTCGGACGACGTCACCGTGATCGACGCGACGACTCGCACCGTGATCAAGACCATCGCGGTGGGCAAGCGTCCTCGGGGTGTCGCGGTGAGCCCGGATGGTCGTCGCGTCTTCGTCGCCAACAGCAACTCGGACAGCGTGAGCGTCATCGACGCCACGAAACTCGTCGTGCTCACCACGGTCCCGGCCGGGCGGGATCCTGAGGGGCTCACGCTCGACAAGGCCGGCGGACGCCTCTACGTCGTCAACGAGAACGAGCTGGCGGTGACCGTCCTCGACGCGACATCGCTATCGATCGTCCAGAAGATCGCCGTCGGCACGGAGCCGGAGACCGCGGTGCTGTCGCCCGACGGCCGGTGGGTGGTCGTCTCGAACGAGACCTCGAACGACGTTCACGTCATCGAGACGGCCACCAATACGGTCGTCAAGAAGATCGTGGTGCCGAAGAACCCGCGTGGCATGCGCTTCACGCCGGATGGCCAGCGACTGTTCGTGGCCAGCGAGCAGGCGCATGAGATCTCGGTCATCGACATGACCCAGTTCGTGGTCGTCCGTTCGGTGAAAACCGGCGGAAGCCGTCCCGTCGACATTTCGATCACCGCCGATGGAAAGCGGGCGTACGTCTCCCATGGACAGTCGGGCGACGTTCGAGTGGTCGATACGACCTCGCTGGAGGTGCTGGCGACGATCCCGGTCGGTCCCCGTGCGTGGTGGTCAGCGCTGACGCCGGACGGCGTGTTTCTCTACGTGACGATCGGGCGGGCCAACGAGGTGGCGATCATCGACACCCGCTCGAACACCGTCGCCGCGCGGGTTCCGTGCGGCACGCTCCCGTGGGGCATCGCGATCGCCAGCGTCCCGTGAGCGGGCCGGCCGTCACACCACGAGCTTGAGCCATCGCGTGGCCCCCGCCGAGGTGCGCGAGAGGATGAGCGCGTCGATCCCCCACGCGCGTCCTGCCCGAGCGATCAGGAAGATGATCATGGACGTCGTGAGCAGCAGGTGGAATCCCTGTTGGCCGAAGCTCATCCACTGCGTCGCGAGTCCATAGTTCACGGCGAGGAACAGGCCCACGAGTGCGCAAAGCCCGGTGAGGAGGCCGAGAACGAGCCCGACGCCCACCGCCGCCTCGCCGTACGCTTGCAGCATCGCCCAGACCTTCCCGTGCGTGACGACCGTGTTTTCCAGGAACTCCTTGTACCAGGCGACCGGATTGCCGGCCGCGAACTCGGCCACACGCTTGGGCTGGAAGGCCAAAAACCGTGAGGACACCGCGGGGTAAGGAACGATCCCGAAGGCCACGGCGATCGTGAGCTTCGTCCACACCGCCTTGAGGAACCAGATGCCAACGACCACTCTCAAGATCGCGATCCAGAATTGAGGCGCGACCATCGTGGCGGTCATCGAAAGGACGCGAGGGCCCTCGTGCTAGCCTCGCCGCCGGCACCAAGGGCCCTCGACTGAGACGATCGAACCGCTAGAAGCGGTCGTCCTGCTCCCGGTCGAAGTCGTCCTGGTAAGAGTTGATCTCTGCATCCATCTTGATTTCCGTGAACAATGGAGTCTCCCAGGTCATCCCTCTCACCCCCTGGCAGGAGCGCCGCCACCGAAGGTCGGCTCCTTGTGGCTGCGATCCTAGAAGGCTCTCTCGCAGGTGTCAACAGCGTCGTGGGCCAGCGATGAGCGGTCCTACTGCCGGCCCGACGTCGTCGAAAGCTGCTTGACGAAACGGGCGATGTTGCGGATCTCGTCGTCGCTGATGAGGCCCTTCCACGGCGTCATCGCGGTGCCGGGCCGTCCCTTCTGGACGACCCGGAGGAAGTCGTCCTCCGTCCCCTTGAACCCCTGAAGACTCGCGGCGGCCGGGGATCCCTTGGCATCGATACCGTGGCATTGCGAGCACTGCGTCATATACGTTGACCGTGCTGAACGGAGCTCGACGGTGAGCGGTGGGGCCTCGGGGCCGGCCTGAGCGAGATCCAGACCGTACCGCGAGGTAATGGCGGAAAGGTCCGTCGAGCTGAGCTCCTGGATGGCGCGGTCCACGGCGTTCTTGAGCTCCGTGTCGGTCTTGCGGACCGCCGCGCCGATTTCGAAGTCCCGCTGCCGATCGCCAATCGCGGCCACGTGAAAGCCTGCATTCCTTCGGACGAACCAACCCGCGAAGACCGACTCCACGACGGCGGCGTCCACCTGGCTGTCGAGGAGCGCCGTGAACAGCTCGTCAGGATTCAGATAGACCTTCCGGTTGTACCCGCGCTCATAGACCAGCTGGTCGCTGAGCGTCATCGCCTGCACGCCGACGAGCTTGCCCTTGAGATCGTCGAGTGAGCGAGCCGCGCCCAGAGTGGGCGACACGATGACCTGGCGCATCGCGTAGTACGGCGCCGTAAACGTCAGCCGCGGCTTGTCGGCTGTGAACCGTTCGGTGAGGGGCACTCCCATCAAGAGGTCGCACTGGCCGTCGTAGAGCTGGCGGAGCGTGAGCACTTCCCTGACGGTCGGAAACCAGTGCACGCTGAACTCGGCGCCGATCGCCCGCGCGATCGCACGGGCGATCTCGAGCTCGAAGCCCGGTTCATCCGTGCGCTGACTGGAGAACGGGAGATTCGACGGATCGGCGCACACGCGAATCCGCCGAATCTCGCCGTGGGCACTCGTGGTCGCGATCACGAGGAGAACGACCGCGAGGCGGAGCGCTTTCACTCGCTGAGCCCGAACACCACCACGATGTCGCTGTAGTTCACCCGGGCGGCCTCCGCCCACTTCGGCTCCTTGCCGAACCACACCTGCGACCTCAGCGTGCCGCCGGCCGCGACGGCGATGTACTGCTTGCCGTCAACCGCGTAGGTGATGATGCCACCCGACTGCGGCGTGCCGAGGCTGAACGACCAGAGCTCCTGGCCGTCCTTTGCGTTGACCGCGACGACTTTGCCCTCTGCCGTCCCCTGGAAGACCAGGTCGCCAGCCGTAGACAGCGTATGACTGATCAGCGGTGTGCGGTTGGACCACTCCCAGACCACCTTGTTCTGGTTGACGTCGAAGGCCCGCAGCACCCCGGCCTGCTCGGCCCGGCTGAAGTGCTCGACGGTCACACCCGTGAAGAGCTGGCCTTGCTTGTACGACAAGTCGGCCACGTAGGCGTAGCGCATGCAGAACTCGTTGGCCGGGATGTACATGTACCCGGTCTTGGGGTTGAAGACTTTCGGCTGCCACCCGGTGCCGCCGAGCAGCGAGGGACAGACTTCCACGGGCGGGCCGCCCATGGTGGGACGGAGCCCGGGGTTTTCGACGCCCTTGCCGGTCACGGGATCCGGCTTGCCCCAGGTGAGCGACTTGATGAAGGGGACTGCGGACAGGAATTTCCCCGTCGCCCGATCAAGCGTGTAGACGTAGCCGAGCTTGTTGGCCTGGACGACGGCCTTGTGGGTCTGGCCGTCACGAACGACGTCGATGACATGGTGTTCGGACACCGTGTCGAAATCCCATGGCTCGTTGGCCAGGTACTGGTGGTACCACTTCAGCTTTCCGGAGTCGAGATCGAGCGCGACCGCCGACATGGTGTACAGATTGTCGCCGCGGCGCATGTCGGCGATCCACGGCGCGGGGTTGCCGGTGCCGAAGTACAGGAGATTCGTGGCGGGATCGTAGGTGCCGGCATGCCAGACGGCGCCGCCGCCGATCTTCCACGTGTCGGCCGTCCACGTCTCGCTCCCTGGCTCCCCGGCCGCGGGGATCGAGTACCAGCGCCACAGGCTCTTGCCGGTTTCCGCGTCGAAGGCTTCGACGAATCCACGGGGGCCCATCTCGCCCGGCCCCGAGATCCCGACGATCACCTTGCCCTTCACGACCATGGGGGCCTGCGACACGAAGTAGCCTTCGGCGTAGTCGGCGATCTTCGTCTCCCATACCGGCTTCCCCGTCTTGGCCTCGAGGGCGACGAGATACGCGTCCAGGGTGCCGAAGATCACCTTGTCTTTCGAAAGCGCGACGCCGCGATTGTGAGGAATGAGGCGCACGAGCGCGCCGACGTCCTCGGGAATCCTCCGATCGCGCTTCCACAGGAGCTCGCCGGTGGCGGCGTTGATGGCCTGCACCCGGTTGACACCCAGGGCCGTGGAGGTCGTGAACATGATGCCGTCGTTCACGATCGGCGTCGTCTGCTGATCGCCGAGCGTGCCTCCGGCGAAGATCCACTTCGGCACCAGCTTCTTGACGTTGCCGGTATTGATCTGCTCGAGCGGGCTGAAGCGCCAGCCCGAGTACGTCCGGTTGTACATGAGCCAGTTGGCGCCGTCGCTGCCGGCATTCAACAGCCGGTCATCGGTGACGTCTCGCCACTCAGCGGCCAGCGCCGGCCCGGGGGTCAGCCAGAAACCCAGGACAACGAGTGCGGCAAGGACGAACCTGATGAGTACGCTCATAGCCTTCTCCGCTGTCACGTTCACCGTTGTGAATTTCACGTCAACGACTCACGGGGAACACGGCCACTGGATCGATTCGGGTCTGCCTGGCCCGGACGCTCACCCCCCTCGGATCCGGTGCCGGGATGCTAGTGGCCCCCGGCAATTCATGTCAACCGCGGCTCGAACGGGTCCGGCGCCACGGCGACAGAACGCATGGGTTCGATCAACGACCATCGGTCAGCCTGAATTCTACGGGGATCAGCACCCACATCGCGACCGGGCCCGCTTCATTGCGCGCCGGTTCGAAGCGCCACTGCCGGACGGCGTCGACGGCCGCTCGATCGAGCTCGGCATGACCGGTGGATTCTTGCACGACGATATCGCCCACACGTCCGTCGGTCTCGATATGAACGCGAAGGAGTGTCAAACCCTGGAGACCGCGTCGGCGGGCCGCCGGGGGATATGGTGGGCGGACCTGATACCCGCCGCGCGGTTCCGCCGGGCGCACGACCATGCGGCCAGAGGGCTCCGACGGCAGCAGCGCAGCGGTGGCAGTGCCGCGCGGCCATCCGGCCGGACCCGGTCCCGACGCACTCGAAACGTCTTGGCTCGCGCCCTCGTGGCGTACGACGTGACGCGGCACCGCCATCGCGGCATCCGTCGATTCGGAGTCGGCCACCGGTGCCGGAGGGTCGGCAGTGCTCGCTTCCGGCGGTGGGGACGCGACGATCGAGGGTCGCGCTGGCGACGGCTGCGCTGGCGCGCTCGGCAACATCGGGCCTGCCGGCAACGCCGATGATTTTCCGTCCGGGCGCGGCAGTGGCGACGCTCGGTCTCGCGGTCTCAGTTCCGGCGCACGTGACGTCGTGACCGGGCGTGGCGTCGAGGGTCGATGTTTCCGCGAGTCAAGGTCGGGCGCGACGGCCGTCGGCGGCTCCAGCGTCATCCACGCGACACGCGGCAGCACGGTGCGCGGCCCCAGCGCCTGGAACCCGGCCATCACCGTCAGGGCCAGGACCGTATGAATGGCCCCTGATACCGCCAACGGCCCGAGCCTGCTGATCACGCCGTCGAATACGACAGCAGCGATCCACCCCACAGCCGACTCCCTCCGCGACGCCGTCTTGAGAGCCGCCGCGTGCACACCGGAGGGCGGATTCTACCAGGATCAGAAGACGTACGGCAGGCCCGCCAGGACCGCGAGCCGGTTGACGCCGACTCTCTTTCCGCAGATCCTCGGCGGGCGGCGATCCGTCCGCGGATCCACGTCGTGACGTTCGAACCGGGAGGACATTCCATGATCAGAGCGGCGATCCTCGTAGCCCTCCTGAGTGCGGCAGTTCCAACTCTCGGTCTGGCGCAGACGGCGGAAGATTTGAGAAACGACGAACGAACGCCCGGAGATGTCCTGACCTACGGCATGGGTTACAGCCAGCAACGCTACAGCCCGCTGACGCGCATCAATCGCGACAACGTCAAGCGGCTCGTGCCGGCCTGGTCGTACAGCATGGCCGACAACCGCGGCCAGGAAGCCCAGCCACTCGTCAAGGACGGCGTCATCTATCTCACGGATCACGAAAAGACCGTCGCCCTCGACGCGCGCACCGGCAAGCAGATCTGGAAATCAGTGATCGAGTATCCGCCGGACACCACGCGGGTGGTGTGCTGCGGCATCGTCAACCGCGGTGCCGCGCTGTTCGAGGGCAGGCTCTACCGGACGACGCTCGATGCGCACGTCATCGCGCTCGACATCAAGACGGGCAAGGAAGTCTGGCGCACGAAGTCATCCGATCCGAAGGACGGGTATTCGATGACGGTCGCGCCGTTGGTGGCGAACGGCGTGGTGATCGCCGGAGTGGCGGGCGCCGAGTTCGGCCATCGCGGATATCTCGAAGGGTTCGACGCCCAGACCGGCGCTCAGCTCTGGCGCACGTACACGATCCCCGCGCCGGGCGAGCCGGGCGCGGAGACCTGGGCCGGCGAGTCGATGAAGACGGGTGGCGGCAGTACCTGGATCACCGGGTCGTACGATCCCGACCTCGATCTCGTCTTCTGGGGAACGGGCAATCCCGCTCCGTGGAACCCCCTCGGCCGCAAGGGCGACAATCTCTACACCAACTCCATCCTGGCCATCCAGCCGAAGTCCGGCAAAGTGGTCTGGTGGTATCAGATGACGCCGAGCGACCCGTTCGATTACGACGGAGTCAATGAACTGGTCCAGGCCGACCTCACGGTCGACGGGACGCCGCGCAAGGTCGTGATGCAGGCGAACCGGAACGGGTTCCTCTATGTCGTCGAGCGCGCGACCGGGAAGCTCTTAGCCGCGAACAAATTCGTCAAGGTCACCTGGGCCGAGCGCATCGACATGACGACTGGGCGTCCGGTCTGGACCGAGGAGACGAAGGCCGCCCTCGAGGGAAAGAAGGTGCAGGTTTGGCCTGCGCTCACCGGCGGGAAGAACTGGGCCCCGATGTCGTTCAGCCCGGTCAGCAAGCTCATCTACGTGAACACGCTCGACTTCGGGTGGGAATACCAGCCACTGCCTCTCGATCAGGTCTCGAATCTCAAGGCCGGCCAACCACACTACGGCGTGACTCGGCCCTGGCCGTATCTCTTCGACGACCCGAATGGCCGCGGCTATCTCCGCGCGATCGATCCCCTCACCGGCCAATCGAAGTGGGCGGTGCCCTTCAAGAGTCCCAATATCTCGGGCACGCTCGTGACGGCGGGCGGGCTCGTGTTCACCGGCCGACTCACCGGCGAGTTCATGGCGGTCGATTCGGAGAGCGGCAAGACCCTCTGGGAGTTTCAGACGTCGGCGGGCATCGTCGGGCAGCCGATCACCTGGGAGCTCGACGGCAAGCAATACGTGACCATCACCAGTGGTGCCACCGGCCCCTACGTGATGCGCGCGGGTGATCCCAATCTCGCTCACGTTCCCGCGGGGGGCAGCCTCTGGACGTTCAAGCTCTTCGAGGAGTATGGAGCGCCTCAGCGCTGAGCTTGCGATTGAGACTGGCGAACAGGATGTGGCTCGCGTGGATGGCGGGGGCGGTGTTCGTGCTCGCCCCCGTCGCGTCAGTCTCGTGGGCGCAGACCGATGCCGAAAAGGTCGCGGTCGGTGCGATGGTGTACGCGGACTACTGTGCGAACTGTCACGGCGAGCAATTGCGAAACACGACGGGAGGAGCGACGTTCGATCTCCGCCGGCTACGCTCTACCGATCGTGACCGCTTCGTCTCCGTCGTGCTGAATGGAAAGAGCCAGATGCCGCCCTGGCGTGGCGTTTTACAGTCTCACCAGATCGAATCGATCTGGGCGTACATCCGGGCCACGCTCGATCGTTAGGGTGTGACGAGCCGACGGCGAACCTAGCTGGCCGGGACGATGCGCTGGCGGTCCTCGTTGAGGCAGCGTCCGACCACCGGAATCGGCCGCATCTCTTCGCCGATCTCCAGGACGCCCCGTCGCGCCGCCTCGCAAGCCTCCGGTGTGGGGAACGACAATTTCTCGACGGCGCGCCCCGAGCCAACGGCCGTGTAGTTCAGGACCGTGAAGGCCCAGACCGGGACGCCCGCATTCGCAGACGTGTCTTCACCAGCCGCACGCGCGCCCCGGAGGCGAGCTCCGCCCACCAGCGCGATCGCAAGCGCGAGACAACACACGATTCGCCTCAAGGCGTTCCTCCCCGGCTCCCGTCGTTGCGCGAGGTCTTCGCGAGAAGACGCGGCAGCGTCCTTCGTAGGTGCAAGGGGTGTACCAGAAGCGAAAGGGCCGGTGAATGACGCGGAGGTGAGCCGGCGCGGCTCGCTTACTCGAAGATCACCTTGTCGACGTTTTTCGCTGACGACAGACCTTTTATCTCGGCCTTCCCGCGGATGCCTCGCATGATCGCGCGGTCGAGATTTGCGCCGCTGACGTCGGCTCCAAAGAGATTCGCGCCGGTCAGGTCGGCCATGGAGAGGTTGGCGAAGGACAGCTCAGCCCGTGCCAGATTTGCGCCCGAGAGGTTCGCGCCCGTCAAATTGGCGCTCGTCAGAAACACACGCATGAGTCCCATCGGCTGGTTTCGCATGTCAGCCGCCATGTCGGCGCCGGAGAGATTGGCGCCGGTCAGGTTCGCGTTCGACATGTTGGCGATGATGCGAGCTCCTGAAAGATTGGCCTGCACGAGGGTGGCCCTGGTGAGCAGGACTCCGAAGAGGCTGGCCCTGGTCAGGTCCGCCTTCGTGAGGTCCGCGTCGCCCATGAGAGCGATGTCCAGGTTGGCGCCGCTCAGATCCGCGCCGTTCAGCATCGCGCGGGTCAATTGCGCACCGAAGAGGTTCGCGTGCGCCATGATCGTCCTCGACAGGTTCGCGCCGCTCAAGTTGGCTCGCTTGAAATCGACGCCCGTGAAGTCGAGGCGCGAGAGGTCCTTGCCCGCCAGGTCGACGGGCCGACGCTCACTCGCAGCGCCGAGTAGCTCCATGACCTGTTCGCGGGTGACGTCGGCAGCGTCCGCGACACCGAGGAGAGCGCCGAAGACACACATCGCCACGCCGTAGGAATACAGCGCGGTGATCATCACTCCCACGTGATGCTTTTGCCGCGGTACTTGCTGCGGACGAAGGCGATGACCTTCAAGATGTCGTCCTCGGTGAGGGCGCCTATTTTCCCCCAGGCCGCCATCCCGGCGCTCGTCCCGAAGTAGAGCGTTTGGAACATCCCCTTGTCCGTGCCGTTGCGCAGATGGCGCCAGTTGCCGCTGGTGAGATTGGGGCCGATCAGACCGGAGAGATCGCCTCCGTGGCAATGGGTGCACGCATACGCTCGCGCGAGCTTGAACCCCGCGGCGACGGCGTCGGGGTCACGGTTATACGGGTTCTTGCCGCTTTCTTTGAATTGTCTGACGGCGGCGGTGTCGTCGCTTTTCGCATGCAGAAGCTGGGCGAGCTCGTCGTCACCGGGGTCCGCGGTGGACCGCGCGTGGGGGATGGCGGCGGCGAGGAGAAGGACGAGAAGAGCGAGGCACCGAGCCTTCCAACGCAGCGTCATCGTCTCACTCGTTCTGCCGACAGCTACTGATAGCGCTCGCTGACCACGCCCGGCTTGACCTCGTCGGGCTTGCGCACGAGCGCTCCCGGCACCAGCGGCACACCATACGCCTCGAGGATCTTGCGGATTTCGGCCTCCTTGCGGTTGAGTACCGCGTCCAGCTGCGCTTGACGCTCCCGGTCGCCTTTCCGGACTCCCATGGAGATCTCGTACGTGAACGGCACCTCGAGTCCCGGGATCGCCGGCACCGGCACCACCTCGAGGGGCACGGATTGTTTCTTCGCGAAGTAGCCCGCCACCGGCCCCCAGACGACGGCGACGTCGGTCTTACCGGCCGCCACGTCTTCGACGATCTGACCGGGGTGCTCCGTCGTGTAGTCGATCGTCAGTCGGTAGGAGACGACGTTGCCCATGAGTCCCTTCTTGATCATCGCGTCGCCCGGCGGCGTCGCCGCGACGACGCCGATCCTCGCGCTGCGAAGCGCGGGGTCGTCCCAGGAACGGACCTGAAAGCCACGGTCGCGAGCGTAGACGAACACATACGTCGAACGGTAGTACGGTTGCGTCCAGCGGACCTGATCGTACCCGTTGGGGATGCCCATCACGACGTCGCACTGATTCGCCCGGAGCGTGTTTCTGATGAACCCGCGGCGGTCCGGCCACCATGTGAAGGTCGGCGTGGCGCCGAACTCCCTGGCGATGAGCTCGACGATCTTGTTCTCGAAGCCTTCCAACCGCTCGTTCGAATACGGCAAGTTGTTGGGGTCGGCGCAAACGCGGAAGGTCGCTCGCGACCCTTGGGCCTGCGAGCCCGCAGGCGACAGCAGTGAGGCCCCGACGGCAAGCGCCACGACAGTGAGAATTCTCACGGAGGCCATCGTTCCACCCCCTGGAAAGAGATCACCCCGCCGAGGCGGGGTGATCTCAGCCAGCACAGGACGACACGCTCGGCGCCGGTGGAGTGACCGCCGGCGCCGAACGCCTTACGGAAGAGAAAAGACGGTCAGCACGCCACCGAGCGTGGTGTACTCCGCGAGTTTCTTGTACGCACCGACCGCGCCGAGCCCTTCACTGTCTCCTTCGAGGCCGGCCGCGAGTCCGATCCCCGCCCAGCCGCCGATACCCGACAGGACGGCGACGTACTGCTTGCCATCCGGCCCGATGTAGGTCATCGGGTTCCCGATGATCCCGGACGGCGTCTTGAACTTCCACAGCTCCTTGCCGGTTCTCGCGTCCACCGCCTTCATGTACCCCTCGAGGGTTCCGTAGAACGCGACATCCGTGGCGGTGACGAGTGCGCCACTCCACGCCGAGAACCGCTCCTTGTTGCTCCACACGATCTTGCCTGTCGCGGCGTCCCAGGCGATGAAGGCGCCCATGTGCCCGCCGGGTCCGGGGAACATCCGCAACGTCGCGCCGACGTAGGGCTGTCCCGCGGTGTACTTCACCTCGAACGGCTCGTAGTCCATGCAGACGTGGTTGGTGGGGACATAGAACAGCTTCGTCCGCGGTGAGAACGCTGCGGGCTGCTGATCCTTGCTGCCCAGCGCGGCCGGACAGACGCCCTGCGAGTTCTTCCCGGCTTGCGTCCGCATCGCAGCGACTTCAACTGGCCGACCCGTCTGCTTGTCCACGTGCGTCGCCCAGTTGACGTCCGGATCGAACTTCTCGGCGACGAGCAAGCTGCCGTTGGTGCGGTCGAGCGTGTAACCGAACCCGTTTCGATCGAAGTGCACGAGAGCCTTGACCGGCTTGCCGCCGATGGTCAGATCGGCCAGAATCATCTCGTTGACGCCGTCGTAATCCCACGCGTCCCACGGCGTCATCTGGTAGCCCCACTTCGCCTTTCCCGTGTCGACGTCGCGCGCGAAGATCGTCATCGACCACTTGTTGTCGCCGGGGCGCTGGCTCGGATTCCAGGTCGACGGATTCCCGGTCCCGTAGAACATGAGGTTGAGGGCCGGATCGAAGGCGTACCAACCCCAGGTCGTGCCCCCGCCCGTCTTCCACTGATCGCCCTGCCACGTCGCCACCCCCTGGTTCTTCTGACCGAAGTGCGGGTTGGCCTTGTTGAAGTCGTCGGCGAGCAGAATCTCCTCGTCCGGGCCCATGCTGTAGGCGCGCCAGACGCGCTGCCCGGTCTTGATGTCATAGGCCGTCACGTGCCCGCGCACCCCGAACTCGCCGCCGCTCACGCCAACGATGACCTTGTCCTTCATGACGTGCGGCGCCCCGGTCATCGTCGCGCCGACCTTGGGATCGGCGTTCTCGGCCTTCCAGACCTCTTTGCCGGTCTTGGCGTCGAGCGCGGCCAGGACGCCATCGAGCTGGTTCAGGAAGATCTTGCCGTCCGCGTACGAGAGGCCACGGTTGACGTTGTCACAGCACGCGACGGCCTGAACGCTCGGGTCCTGCTTCGGGAGGTACTTCCACTTGATCTGGCCCACGTCCGGGCCCTTCAGGTCGAGCGCGTAGACGTTGTTGGGAAACGATGTGTGAACGTACATCGTGTCGCCGATCACGAGGGGCGCTCCCTCGTGCCCACGGAGCGTGCCGGTCGAGAACGTCCACGCTGGCCGCAGGTTCTTGACGTTGTCTCTGGTGATCTGGTTGAGGGTGCTGAAGCGGGTGGCTGCGTAGTCCTTGCCCGGCATCACCCACTGTTTGTCGTCGGTCTGCAACTGGAGGAGTTCCTGGTTCGCATATGCGCCCCAGGCCATCAGCACGAGGACGAGGACGCAAGCTACGGAGACGCTACGCCTCATCGCGACGCTCCTTTCAGGAGTGATTCGAAGTCCCGAGCCCTCGATCGGTGAGATCCCGAAACGCCGCGAACGGAGAGCTATTCGGCGTCGTCAGGTCGCGTCCGGCCCGTCTCCGAAGTCGTCCTGGTACGAGTTGATCTCGGCGTCCATCTTGATCTCGACCACGGTCGGCGTCTCCCACGTCATCGCTGCCACCTCCTTTGCTCGCCTCTCGGCCTCGACGATCCGCGTGCAACAGCCGCGAGGGCGCTGATGCTAGGTGAGCGATTCCCCGCTGTCAACCAAGGGTCTGGGGCGCGGCGGCCGTCGGCGCTCGGTACCGAAAGGTCACGTCCCCTGGCGCGGTCGCGCCGGCGCGCGCGGCTTCGATGAGCTGGTGATCGGGTGACAGTCCGCAGACGGGATCCGTGGCCTGGGCTCGGCCGGTCAGCTGGAACGCCTGACAGCGACAGCCGCCGAAGTCGACGACGCGGCGGTCACAGCTACGGCAGGGCTCGGGCATCCAGGCTTCGCCGCGGAAGGCGTTGAAGCCGCCGGAGAGCTCCCAGATCTCGGCGAGCGGCCGGTCCTTCACGTTGTCGAACGTGAGTCCGGGAAGCGTGTGAGCGGCGTGACAGGGCAGTGCGAGGCCGTCGGGACTCACGAGCAGGAAGCGCCGGCCCCAGCCATCCATGCAGGCCGGCGGAACGTCACGGTAGTAATCGGGGACGACGAAGAGGACTTCCATGCGTCCGCGCAGGCGCTGACGGGCCTCGGCGGCCACGGCCCGGGCGCGCTCGAGCTGCTCGCGCGTCGGCAGCAGCGCCGAGCGATTCAGAAGGGCCCAGCCGAGGTACTGCGTGTTGGCCAGCTCGAGGCGGTCGGCGCCGAGCCGCTCGGCCAGCGCGATGACGTCGACGACGTGATCGAGGTTGTCGCGATGCAGGACGACGTTGAGCGTGAGCGGCAGGCCCAGCGCCTTGACCCAGCCGGCGACCTCCAGCTTGCGCTCGAAGGCCCGATGGCCGGCGATCCGATCCGACTCCGCCGCGCGGACGTCCTGGATCGAGATCTGGACGTTGTCCAGGCCGAGCGCCCGGAAGCGCTCGAGCCGATCGCGCCGGAGCGGAATGCCGCTCGTGATCAGATTCGTGTACAGATCGAGCCCGCGGGCGCCGGTGATGAGCGCCTCGAGGTCGTCGCGGACGAGGGGCTCGCCGCCCGTGAGGTTGAGCTGGACGACCCCGAGATCCTCGGCCTCGCGGAACACGCGCAGCCAGGTGTCGGTGTCGAGCTCCTCGCCGTGCGTTGCGTAGTCGAGCGGGTTGGAGCAGTAGACGCAGCGGAGCGGGCAACGATACGTCAGCTCGGCGATGAGCGTGTAGGGGCGCGAGGCCTCCGTCACGGAGCGTCCTGGACGAGGCCGCGGTCGGCCATCGTCTGCAGAAAGGCGACGACGTCGCGCTCGACGTCCGGCGCGTCCCTCCCGTACTTCCGGGAGAGCTGGTCGACGATCTCGGCCAGTGAGTGCTCGCCCGTGCAGAGCTTCAGGATGTCGGCGGCCGTCTCATTGAGCTCGAGGCCCTTCTCCGGATAGAGCAGCATGTAGCGCGTCGACTTGCGGTCGAAGCGGAGCCGCGCCTTGCTGGCGAGCCGCGGCCGCGTGGTGGCCGAGATCATCAGTCCGCCCGCGCGCCGCCCGGGCCCCAGCCGGGATCCACGTACGCCGCGTAGGTACAGTCGAGGAGGTGCCAGAGGATCTCGGTCTTGCGGATCAGCGCCGCCACGCACCGTGCCTGGAGCTCGTGGGTCGTGGCGTGGCGGATGACGAAGTCGATGGCCTCCTCCGAGTCGCGGCGGGCGCGGGGCACGCGCGAGCGGAAGTACGCCAGCATGTCCGGGCTCACCCACGGATAGTGCTGCTCCCACGCCAGCACGCGCTTGGACATGAGATCGGGCGCGAAGAACTCGGTCAGCGAGGAGGCCACGGCCTCGACGAGGCTGCGCTCGCGCACGAGCTCGACGTAGGCGTCGCAGGCGAAGCGCACGCCGGGCAGCACGGAGCGGCAGCTCGCCACTTCTTCGCGATCCAGGCCCACGCCGTCGGCCAGCCGGAGCCACAGCTCGAGCCCGCCCTCACCGACCTCGGCGCCGTCGTGATCGTGAATCCGGCGGATCCACATGCGCCGGAACGCCGGATCCTCGGACTTGGCCACGATGATCGCGTCCTTGATGGGAATCCGCGTCTGGTAGTAGTAGCGATTCAGCACCCACTGCTGGAGCTGAACCTTCGTCAGCTTGCCGTCGTGCATGAGCCGGTGATAGCGGTGGTGGTCGTGATATCGCTGCTCGCCTTCACGGCGGATCCACGCGATGAAGTCGTCCTTCGCCAGCGGCGCTCCGGGCACCGTCACAGGCTCATCTCCATGCCGTCGTAGGCGACCTCCCACCCGCGCGCGGCGACCTGCGCGCGCTCGGGGGAGTCCTCGCGCAGCAGCGGGTTGGTGTTGTTGAGGTGGATGAGGATCCGCCGCGAGGCGCGCAGCGCGCCGAGGGCGGCGAGACTTCCATCCGGGCCGCCGACCGGCGCGTGCGCCATGTCGCGGGCTCGCTTTTCACCGAGCCCGAGCGCCGGCAGCTCGTCCTCCGACCAGAACGTGCCGTCGAAGAACACCGCCTCGGCGTCCTGGAGGGCCTGCGTGACGGCCGACGAGACCCCGCCGACTCCCGAGAAGTACGCGAGCACGGTCCCCGTCCGCGTCTCCCGGATGCGGAGACCGACGCTGTCTTCGGCATCGGGCGACAACGCACCCTCCAGATGGATCGGCAACTTGCCCGGCACCGGCGCGGCCTCCACGGTGAGGCCGCTCGCCAGCTCGTCCTCGCGACCGAGCTTCAGGGCTCGCCACGTGACCTGGTCGTCGAACCGCTCGAGCGTGCGGTAGAGGACGTTGCCTTCGGTGAAGCCGCGACGCACGCGCTCGGTGGCGAAGACCGTCAGCGGGTGCGACTCGCGAAGCGACAGCAGCCCGAGGCAGTGATCGAGGTCGCCGTTCGTGAGGACGAGGGCGGCGATGGGGGAATGCCGGGGCTTCTTCGGATGGAGGGGCGGAAAGCCCTCGATCTGCTGACGGATCTCCGGTGAGGCGTTCAGGAGAACCCAGTGCTCGCCGTCGCCGCTGATCGCGACGCTTTCCTGGGTTCGCGGGGTCGCTTTCACGGTGCCGGCGCGGACGCCTCGACAGTTGGGGCAGCCGCAATTCCATTGTGGGAACCCACCGCCCGCGGCGGAGCCGAGCACCCGGATGCGCATGTCAGCGGCCAAGACACCAAACCCTTCGGTCGACGCATGGCCGGCGCGAAGGGCTGGGTTCGGGAGCTACCTTAGAAGCGGTCGTCCTGCTCGCGGTCGAAATCGTCCTGATACGAGTTGATCTCTGCGTCCATCTTCACTTCGACGAAAGCCGGCGCTTCCCACGTCATCGAATCACCTCCGCGAGAGATCCAGCGACTACCCACCTCTGAGTGGCTGGCATGATAGACGCCGCCCCGACGGGTCGTCAAGAGGAGCCTATTCCTTCAACGCCAGGATCGCCACCACCCCGATCAGCTCCTGCATGCTGACGGGCTTCGCCACGTGGTACTGGAATCCGGCACGCAGCACGCTGGCGCGGTGCTCGGGGCCGGTGTAGGCCGTCAGGGCGGCCGCGGGGGTGGTCCCGCCGCGCTCCGGTGGGAGCGCGCGAACCTGCCCGATCAGCCAGTAACCGCCCTTCCCCGGCATCGAGAGGTCGCTCAGCAGCACGGTGGGGCGCTCGCGTTGCAGAACCTCCAGCGCTTCTTCCGCGGTACCGACCGCGGTCACCGTAGCTCCATCACGCTCGAGGATCTCCGTCACCACGTCCCGGACGTACGGCATGTCGTCGACCACCAGTACCCGAACGCCATGGAGATGAGGTGCGTCAGCGATCCGCAATGCGGAAGCCTGCATAGGTCACCCCTCGGTCTACTCGGGATCTAGGCTCCCCAGCGCGGCGTGCACCGCTTCGACGACATCGTCGGCGCCGTACGGCTGTCCGACGATGATCTCCACGACGTCGGAGGCTCCCACCGCGGCCTCGAGCGCCTCCTTGTCCGTCGTGGTCAGGATCCACATCCTGTCCTTCAGGGAGGTCGTTTCCTTCATCAATCGGAGAAAGTTCCAGTGATTCTCATAGGGCCGGGGCAGGTCGTACACGATCACGTCCGGGTCGTGGACCTTGATGAACGCCACCAGGTCGAGCGTCCCGTTCTGGATCTCCGCCAGCCGGGCCGTCACCGTCGCGAAGCCCTCGTTCTCGAGGGCCGAGCGAATGGCCGCGATCACCTCGTCACGCGAGTTGAAGATTGCGACCAGGGGCGATGTACGAGGGGTCACGGCGGTCGTCCTCTCCCCTCGGCACGCAGGTCATGCGCAGAGGGTGCGGGCCAGCCGAGGGCCCGATGCAGCACGGGAGGAGCAAGGAGAGGAACTGACGCGAGCGACGGCTCTACGGGAGAGCCGACCATGCACCAGAGAGGCGCAGCCTCACTGCACCTCGCGACGGGCGTCGCAATGCTGAAGCTGGCGCGCCATCGATCGTCCCGCTTCGACGGCGCGCCGACAGCGATACCGCAGGAGAACGATGGACCTCGCCGTCGCCGCTGTCAAGAACTAAAAATATATTTTATTGCTCTTATATATCAAGAGGTCACTTCGGCTGTGTATGGAGAGACGGAGGCGACAGCGGCCGCGTTGCGAAGCCGCGCGCTTGCTCGTCTGGATCGGCGGCTCCTCCACCCCTTCTATCTGGGCCTTTTCTGAGCTCCGCGCGGGTCACGACTCTCACCCTCGCATGCCACCGCAGAACACGCGCAAGGGGGGCGCCGCGGCGTTCTGGAGGCCCCAGGGCACAGCGCAGGAAAAAGAAAAAGGCGCCTGCTTTCGGCGCCGCCTGTGGCATAACACTTGGCGGTGGACCACGCCGCCGGGCGCTATTGTTCCGAAGGGCGAACGACCTCGGCCCGCTTCGTGTGTCTCGCCGTGCTCGTGGTCGCCTTGCTCGTGCTGCCGACGCTTGGCCAGCGCGTCATTCAAGCGGCGGACGAGGCACGCTTCCCGCTCCTGGCTCGGGACATGCTCGAACGCGGCGTCTGGTTCAACGCACAGGTTCGCGGAAGGGTATTTCACGAGAAGCCTCCGCTCTATCCGTGGGCCATCGCCGTTCTCGCGAAGGTCCAGGGCGGCCTGACCGAAACCACGGCCCAGATCCCGGTTGCCCTCGCCGCCGTGGGTACCGTGTGGTTCACGTGCCTGCTCGGGCGGCAACTCTTCAGCGCCCGCGCTGGGCTGTGGGCGGGGCTGGTGCTCGCGACGAGCATCGGATTCTTTGTCGAAACCCAGGCACTGCTTCCCGACATGCTGGTCGCCTGCTTCATGATGGCGGCCGGGTGGCTTTTCTGGCGAGTGGTGAGCGACCCCGGCGCCTCTCGGGCCCTCACCGGCTTCTACGTCGCGCTCGCCCTGGCGGTGTTCGCCAAGGGCCCTCTGGGCGTGTTGCCGCTTCTGGTCGGCGGCACGTGGTTGTGGAGCGAATACGGCCCCGCTGGCGTCAGGCGTCTTTGGGACCGCGTCGGCGTGGCCGCGTTCGTGCTGCTGACCCTGGTCTGGCTCGTGCCGTACGTCGGCTATGGGCCGAGCAGTTTTACGCAGGATGTGCTGTGGGAAGACTGGCTCAAGTGGTACGTCGGCCGGCCGGAGATGCTGAAGCTGGCGAGTCGTGTGGGTGACGCGGCGCTGAGGTTCCTACCGTGGACGATCGTGTTGCCGCTCGTAGCGATACGTGCGGCGCGCGAGCGGCGTCACCCTGGCGTCCGATTCGTCGTGCTGTGGGTGGCAATCGCCCTGTTGGTGGTGTTGTCCTCGAACAACTTCCGGACGCGATACCTTCTGCCTCTCTACCCGGCGCTGGCATTGCTCGTCGCATACTGGGCGGATACGTTCAGGGCACCCGGCAGCCGAAGCGCACAGGTCGTCGCAGGATTCGCCCTGGTGGTCGGTGCCGTGGGTCTCACCGCGATCTTGAGTCCATCCGTTTTCGGAGCCGAAGACCTGGCCTTCCTCGATGGCGCCCGTGGGCAGGTCGCTCCGATTGCCATCGGCCTTCTGGTCATTGTCGCGGCGATCGTCTGGGGCCTCTGGGCGGCTCGAAACGGGCTCCTGGTCTGGGGGGTCGTCGCCGGAGGCGTGATCCTCCTGACGTCCGCCAACTGGC
>WNFT01000976.1_pt1 | contig 24275 bp, 24 predicted proteins | sample 5400191 | NCBI WGS metagenome assembly WNFT01 (sample SAMN13153359, study PRJNA577476) | soil metagenome | isolation source: 80 cm saprolite under Madrone tree | place: USA:California | collected 2016-06-14 | reverse complement strand
CACTCGGTCTCTTCTTGGCCGGGTGAGGGGAGGCGCAGCAGCAGTGTTTGTGGCATGTCGCTAGGGTGTTCCGAATGAGCGAAGCAGTGGCGTCACCTTGGCGCCGCCATCCCCCCCACGTTTCAAAAGACTGTACAAGGTGAACTCCGTAGTGCCAAGGGTGACGCGCGTGGTCAGGCGGAAATATTGGCTCTTGGAGTCGATTTTAGTGTTTATCGCGGCGAGCGCCTGGGGGCCCACAACAGTCCTGAACGTGTTCAGGTCAGGAAAACAGCCGGATTTACGGCCGTTGGCCAGTACTTCCGGGGTGTATTCCCCCAAATTGGGAGCCAGGCTCTCGAGTACCTGCGCGGATGCCGTGCAGACATTGATGGTCGCCGTCGCGGTCGGTAACGTAGTCACAAAAGGTGCAATCTTGCGATACCGATCCGCGCCGAATCCCGGCAGGTTCATCAATTCGGTGGGCGACATCATGGGCCAGTTGCCCGTCCGGTAGGGTGGAGTCTGCGAGGTATAAATCTGGTCTTCAGCGCCGTCCGGACTCCCGGGCATGTCGTCGGCATCGATCCAATCGCGCGCCATACCCGCCCATTTGGGCTCGAGCCCGACCGATTGCAGCAACCGTTGGAACTGCTCCAACGGCTGCGGATCCTGGATGGCGCCCTGGGGTCCTGCGCCCGGTATGACGTGCGCCAAGTTGTTCAGATTGAAGCGGCCTGTCATATCTTCCAACTGGCCCTGCAAGGTACCGATGGGTTCTCCTTCGGGGTTGTCCTGGGGAGTGATCGGCAAGGGCTGGGTGGGCTGCGCCCAAGGCCCAATCAGCGTCGTCTGAGTGGGGCTGTTTTGCAGATCCTGCGCCAGCACATCGGCGGCCAGCGCTTCGGCCCCCATGCCGAAATGCAGGGCTTGCTCCGCGGCCAGGACGCCGATGGCGCGGCGCCGTTCGAGAAATCCGTCGAAGGTCAGCTTCGTCGCCAGAATGGTGGCGAGCGCCACCAGTATGAGCGCGATGATGAGTGCCACGCCGCGGCTTTTCATGCGCTTCGCGCAACCGTTAACGAGGTCGCGGCGACCTCGTCCGATGATATGGTGAAAAATCATCCGGCGACCTCGATGAGTCGGCGTATGCGTCCCCAATCCTTGAATTCGATGATGAGTTCGACGGCCACCGGCCGGGTCACATTACCCTCGGACTGCGGCATGCCCGGCGGCGGCCACTGGCTCTGCCAGGTTTGAGTGGTGGCGTCGAGGTAGCGCAATTGGATTGCCTTGACGCCGGTGAACAGGTCTTGAATCACCGGTGTGTTGCCCTGCACGGCGTCCAAATTGACTTGGTAGCTGCGCTTGAGCACGTCGTCGACCAGGCCGTAGGACACGCGCTGCAAGGTGCTGCGCTGCTGACCGGCCGTGTTCGACCAGCCGGCGCGCGTCAGATCGACGATCGACGCGACGCTCGAGCTCTTGCTGCCGCCGAAGTTTGAGCCTGAGTTGAAGCTCTGGCTGGAAAAACTTTGGCTGGCGAAGCTCAGTCCCGAGCTCGAGCCGGAGCTCGAGCTCGTTGGGGTGCTGAGCGTGCCGATCCCGCCGGTGCCCCGCATCGCCGGCAAGAGGCCTTGGCCCAAGATATCGCGCACGGGACGCGGCACCGCTTCCGCGAAGTCCTGCATCATCATGCGCATCCCGAATTCTATTTCGCGCGAGCGCTTCAGCGACTCCTCGGTGCGCTCGGCCGAGATGCGCGCGGCCCGGTAAGTTCCGTAACCCAGAGCGGACATGATTCCGAGGATGAGCAATGCCACCAGGACTTCGATCAGGGTGAAGCCGGCGATCGCGTCTCGGGATGGCTTGCGCTGACGGTTCATGGGTGCGTCGGCGTTGGCACTGGCGCTGGTGTGGGCGTCGGCGTTGGCGTCTGGCCGTAGCCGCCCGGGGTGAGCGGCGTCGAGCCGATCGGAGTGGCGCCGGGCGTGCCCGGCGCGGCCGTGTTGCCCGGCGGCGGGGCCAGGGTGCTGCCGACGGTCCAGTCCGCCGAATTGGAGCTGCCGGGTGTGGCGATCGCGCTCCCCAGAAATCCCGTGGATTCGGCCAGCGGATTGCCCTTGGTTTTGGCATCTCCGGCATAGACGCGCACCACCACGCGCTTCATGGTGGCGATGCTGGTATCGAAATAGCGGGTGTCGTAGTGCCAGGTCCGATTGGCGAAGTTGATTTCTCCGGTGTCGGTATTTTGCCCGAATTTGGTCAGATTCAAGCGGACCTCGGAGAGTCGATTGAGCGCCATCCACTGTGCGAGAGTTTTATCGCGCAAATAGCCGCTGGTCCGTGCGGTGCCGCTCACTGCGAGCATCAAGGCGGCAAGACCCATTGCGACGACCATCAAGGCGACCAGAACTTCGATCAGCGTGAAGCCTCGGCTGGGGTGAATATCGCGCGGCGGTCGCCGAGTCACGTGCGCTTCCCCGGATGATCCGAACTCAAGCGAGTGATTTTGCCGAGGGCGTCTCCATCCACCGAAGCCCTCGACGCGGTGCCGTCCCGCAGCAGCGTCAGACGAAACGGCGTCCCTTCACCGCTCGCCGCAATGGCCAGCTGGGGCGTCGGCGCTGTATCGCTGGTCAGTTTCCGGTCCATGGGCTTGATCACGACGACCTGAGAATCGAGCTCGAGCTGGAAGCTCACGCCTTTGGGCAAGTCGCGACGGCGAAATTCGTGTTCCTGATCGAGCGCCGTCCAGCGGTCGCGGCGCGAATCATAGACGACGAATTCGTAGGCGGCCGGTTCGATCCGCATGCCGAAATCCCGGCCCTCCAGCAGCGCGCGCTCGTGTAGCAGGCCGACCAAGCCCTCGATGCGCCGGCTCTCTTCGTCAAGTTGAGCGTCGCGTCCCGTGGTGCCGATCGACAGCACGGCGAGCGAGATGACGATGGCCATGATCACGACCACCACCAAGATCTCGACCAGCGTGAAGCCCTTGCTGCGCATGCGGAGGCACTGCCAAGCGCTCTGCCTACCTCTGTTCGAGCGTCGAGGTGCTGATGTCGGCGTCGTAGCCTTCACCGCCGGGCTTGCCGTCGCGGCCATACGTGGTGATCTCGTAATCACGGCCGTCGGCGCCCGGGCTCACGTATTGATACGTGTTGTTCCACGGATCCTTGGGCAGGGACCCCAAGTAGCCGCCCGACCGGTAGTTCGTGATCGTGGGGTCGACCGGCTGTTTGACCAGAGCCTGCAGTCCCTGCTCGGTGGTCGGGTATTTGAAGTTGTCCAGACGGTAGAGGTCCAGGGCCGTCTGAATCGCCCGAATATCGCTTTGCGCGCGGGTAACACGCGCCTTGTCGACATTTTCGAGAATTTTTGGCACCACGAGCGCACCGAGCACTGCGAGAATGACGACCACGACCATGATCTCGATAAGAGTAAAACCGCCTTGAGCGTTGCGCATGGTGACCTCGAAAATTCCTGGGATGATACCAAAATAGGGGACAACGATGCCTCGTGACGCCGCAAATCGCTTCGCAAACATCGCTGCCGCGCTACAGTGGGATCGCGGCCGATGGATTTGGTTGCTTATCATTCTTCTGGCGCTGGATGCGGTGTTGGGTCTTGGCGACAGCGTGGGGCAGCTCCTACGCTATGATCGCAGTGCTATTGCGGCCGGCGGATGGTGGCGGTTGCTCACAGCCCACATCGTGCATCTGGACATCCACCACCTGGCGCTGAACGAGCTGGGCTTGGTGCTCATGTGGTCGCTGTTCGCGCAGGACTATGATGCCGTGGAGTGGTGCGCGATCGTGTCGGCGGGTGCGTTGGCGATCAGTTCCGGCCTTTGGTGGCTGAGTCCGCGCGTCGCCTGGTATGTCGGCGCGTCCGGCGTTCTGCATTCGGTGATGGCCGCGGGCGCCGCGAAGCACCTTGCGGAGCGCTCCTGGGACCGTTGGATCCTGGTCACCGGCCTGTGCGCCAAGCTGGCATGGGAGCAGTGGGGCGGCGCGAGGGCGCCTTTGGTCGTCGTCGACGCACATCTGTATGGAGCCTGCTCCGGATTTGTCGTTGGGGCAGCACTGTCCGCAAGGACCGCTATAATTCGCCACCGCTCGAGCGGCTAGAGGCTTGAACTCCATGTCACTTGCATTTGTTTTTCCCGGTCAAGGATCGCAGTCGATCGGCATGATGAGCGCGTTGGCGAAAATCTCCCCGACGATCGGGGCGACCTTTGCCGAAGCCTCGGCCGTGCTCGGCTACGATCTTTGGCGGCGGTGCCAGGAAGGACCGCTCGAATTGCTCAATTCCACCGAGTGCACTCAGCCCGCGATGTTGACGGCCGGCGTCGCCACCTATCGACTGTGGCGCGAACGCGGCGGCGCTCAGCCTGAGATGATGGCGGGCCACAGTCTCGGCGAGTTCACGGCGCTGGTGGCCGCAAACACCTTGGATTTCAGAGCGGCGGTCGACTTGGTGAAGTATCGCGGTGAATTGATGCAGGCGGCCGTGCCGCCGGGTCAAGGCGCCATGGCCGCCATTCTGGGACTCGAGGACATCGATATCGACGAAGCCTGCCGCGAGGCCTCGCAGGGTGAGGTGGTGGAGGCGGTCAACTTCAACGCGCCCGGACAAGTCGTGATTGCGGGTGTTGCCACGGCGGTTGCGCGCGCCATCGAGATCGCCGCCGCCAAGGGTGCGCGCCGAGCCTTGGCCTTAGCCGTAAGCGTGCCGGCGCACAGCTCCCTCATGCAACCGGCGGCGGATCAATTGCGTGTGCGGCTGGAGAGCACCGCATTCACTCCGCCTTCGGGGGTCGCCGTGTATGGAGTCGATGTCAAAACGCATACCACCGCGGAAGGCATTCGCGCCGGGCTTGTCAAACAGCTGTATACGCCGGTGTATTGGGCGGCGACGGTGCGCACGATGGTCACGGCGGGCGCGACCCAGATCGTGGAGTGCGGTCCGGGCAAGGTATTGACGGGCTTGAACCGGCGAGTGGACAAGAACCGCGATCTCAAGATGATGGCGCTGGAGGATCCGCTGAGCCTGGACGATGCGCTCGCGGCGGTCACGATCTAATTTGGGGATCCTATGTTGAATGGAGAGATTGCCTTGGTCACCGGCGCCACGCGCGGCATTGGCGCGGCCATCGCCGATCGCCTTGCCCGCGACGGCGCCCGAGTCATCGGAACCGCCACGACGGCGGACGGGGCCGCCCGGATCAGCGCGAGTCTGGCGGCGCAGGGCGGCCGCGGCGTGGTTTTGGACGTCGTCAAACCGGACTCGATCGAGGCGGTGCTCGACGATATCGAAGCCAAGGAAGGGGCCGTCGGCATCCTTTGCAACAATGCCGGGATCACGCGCGACACCTTGCTGTTGCGCATGAAGGAAGAGGATTGGGACGCCGTGCTGGATACGAATCTGGCCTCGGTATTCCGGCTGTCAAAGGCCGTTTTGCGCGGCATGATGAAGGCGCGCAAAGGTCGCATCGTCAGCATCACCTCGGTCGTGGGTCTGACCGGAAATCCCGGACAGGCCAACTATGCCGCCGCCAAGGCCGGAATCATCGGTTTCACGAAGTCGCTGGCTCGGGAGGTGGGCTCGCGCGGCATTACGGTGAATGCGATCGCGCCGGGCTTCATCGACACCGACATGACGCGAGCCTTGGGCGAGGCGCAGCGCGCCGCCTTGAACACCCAGATCCCCTTGGGGCGACTGGGCCAGCCGGCCGACGTCGCCGCGGCGGTGTCGTTCCTATGCTCTCCCGATGGCGCCTATATCACCGGCGAAACCTTGCATGTGAACGGCGGAATGTACATGCCCTAGGCGCTTTGCGCCCTAATTCGTGCGGGTTTGTCAATACGGACCCGGGAGAACAGAGGTCAAATATACGTTCCAGGTAGCCGCCGCCCCCATGTTCACATAAAATACGCGCCCGATACCCTAAGGCTGGTCGCGGGCTTTTGTCAGTTGAGTGCATACATAGCAATTCCGAGAGGACACCATAACGATGAGTACTGTTGAGCAGCAAGTTAAGAAGATCGTGGCCGAACAGCTGGGCGTGAAAGAAGAAGAAGTCACCAATGATGCATCGTTCGTCGACGATCTAGGCGCAGACTCGCTGGATACGGTCGAGCTGGTGATGGCGCTCGAGGAAGAATTCGAGACCGAAATTCCCGACGAGGACGCTGAGAAAATCACCACCGTTCAGCAGGCCATCGACTATATCAATTCGCACAAGGGCAAGGCCTGAACCCCCATTGGGTAGCATGGCAATGCCCTGACGCTTGGGAAGGCGCAAGGCCACTATGCAAATCCTCGTGAGGAGCCGCGGTTGAGCAAACGACGCGTCGTTGTTACGGGTCTAGGAATCGTCTCGCCGGTCGGCAACGACGTGGCGGGCGCGTGGGCCACTATCCTCGCCGGCCGCAGCGGCATCGATGTGGTGGCGCGTTTCGATACCGCCAACTTTCCCACGCATTTCGGCGGCGAGATCCGCGGGCTGAATCTCGAACCCTACATGAGCACGAAGGACGCGCGCCGCATGGATGCGTTCATGCAGTACGGGGTCGTCGCCGGCATGCAGGCCATGCGCGATTCGGGGTTGGTGGTCACCGAGGCCAATTCCGATCGCATCGGCGTGCTGATGGGTTCCGGAATGGGAGGACTCGAGTCGATCGAGCAGACCTACGACAAGTATCTCGAGACTCACTCGCCGAAGAAAGTGTCGCCGTTTTTCATTCCGGCCAGCATCATCAATCTCGTGAGCGGGCACCTGTCGATCGCGTTCAAGATCACCGGGCCGAATCTCGCCGTCGCCACGGCCTGCACGACCTCGACCCACGCCGTGGGTTTGGCCATGCGGCTCATTCAGTACGGCGAAGCGGACGCGATGCTGGCCGGCGGCTCGGAAATGTCGACCTGCGTCACCGGCATGAGCGGCTTTGCCCAGGCCAAGGCGCTGTCACAGCGCAACGATGATCCCCAAGGCGCCAGCCGTCCCTGGGACAAGGATCGCGATGGTTTCGTCATGGGCGACGGCGCCGGGGCCATGATGCTCGAGGAGTACGATCAGGCAAAGGCCCGCGGGGCGAAGATCTATGCCGAGATCGTCGGGTTCGGCATGAGCGGCGATGCATTCCATGTGACCGCTCCGCCCGAGAGCGGCGAGGGCGCGCGCAAGGCCATGGCCAAGGCTCTGGTCGATGCGCAGTTGAGTCCGGACCGAGTGCAATACGTCAATGCGCATGCCACCTCCACCGAGCTTGGCGATCGCGCGGAGACCACCGCGATCCGCCGCGCCTTCGGGCCGGCCGCCGACAAACTGGCGGTCAGTTCCACCAAATCGATGACCGGCCACTTGCTGGGCGCCGCCGGGGTCGTCGAAGCGATCTTTTGCGTGCTTGCGTTGCGCGATCAGGTCGCACCTCCGACCATCAATTTGCATACGCCGGGCGAGGGTTGCGATCTCGATTACGTTCCGAATACCGCGCGTCCGATGTCGATCGAATACGCCCTTTCCAATTCCTTTGGGTTCGGTGGCACCAACGGTTCGCTCATTTTCCGCCGATCTTGAGCCGCTGACTCTCATCGGGAAGTTTCCGGCGCAGTACCCGGGACTTCTCGAGAGCGGTGCCGGCATGGCGGCGGCCCGCGGCGGCCGCTGCATCGACAGTCGGTTCGATATCCTCCCCATCGCCGTCGGCGAAGCCTTGAGGCTCGGCTCGGACGGCCGGTTGACCGGTCCTCACGCGGGTGCGCAGGGCTTTCTCGCCGCGCTCGAGGATTGGTGGACCGAGCTGCGCCTCCCTGAGATGGGATCCCCCCTGCCGTTCACCGGAGGCTGGCTGCTGTACTTGGGCTATGAGCTGGCTTCGGAAATCGAACCCCGCCTGCGGTTGCCGCCAAGCCCCGACCCCGTGGTCGCATTGGCGATCCGTGCGCCGGCGGCATGGATTCGCGACCGCGCGACCGGGCAGGCGTGGCTCGTGGCCGAACCCGGCTTCGACGCCTTGCTCGACGAATTCGAGCATCGTGTCGCGGCATCGCTCGAGCCGGCGGGACCGAGCGGCGCCGCATTCCGCGTGGAAGAGGACGAGCCCGAGAGGTTTCTGGATTCCGTGCGCCGGGCCCTCGAGTACATCGGTGCCGGCGATGTGTATCAAGCCAATTTGTCGAGGGGCTGGCAGGGCAGGGCGGCCTCTCCGGTCGATCCCGTCAGCGTTTACCAGCGCCTGCGCACCACCAATCCCAGTCCGTTCGCGGCGCTGCTGCGATATGGCGATTTTGCCTGCTTGAGTTCCTCGCCCGAACGGCTGGTGTCCATCCGGGGGAGCACCGTCTCCACTCGCCCCATCGCCGGGACCAGGCCGCGCGGTGCCACGCCGGAAGCCGATGCGGCGCTGGTCCGATCTCTCCTCGACAATGAGAAGGAACGCGCCGAGCACGTGATGTTGATCGACCTGGAACGCAACGATCTGGGACGGGTGTGCGCCGGCGGATCGGTGCGCGTCGACGAGTACATGAGCGTCGAGACCTATGCTCACGTGCACCACATCGTGTCGAATGTGAGCGGCCGTTTGCGCAACGACGTGTCGCCCATCGGCGTGATCCGCGCGCTGTTTCCCGGCGGCACGATCACGGGGTGTCCCAAAGTTCGCTGCATGGAAATCATTTCGGAACTCGAAGGAGTGGGCCGCGGGGCCTACACCGGTTCCATCGGCTACTTGAACCGCGACGGCAGCTGTGACCTCAATATCTTGATTCGTACCATCACCGCGCAGGGCGGACTGTTCAAGTTTCGCGCCGGCGCCGGAATCGTGGCGGATTCGATTCCGGCGCAGGAATTGGCCGAGACGCGCGCCAAGGCCGAGGGGCTGCTGCGCGCGCTGGCGAGTCCACGTTGAGCGCGTGGAGTTGAGTACGTGGAGTTGAGCGCCTGGATCAATGGCCGGAGAAGCGCGAGGATCGACTATCGCGATCGCGGGTTGCAGTATGGCGACGGCGTTTTCGAAACCATGCGGGTACACCGCGGCCGAGTCCGGCTCCTGGAGTATCACCTCGAACGGCTCGACCGGGGATGCCGGCAACTGAAGATCGCGGGCCCGCCGCTCCCCGGGCTGCGCCGCGAACTCGCACGAGCCGCCGCCCGGCGCTCGGAAGGCGTATTGAAACTGATCGTCACGCGCGGCCCCGGACCGCGCGGCTATCGGCCCACGGGCCGCGAACGATGTACGCGCATCCTCGCCCTGCACGCCTTGCCGAAGGCCGTTCTGACGGACGCACGGACACCGGCGCGGGTGCGGCTATGTACGACGCCGCTGGGCTCGAACCCTCGTCTTGCCGGCCTCAAAACCCTCAATCGTCTGGAATCGGTGCTCGCCCGCGCCGAATGGAGCGGCGCGCGCATTTGGGAGGGATTGATGCGGGACATGGATGAGAACATTGTCTGCGGTACGATGTCGAACTTGTTTCTCAGGCGTGGCTCCTCCCTGATGACGCCGCTGCTGGACCGTTGCGGCGTGGCGGGGGTCATGCGCCGCTGGATCCTGGAAACGGCGGACGAGCTCTGCCTGAACCCGGTGGAGCGCCGCATACGATGGCGAGACTTGAGCGAAGCCGAGGAGGTGTTCATGAGTAATGCCGTCGTGGGATTGAGATCGGTGGGAGTGATCGAGCGCGGCAGAGAGCGGCTGCGGCTCTCGGCGTTCGAGACGGCGAGCCGGCTCCGTCAGCGGTTGGATGCATTGTGAGACGCGGATGGCGCTACGCACTGATCGTCGGCGTGTTCCTGATGGCGTCGGGCGCCGCCGCCGTGGTCTGGTTCGGCATGCGCAGTCTCGATGAACCGGTGCAGCTCGCGGAGCCCCTGCGGTTCAAGGTGCCTTCGGGCGCGCGGTTTGCCCGGGTGGCGGCGGAGTTGGCGGCACAGGGCGTGATCGTCAACCCGCGGGCGTGGGTTTTCTATGCGCGCTGGTCGCATCTCGCGTCTGCGGTCAAAGCGGGAGAGTACGAAATTCAACCGGGAACGACGCCGCGTGAGCTGTTGACGAAAATGGTCAACGGTCAGGTGCTGCTGCATTCGTTCACCATCATTGACGGCTGGAGAGTCCAGGATATGCTTGCCGCCCTGCGTCGAAATCCCGACATCATTTCCATCCTGGGCGACGCGGCGCCGAATCTCATGGACAAGCTTGGGCTCCCGGGCGTCGATCCCGAAGGTCAATTCCTGCCCGAGACCTATCGCTTCATCGCGAACACCACCGATATCGATCTGCTGCGCCAGGCGCACGCCGCGCTCACGAAAGAGCTGGACGCAGCTTGGATGGCCCGGGACCCGGAGTTGCCGCTGCGCGACTCCCATGAGTTGTTGATCATGGCCTCGATCGTCGAAAAGGAGAGCGGCTTGCCGCAAGAACTCGGGCTCATCGCCGGGTTGTACCTGCATCGCTTACAGATAGGCATGCGGCTGCAGGCCGATCCCACGGTGATCTATGGGATGGGGGACCGGTACGAGGGCGACATACGAACCGTGGACCTGCGCACCGATGGACCATACAACACCTACACCCGCGTCGGGCTGCCGCCCACGCCCATTGCCTTGGCCGGCGCCGCGGCAATTCGCGCGACCGCACGCCCGCAGAAAACCGACGCGATTTATTTCGTGGCCTCGCCCAAGGGCGACGGCAGTCATGTGTTTTCACCTACGCTGGAGAAGCACAACGCGGCCGTCGCGTCCTATCTCACGCACCAGCGGCAGAAAGCGGCGGGGGTCAAGTGAGCACGATTCCGGGGCGATTCTTGACCATCGAGGGAATCGAGGGAGTCGGCAAATCGACGCAGGTGGCGCGTTTGTCCGAAGGCTTCAACGAGCGCGGGATCGCGCACGTGGTGACGCGTGAGCCCGGGGGCACGCCGCTGGCCGAGAGAATCCGCGAGATGGTGTTGTTGGATAGTGCGGGCGGCGAATCCATGCCACCAACGGCGGAGCTGCTGCTCATGTTCGCGGCGCGAGCGGTGCATTTGACCAACTTCGTGGAACCGAACCTGCGCGCCGGGCGGTGGGTGGTGTGCGATCGCTTCATCGATGCCACCTATGCCTATCAGGGAGGCGGCCGCCGCTTGAACGTCGAGCACATCCGCCAGCTGGAAACCATGGTGGTGGGACCCCGGCGTCCTGATCTCACCGTGTTGCTGGATGCGCCGGTGGGACAGGCGCTCGAGCGTGTGCGCCGGCGCAATGCCGGCTCGGCGGATCGCTTCGAGAGCGAACGCGCCGAATTTTTCGAGCGCGTGCGGGACGCCTATCGCGCACGCGCAGCCGCCGAGCCCACCCGGATTGCCGTGGTCGATGCGAGCCAATCCGTCGATCGCGTGGCGTCGCAGATCCTCGAACTGCTCGTGGCGCGATCATGGATTTCTTGAGCGCCGATTCCCTGCCGTGGCTCGAAGGCGCACGGCAGCGCCTGCGCGCCTCGCTCGCCGCGCAGCGACTGCCGCATTCGCTGTTGCTGCTGTCGACGCCCGGACTCGGCGCGGAGCAACTGGCGAATTGGATCAGCGCTCTGGTCTTGTGCGAGTCCCTTGGGTCCCGGCCGTGCGGTGTGTGTGCATCCTGTCTATTGCTTCGATCGGACAGTCATCCGGATTCCTACATCGTACGTCTGGAAGAGGACGCGCAGCAGATCAAGGTCGACCAGGTGCGCGGTCTGATCGAGTCCTTGTCCCTCAAGAGCTATCGCGGCGGTTACAAGGTCGGCGTCATCGAGGGCGCCGAGGCGCTCAATGTCAACGGCGCCAACGCCTTCCTGAAGACGCTGGAAGAGCCCACCGCGAACACCGTGCTGATCATGATTGCGAGGCCGAGTCATCGCCTGCCGGCGACCATCGCCAGCCGCTGTTTGCGGCTGACCTTGACACCGCCCCCGGCGGAGGCAGCCATCGCCTGGCTCGAAGCGCGCGCGCGCGCCTCCCCCAAGGCCGGGAGCGAAGCCGCCGCCGCTCCCGCAGACGCGCAATCCTGGGACGCGGCCTTGAGCCTCGCCGGCGGCGCGCCCCTGCTGGCCCTGGAGCTGAATTCACCGGAGATCGCGGCGCTCGATGAAGACATGCGGGAGTCCTTGAAACAGTTGGCCACGGGTTCGGTGGACGTGACCTTGCTCGCCGACCGCTGGATGAGATCCAATCCGGGGCTGCGCATCACCTGGCTTGAGAACTGGATCACACGGCGAGTACGTGCAGCCTTAGGGGGCTGCGTTTCGCGTCAAAGTGCGGAACCGGTCCGCTTGCCTGCCGCTTTACTTAAGCCCAAGATAAGAGCCCTATTCGAGCTGCTTGACGCCGCGCGCGAGTTGCGGCGTCTTGCGTCGACCGGCATGAATCAACAACTGGCGCTGGAGGCCTTGCTGCTCGGTGGTCGAACCGCGCTGGCGAATTGAGGCTTTCCGTGGGAATGTCAAGAATTGCGAAGTCCAAGTAATAAACCGGGGTTGCTGACGCTCACGATCAAGGACAAGAGCGCGCTATACCTTGCCTACATGCCTTTCGTGAAGAACGGCGGCCTGTTCATTCCGACGAACAGCAATTATCGCTTGGGCGACGAAGTGTTCATGCTGCTGAATCTCATGGGCGAAGAAGAGAAACTCCCGGTCGCCGGCCGGGTGATCTGGATGACCCCCAAGGGTGCGCAGGGCAAGCGTACCGCCGGCATCGGCGTGCAATTCAGCGATCAAGACCGCGGCAACACCCAGAAGAAGATCGAGAACTATCTCGCCGGTGCCTTGGGCGGAGATAAGCCGACGCACACCATGTAGCTCTCCCCGGTGACGAGTCTGCAGGTAACGGGCTCAAGGAGGATTCGGGGGCGGGTTCTGCGGCGGCGGAGGTACGTTCTGCGGCACCACCTCGATGTAAACCGACTGAGCCGGCGGCGGTGACGGTGGGCGGGCTGCACGCAGCGACTTGATGAAATACGCCGCCAGGGCCAAAGCCAGAATTGCGAACACAATGGCCAGGCCCTTGTACTCTTCCAGCATGGATCGCGCCTTGTACTCTCGAATGGCGCCAGGTTCAGGATAGCCGCGAGATTCCTCGCCACGAAACGATCTGGGCACAGGCTTCAACCTCTGCGCGAGCGGGCGGCCTCGGTGGCGGCGAGGCCACCTTTCAATACGTACGCTTCGAAGCCGCGTTCGCTCAAGATGTAGGCAGCGGCGGAGCTGCGGCGGCCGGTGTCGCAGCACACTACGTACTGGGTGTTCTTATCCAGGGCATTCAACTTCAGTCGAATGAAATACAGCGGAATATTGACCGCGCCGTCGATGCGGAAGTTCTGGAATTCACTGGGCAGACGTACGTCCAGCCACTTGCCGCCGGCGGCGACGATTTCCTTGGCCCTATCATGATCCACCCATTGCAGCAGAGGCTCGTTGAGCAGGGTCTGAAAGTCAGTCTTGCCGAGCCGCATGAGCGTGCCCTCGGTGGACATGGTCACGGTGGCATTGCGTTTCGCTTCGGCGATCAGCGCTTCCTCGCCGAAGCTGTCGCCCGGACCCAATTCGGCGAGCTTGATGCCTTCCTTGTTGAGCGGGGTCTCGCGCGTCACGACGCACTTCCCGGCAACCACGACGTAGAAATAATCGCCCTCGGTGCCCTGCTTGATGACGACATCGCCCAGGCGATAGTTGATGCGCTGCATGCGCATGAAAATCGCCTGGATATTCGCCGGCGGAATGCGGTGAAATGCCTTGGTCTGCAGCAGTGTGGTCATCCAGTCGCCGGTCACGTCGAGGCCGTCCCCCCGCAATTCGGCGACTTCGTACTGGCCGGTCTGGTCCCAGGTCAGCAGCACGTCGAGCAGATCGCTGTCGATCATGATGTATTCGAGATCGATCGCGGCGCGCGCGGTGAATTTTCGCGGCAGGCCCGGAGCGAGAGCCGCCCGCGCCTCGGGAGTGCCGGCGCGTATGGTGCCGATGAGCCGGTCGTCCGCCCGAAATTCGACGCTGCCGGCGACCAGATAGAAGGTGCGCTTATCGGTATCGCCTTCCTTGAACAGGACGCGTCCGGCTCCCAATTCCCGGATGTGCGTCTTGCGGGCGAGCGCGTGCAGATTCTCGGCCTTCAACCCGTCGAGCGGCGAGAAGGTCTTGAGTACTGCAAGATCGAGAGGTCGTTCATCCATCTAACAATTCGCCTGCGCCTAGGAGCCTGTCTGACTAATGATCGCCGTCGCGAGGGTGCGACGCATGCGTCGCACGGGCGACCATGGATGGTCGCCCCGGGCTTGCGCGGAGCAGGGACTGCGCAGCGCAATGAACCACGGCGAGCAGATTTTGGCGATCCTTTCGCGCGCATAGTGGGCACTATGCAAGCGAAAGGATCGCCAAAAGATGCCGCTGTGGGGCGGCCGCAGCAGGCGCATCATTAGTCAGACAGGCTCCTCTGGTTTCAACCCTATGATTTTGGCTGTAAATCCTACCATATGCGACGGTAGATCCGACGATGTAGATCACAGAGAGTGACGTGTCAAGCAGCGAACTGCTGCCAGCCCGGATCGGGTCGAAAGCGCTCGCCATAGCGCTGCGCCAGTTCGGTGAGCCGCGCGGTGACGTTGGCGATGCCTCGGGCCTTCGCATAGTGCAGCGGACCGCCGCGAAAAGGCGCGAAGCCCGTCGCAAATATGGCGCCGGCGTCCAATAAATCGGCATCTTCTATGATGCCTTCGCGCAGGCAGGCGACTGCCTCGTTCAGCATGGGCAATAGCAGCCGATCCTCCAGGTCCGCCGGTACCGCGAATTGCGGCGACTTCGGTATGACGGGCTTGCCGTCCCGCCACACGTAGAAACCTTCCCCGGTCTTGCGGCCCAGCTTTTTCTGCGCCACCAGTGTGACCAGTATCTCGGGCACGCGCCGCTGGAGCGCGTCCGCCAGAACCCGGCCGACGTGGAGCGACACGTCCAGGCCGACCACGTCGGTCAACTCGATCGGCCCCATGGGCATGCCGAATGCCTTGCCGACATGGTCGATGACGGCGGCAGGGATGCCGCCCTCCAGGGCAAACAGCGCTTCGTTGACATAGGGCGTCAAAATGCGGTTCACGACGAAGCCGGGGGCGCTTTTGCACGGCAGCGGCAGCTTGTCGAGCTTGCGGGTGAACCTGAGCGCGTTCTGCACGACTTGCGGCTGCGTGCTCGTGCCCTGCACGATTTCCACTAACTGCAGCTGCGCGACGGGATTGAAGAAATGGATGCCGACCAGACGGCTGGGATCCTTTAGGGTCCGGCAGAGGGTCTCGATCTTGATGCTCGAGGTATTGGTGGCCAGGATGGCGGTCGGCTTGAGCTTGGGCTCGAGTTCCGCATACAGCGCTTGTTTGGCGTCGACATTCTCGAAGATGGCCTCGATGACCACATCGGAATCGGCGACACCGTCGCCTTTAACGTCCATGCTTAAGCGAGCGAGGGCGGCCGCTGCGGCCGCGGGGTCCTTGAGCCGCCTGTCGAAAAAGGCCTTGGCGCGGTCCAATGCCGGCTGAATCAAATCTTCCGAGCGATCCTGCAGAGTGACCGTCATGCCGCGAAACGCCGACCAGGCGGCGATATCGCCGCCCATGACGCCCGCGCCGATGACGTGCACATGGCGAAAATCGGCAGGCGACTTCCCGCCCAAGCCCTTGAGCCGATCCTGCAGCAAGAACACGCGCACCAGGTTGCGCGACGTCGGCGTGCACATGAGCTCACTGATGGATCGTGCCTCGGCTTCGTAGCTCTCGGCGCCGGCGGCGCCATACCGCTGCCAAAGGTCGAGGATGGCGTAGGGCGCCGGGTAGTGCTCGCGCCGCACGCTTTGTCTCAAGGTCGAGGCGGTCTGTCTGGCGATGAACGGCCGCGCCAGACCCAGATTCAAGAGCTTGTCGACGAAGGGTGCCGTTGCCTTCGGCGGCGACCGCAGGAGCCGCGACTTCGCTCGCTGGAGAAGGTCGGCCGGCGGCACGAGTTCGTCGATCAAACCCACTGCGAGCGCGCGTGCGCCCTTGTATGGTTTGCCTTTGAGCATGAGATCGAGAGCGGGGCGCACGCCGATGAGTTGCACGCTGCGCACCGTGCCGCCAAATCCAGGATGGATGCCGAGCAGCACTTCGGGCAACCCCAGGGAGAGCGCGGCGTCGTCCGCAGCCACTCGATAGGTGCAGGCAAGCGCGAGTTCCAGGCCCCCTCCCAGCGCGAAGCCGTGCAGAGCCGCAACGGTAGGGCAGGGCAAATCCGCGAGCGTTTGCAGAACGGTCTGTCCGGCGCGCACCAGCTCATAACCCTCCTCGGGGGTGCGAATCTTCAGAAATTCCTTGATGTCGGCGCCCGCAATGAAGCCGCCTGCCTTGGCCGAGCGGATCACCAGGCCGACAGGGCGCTTGCCGGCTACGTCGGCAAGCTGCGCGGCCAGATCGCGAAGCACCGCCGCGGACAGAACATTGGTCGAGGCTCCGGGCGTATCGCACACCAGCCAGGCCACGCGGTCGGCGTCGATTTCCAGGGACCAGGTGAGGGTTTCGGCCATCAAGCTGCCTGCCGAGCCTGGCTGTGGATCGTAAAGTCGCAAATCAACGGCAGATGATCGGAGAATTGAACGTCGGGTATTTCAAAGCGATTTACCTCGATCTGCGAGCTGTGCAGGATGAAATCCAGCTCTTTGCGCGGGCTGCGGCTCGGGTAGGACGGCAGGCCGTGGAGATTGGCGCTACTCAGTCCGGCCGCCTGGGTGAACAGATAGAGCTCGTGATCGCCCCAGTAAGTATTGAAATCGCCGGCCACGATGACGGGCTTGCGGGTTTTACGCAGCAAATCATAGAGATACCGGAGCTGATATTGGCGATGCCGAAATTTCAGGGACAGATGCACCAGAAAAATCGCGACATCGTCGAGTTCCAGTTCGATGATCAGGCGCTTGATGCCGGTGTCGAAGTAATGGAAGCGCTCGCCCCGTACCCGCGGCGCCGCGAGAAAGGCATTGGCTTGTTTTCGCACGATGGGAACCAACTGATTCACCGAGGACACGCCGTACTTGCACTCGAATGTGGAGTAGTGGCCCAGAGAGCGCGCGATGAAGTCGGCCTGATTGACCATTCCGGTGCGGATGGAGCCGGTGTCGACCTCGATCAGGCCGACCACATCCGGGTCCTGCTGCTTGATGAAGTCGGTAATCTGCGACAGAACCTGCCGGCTGGAGCGAAGGTAACCGGCGCCCGGCAAGGGAAGATGGAACGCGGGCCCGGTTCCGGTGGCATATCGTATATTGTAAATCAGCAATCGCACCCGACTCATTGTATCGGCGCCGGATGCTTCGCGCATGACCATCGTCAAGTTACACTACGCATATGTCGACCCGCGTCAATCCCATTCGCCTGTTCGTGACTCATGCGTGGGTGGAAAACGACGACTATGGGCGAGTGTTCGAGTATCTCGAGGCGTCGGGAACATTTTACTACCTCAACACCAGCCAGCCCCAGGCGAAACGGCCGATCGACAAGGAGTCGCAGCGCGAAGACTTGCGGCGGCAGATCTCCCCCAGCGAAGTGATCGTGGTGCTGCCGGCGGTGTACCACATCGCACCGGAGCTGGTCCTGTTTCAGATGAACTTTGCCAAGGCCGCCGATCGGCCGATCGTCGCCATGGAGAATTTCGGTTCGACGGATCCGTTACCGAAGGCCATCAAGGACCTGGCGGATGAAGTGAGCGCGTGGAACGAACGCAACTTGATCGATGCTTTGCGCCGTCAAGCGCGGCATGAGGAAACGACGCGCTGGGACTCGATAGACTTCAAGCTTGACTAATTCGGCCGCAGGCCGAATTGAACGCCCGAAGGGGCGAGGTGCGCTAGCACCGAGTATTAGCGAGCAGCGCGGGAGCTTCGTAGTCGGCGGCTGCCGAATCCACGCTGTGCAATTGCACAACCGTGCTCGGGCGGCTCGGTGCAACGTGCAACCGGCACATCACGCCGAAGATCTCCACGATGAGCGCAGCGCATTCATCGGCTTCCTGATTGGACATCTTGCGCACGGACGCCGCCACCGCGTCCTCTCCCGGCAAGGGCCGCACGCCCTGCAGACAACGCAAGACTTGGTTGAAAGCGTCATGGGCTTCGTCCGGCAATTGTTCTTCTGAGAGTAGGGCGAGGTGTCGCCGGTAGGCGCAAATCAAACGCTGCTTGATGGGGGTCGAGCGCACCAGCTCGAGTGTGGCGAAATGGAAACATTCCCAGGCTCTGATCATGGACGCCTCACCAGCTTTGACAAAGACGAAACCTTAAAGTGGTTTCGAGCCCGCAACCCCCGTCCGAATCTTGTTAAATCAAGACTCTGCGGTCGGAATATACAAGACAATCACGGAAACGCAACGCGGAATTTATCAACTCTTTGAAGGAGTCGACGAACTGAGTTCGACAATGGACTTTTTGCGGATTCTCCCGAGTTTTCTAGAAATACAGTCATAAATATAGTGTAAGCATTTGAATTATCAAATTATAAGAGCGATGAGCTCGTTCATTGGTGATCCCTGACGACACATCACGTCTCTGATTGAGGTAGACCGATCTCCGAGACGGTCTGTGCCGAATGATCGGCGCCAATCAGCATGTACACACCCGGAACGACGAACAATGTGAACAGCGTGCCGATCGACAATCCCGCGAAGATCACGAGTCCCATGTCATGGCGGCCGGCGGCGCCTGCACCTGAAGCAATGACGAGCGGCACGACGCCGAGGACCATGGCGGCAGTCGTCATGAGAATCGGCCGTAAGCGCACCGAGGCTGCTTCTTCGATCGCCTCGCGCTTCGAGCGTCCCGAGCGCTGCAGTTGGTTCGCGAACTGGACGATCAGAATGCCGTGCTTGCTGATCAGCCCAAGGAGCGTCACCAGACCGACCTGAGTGTAGATGTTGAGCGAGGCAAACCCCATGGTCAGGAACATCACCGCCCCCAAGAGCGCCAGCGGCACCGACATGAGAATCACGATCGGATCGCGGAAGCTTTCAAACTGCGCGGCGAGCGCCAGAAACACGATGATGATCGCGAAGCCGAGGGTGACGAAGAAGCCTCCGGACTCTTGGATGAACTGGCGCGACTGACCCGCGTAATCCACGGTATATCCGCTTCCGGCGACCTGAGCGGTCGTGTCCTTGAGAAGCTTGAGAATATCTCCTTGGGCCATGCCGCTGACACCGCCGATCGTCACCGAATTCAACTGCTGGAACCGATTGATCGACTCGGGTTCGACCGAATACTTGATGTGCGCCACGGTGCTCGCGGGCAAGGTAGTACCCGAGGGGGTGCGGATGTAGTAGTCCAGTACCTGCTCGGGATTCAGCCGGTCAACTTGCTGGACTTGCGGAATCACCTTGTAGGAGCGCCCGGCGATCGAGAAGTAGTTGACGTAGCCTCCGCCCAGGGCAGCGCCCAACGCGCTACCCACATCGGACTGGCTCAGGCCCAACGCGGCAACCTTGTCGCGATCGACCTCGAGGGTCGCCTGGGGCTTGTCGAGTTTCAGGTCGACGTCCGCGAAGTAGAAGGCATGCTGACTCAAGGCCTTGGCGACCACGGCCTGGGCGACGTCGTTGAGATTTTGGAACGGCTCGGTCGTGGTGATCACGAACTGCACCGGATAGCCGCTCGAGCCTGGAAGCGGCGGGAACTGGAACGCGAACACCTGGGCGCCGGCGATCTGCGCCCATTTCTGTTGCAGGTCGAGCTGCAGTTGATGCGCACTTCGGGTGCGCTGATCCCACGGCTTGAACAGCACGCCGCCGATGCCCTGGTTGAGGGTTGGAACGCCCGTGATCTGGAACATCTGCTTGTACTCGGGCTCCTGGCTGGCAATCTGAAAGACTTGGTCCGCGTAGGTCTGCATCTGCTGCGCAGTCGCATTGGGCGGGCCTTGGATGTGCGCGAGTACGACGCCCTGGTCCTCCTCCGGCGCCAGTTCCGACTTGGTGAATTTGAAGCACGCCACCAGCACCAGCACGAGCAGGAGGCCCATTACGATCACGACCGGCCAGGTATCGAGCAGTGCGTGCAGCGCGCGGTGATAGCGCTCGCGGAACCACTCGAAATTTCGATCGATGAGCTCAACCAGTCGGCCGGTATCCTGACTCGAGCGGAAGAATACCGCGCACATCATGGGCGAGAGCGTCAGCGCGACGACTCCGGACACGGCCACCGCGCCCGCCAGCGAGAACGCGAACTCGGTAAACAGGGCGCCGGTGAGCCCGCCCTGAAAGCCGATCGGCACGTACACGGCAACCAGCACCACCGTCATGGCCAGGATCGGGCCGCCGAGCTCGCGCGCGGCGACAATGGCAGCATCGGCCGGCGATCTGTGTTCCTGTTTCATGTGCCGATCGACATTCTCGACGACGATGATGGCGTCATCGACCACGAGTCCGATGGCCAGCACCAACGCCAACAGCGTCAATAGATTGATCGAGTATCCCAATACCAGCATCACGAAGAAGGTGCCGATCAGCGACAGCGGCATGGCGATCACGGGTATGATGACCGCGCGCAGACTCCCGAGGAAGAGGAAGATCACGACCGTCACGATGACGAGCGATTCCACCAATGTTTTCACGACCTCGTTAATGGATGTGTTGATGAACTCGGTCGAGTCGTAGACGATTTCGCCGGTGACGCCGGTCGGCAGCTGCGACTGCAGGTCCGGAAAAGCTTTGCGGACATTTTTAGCGACGGTCAGGATATTCGCCCTCGGCGCCACCTTGATGCCGATGAACACCGAACGCTTGCCGCTGAACGCGACGTTCAGGTCGTAGTTCTCGGCGCCGAGCGTGACCTCGGCGACATCCTCGAGACGCACGATCGAGTCGCCCACCTGCTTGACCGCCAACTGCCGAAATTCTTGGACCGAATGCAGATCGGTGCCGCCGGTCATGTCGACGGTGACCATCTGGCCTTTGCTGCTCCCCACTGCCGCCAGGTAATTGTTGTTGCCCAACGCCGTGAACACGTCCTGTGCCGTGACGTTGTGGGCCGCGAGCTTCGAGGCATCCAGCCAGGCGCGCAGCGCGAATTGACGGGCCCCCAGAATCTCGGCGGTCTGCACGCCTTCCACGGAGTCGAGCTTCGGCTTGACCACGCGGACCAGATAGTCGGTGACGTTGTTGCTCGGGATGGTGTCGCTGTAGAACCCCATGTACATCGCGTCGGTCGTCTGGCCGACTTGCACCGTCAATACCGGCTGCTGCGCCTGCGGCGGCAACTGGTTCTTGACCGAATTGACCTGCGTGTTGATTTCGGTCAGCGCGCGGTTCGAGTCGTAGTTCAGGCGCAAGGTCGCCGTGATGGTCGACGCTCCGGTGGTACTCGAGGAGGACAGGTAATCGATGCCCTGCGCCTGCGCGATCGCCGATTCGAGCGGCTGCGTGATGAAGCCCGCCACGGTCGCTGAGTCCGCGCCGTAGTAAGCGGTGCTGATGGTAACGACCGCGTTTTCGGTGTGGGGATACTGGTTGACCGGCAAGCTGCCGACCGACCGTAAACCCAGCACCAGGATCAGCAGGCTGATGACGACCGCGAGGACCGGACGCTTGATGAAGAGATCGGTAAAGTTCATGGCTCGAGCCTCATCGTTCTTGAGGCGTTGGGTTTTGGTCGTTCAGCGGCTGCACGCTGTTGTCGATGCGCACCGGAGCGCCGTTCTTCAATTTGAGCTGCCCACTGGTGACCACCGTCGCCCCCTCGGACACGCCCTTCAAGATCGCGACTTGATCTCCACGGGTCGGCCCCGGGGTGATGAACACCTGCTGCGCCTGGAGCTGAGGATTGCCTTTCGCATCTTTCTTATCGACCGTGATGAATACGGTTGCGCCGTAGGGGTTGTAGGTGATCGCCGTCTGGGGAAGAGTCAGATAGGTCTTCTTCTCGCCTGAATCCACGGCGGCGCGTCCGAACATGCCAGGCAACAACAGTTTCTTCGGGTTCGTGACCGTGGCCTCGATCTGCACATTGCGGGTGGTGGTATCGATTTTCGCATCGATCGCCGTCACCTTGCCGCTGAACGGCTGCCCAAGATAGGCATCGCTCAGCACCGTCACCGACTGACCCAGCGATACCTGGCTGATTTGTTGCTGCGGCAGATTGAAGTCGATGAAGATCGGATCGATGGTCTGCAGCGTGACCACCTTGTCGCCCGGGTTCAGGTACTGGCCCGGATTGATGAGCGTGATGCCGAGGCGTCCCGCAAACGGCGCGCGAATCGTCTTCTTGTCGATGGTCGCCTGCTGGCTATCAGCCTGGGCGCGCTTGCTCTTCAAATCGGCTTCGTCGCTGTCGACCTGCGCTTGGGAGATCGCTTCGGCAGCCAGTTGCACCCGGTCGCGGGTCAACGTGATCTGCGCCAAGTCGGCGGCCGCCTTGAGTGACGCAAGCGTCGCGAGATCCGTATCCGCGTTCAGCCGGATCAAGACCGCGCCCGCCTTGACTTCGTCGCCCGATTTGAACCGAATCTCGCGCACCAAGCCCGCGATTTCGGTGGTTACGTCCACACCTCGCAAGGCGCGCAAGCTGCCCACCGCGCTCAGTTGGGGCTGCCACTCCTGCGTGGCCGCCTTCATGGCCGTCACCACCATCGGAGGTTGCGGAGCCGACCCTTGCGCAATCTGTCGCATGATGTTCCGGAAAACCACGAAGCCGATCCCGGCAACGAGGAGAACCACCCCCAAAATCATGATGACCATGCGTTTCTTCACGGAGCTTCTCTCGGTTTTTTGAAGTATTCGTCGTACGTTCGGTGAACAATCATCACTGCGCTTGCTGGGAGCGCGGCGTGGTTGAAATGTCTGCAAGCGGCTCGCTTCGATTCCACCAGCCGCCGCCGAGCGCCTGAAACAGGGCGGCCGTATCGGCGTAGCGCTGCGCGCGCGCCTTGACCAGGGCGACGGCCGCGTTTTGATAACTTTGTTCCGAGGTCAGCACCTGCACGTAGCTGGCGGCGCCGCTCTTGTACTGAGCTTGAACCAGGGCGAGGCTGTCGGCCGCGCTGCGCTCGGCAGTCGCCTGCGCCGCCAGCGTGTCCGCGTCGGACTGGAGCGCGTACAGGGTATTCGAGACGTTCTCGAACGCGTTGATGACGGTGGCCTGATAGTTGGCGGCCGCTTCCTGCGCGGCGGCAACCGCGGCGCGGCGCTGGTGCATCAGCTGTCCGCCCTTGAAGATCGGCTGGGTGAGGGAGCCGATGAGACTGTATATGTTGGAGGAGGGCGAGAATATATCCGCCCACTTCGAAGCAGTTTGGCCGTAGCTTCCGCTGAGCGTGATCTGCGGCAGCATATTGGCGGTCGCGACTCCGATCTGGGCGGTGGCCTGATGCAGCAGCGCCGAGTATTCGCGTACGTCCGGGCGCTGCTCGACGAGTTTCGACGGCAGGCTCACCGGCAGTTCCTGAGGCAAGTTCATCGAGTCGAGATTGAATTCGCCCCCCGTGTAATCAGACGGGAAATCGCCGATGTAGGCGGCGAGCTGATTACGCTGCTGCGCCAGCTGACTGCGCAGCGGCGGCAGGGTTGCGAGCGTGGCTTGCAGGATCGATTGCTGTTGCAGCAAATCGGCGCGGGATGCAGCGCCGGCGGCGACGCGACGCTGCGTGATGTCGAGCTGTCTCTGCTGCGAGCCTGCAATGTCTTCGGTGGCCGAGATCTGCGCCCGCAGCGAGGCCTCGTTGACGGCCGCCGCCACTATGTTTGCGGTGAGGGTGAGATAGCTTGCCTCGAGTGCAAACTGCTGGTACTCGGCTTGGGCCTGCAGCGCTTCCACCTGCCGCCGCGTGCCTCCGAATGCATCGAGGGTATACGACACATTCACCGAGGCAGTCTGCAGGTTGTAGTAGTAGGAACTCGGGAATCCGGGAATCCCAAAGGACGCGCCGGACGCCTTGTGCCGTTCGCTTTGGGCCGTCCCCGAGACGCTGGGATAGTAGCTCCCACGCTGCGCAGCCGCCGTCTCATTCGCCTGCCGCAGCGCCGCCTGCGCCGCCTGCAGCGTCGGGCTGTTCTTGAGCCCTCGCTCGATCAGCGCATTGAGCTGCGCGGACTGGAACAAGGTCCACCACTGGCCGGGAATGTCCATGCCGTCGACAAAGCGCTGCGCTTCGCCGCCCGGCAACGGCGTCGCCGTGGTCTTCGGCGCAATCTGGCCGGCGGGTGCGAAGCCGGCGTTGCGCGGCGCGGCGGGAGCTTTGAAGTTCGGTCCCACCGCGCAGGCGGCGAGCAGGCCGGTGGCGGCGA
>WNFT01000975.1_pt1 | contig 24293 bp, 25 predicted proteins | sample 5400191 | NCBI WGS metagenome assembly WNFT01 (sample SAMN13153359, study PRJNA577476) | soil metagenome | isolation source: 80 cm saprolite under Madrone tree | place: USA:California | collected 2016-06-14 | reverse complement strand
CGGAAGCGTCGCTTAACGCGTTCCACAAATCCGCCGTAGTCGAGTTCGAGTATTTGTGCGCGGCCATGTAGCGCCGGATACCTTCGCGAAAAGCACTTTCGCCGAGAAAACTCTCAAGCATGAGCAGAAACGCCTGGCCTTTGCGGTAGGTGATGTCGTCGAAGGCGCTGTTGGCCTCCGCCTCGTTCGCGATCGGTTGCTGGATCGCGTGAGTTGTCGATCTGGCATCGCCTTCCATTTCTAATTCCCTGGAGATGCCGGTGCGCCGTGTCGGATCGCGCGGAATAACGTTCTCCAACCAGACTTCCCATTGCGGATTGAAACGGGCGGTGCATTTCGTTCCCATCCACGAGGCAAAACCTTCGTTGAGCCAGAGATTGTCCCACCACACCATGGTCACGAGATCACCAAACCACATGTGCGCGGTCTCATGCGCGATCACTTCGTAAATACGTTGCCGCGTTGCGGCGGAGGATTTCTTGGGATCGAAAAGCAATGCTGATTCGTAGTAAGTAATGCCGCCCCAGTTTTCCATCGCGCCGCCGAATCCGCCGGGAATGGCGATTTGATCGAGCTTGGGCAGCGGGTACGGAACGCCGAAGTAGTCGTTGAAATATTCGAGAATCTGCGCCGTGCTTTCGACCGCGTAACGCCCCCACTCGGCCTTGTCTCTTGTAGCGATGACGCGAATCTGCGTGCCGGCTGATTTCGTTTCGATCAAATCCAGCTCGCCGGCGACGAAAACATTCAGGTAACTCGCCATCGGCGGCGTTGGTGCGAAGCGCACTTCTTTTCCGTTGTCGATCTTGTGCTCGCTTTCGACCGGCATGTTCGAAACGGCGAGCCAGTTTTCCGGAACGACAGCGGTCAGTTGAAATCGCGCGCGAAAACTGGGTTCGTCCCAACACGGGAAAAAACTCCGCGCATCCGTCGCCTCGAACTGGGTGCCGAGCGCGATCTTTTTCGCGCCCGTACCCTCCTCCTGATAGTGCATGTAGAAAAGCCCGCGTCCTCGCTGATTGATTTTGCCGGAAAAACCAAGCGCGAGCGTGTGCGATCCGGCCGGAAGCTGCGATGGAAGCGTGATCGTGAGCAGTTCGTTCTTATTGTCGATCTTGATTGCGCCTTTCGGAATCGGCTTGTCATCGATCGAGGCATTCGTGATTCCTATTTCAAGCGCATTGAGCGTCAGCTCCCGCATGGGACCGCGCGCATCGAGCTTCACCGTTTCTGTTCCGGTGAAAGTGAGCTTATCGATGTCGGGAACGATCCGAATGGAATACTCAAGCGGGACGACCTGCTTCGGCAGTTTTCCAGGAGTGCTTTCGAAGTTAAATGGTTTTTCGGCGTTCAATTCGGCTCCAAAGATAAATGAAATCGCCAGAAGGAGAAGAAGGCGCATCTCCGCCATTAAACTGCACGCCGTCGAATTTGCACCTGGAAATGGTAGGGACAGACCGCTGGGCCGTCCGCGAGGTTATCGGCGCGCCCGGCGGTCGCGCCTACCTATTGAACGACCAACACGAGCAGCAATTGCCCGCCGCCTACCTGCGGACCTTTAATCACGAGCGGGCTGCGCTTGTTCAGCTTTGTGTCCATCTCGAGCAAAAGCTCCTGTTCCTTGAAAAGCTTCAGGTTCAAAACGTAGCCGGTGTTGGTCTCTCCCCGCGCATCGACGTGCAGCGCGAAATATTTACTGGAGGCAAGCCAGTCTTCCTCGCCGGTTTTTAGGATTTTGCGGGACTGGCCGATGACCTGGAATTGGTTGTAGCCAAAAAGTTCCTTCAGCGTTTCTTCGATGCGCGTCAGTTCGGCCGGGATTGGCGCCGGCTGAGGAACGTTCTCGGCCATGACCAGGCCGCTCCAAACGGTTTCGGCAGCGTTTGTCGAATCAACCGGGCTTATCGCCAGCGCGAGCAAGGCGGCAACGACGAAAGCGCAATTTCGCATGAACCATTATTTTGCTGCGTAATCGGCAGGCAAGGACTGCAATCCCTCGACCCACAGCACGGTGACCTTGTCTTCTTTCGTCTCGAACATGGAGATCGTGGCATTCGGGCTCACCGCGGGATCGATGCGCGCATTCAGGATCTGCGTGAGATACTGCGATTGTTCGCCCGGATTTTTGTCGCGCAGGACGAAGACGGCACAAATGATAAAAACCGCGAGCGAGGCCGCTCCGGACCAAGCCAACCGCCGCACCGTCCACCATGTCGATCTTGCACCATGTCGATCTTGCGACGCGGTCTCTCGTCCGATCCGCTCCCGCAATTGATGACTAAAAAATTCTTCATTGGTCAGTGCTTGTGTGCCAAGTTGTTCTTTTAACAGCGCGCCGAGCTTCTTCACCGCGCGCTTTTCTGCTTCGGCCGCGGCTTTGTCCGGCAGAGACGCTTCGAAGTCGACAAGTTCCTTGCCGCTCAACTGGCCGTCGAGCCAGGCTGTCCACTTTTCTTCAAATGTTTTCATAAACGTCTCGCAATAAGTTTTGCAGTTTCTTGCGCGCGTAAAAAAGACGCGACATCACCGTGCCGATGGAGCAGCCCAGCGTTTCGGCGATTTCGTGGTATTGCATATCTTCAATTTCCTTCATCAAAATGACGGCGCGATGTTCGGGGGAAAGCTGGCCGATCGCATTGTCGATCTTGGCGCGAATTTCGCTTCGCTCCATGCGTTCATGCGGTAATGGGTCCGCTTTCGGCACCGTCCTGGAAGCGGGATCGATTTCTTTCAACTGAATGGAATCGTTAAACTCTGAGCCCGCCCCTTTAATTTGTTTTTTGCGCAGCCAATCGATCGTCACGTTCATGACAATGCGATAAACCCAGGTGTAAAAAGAGGAATGACGGCGGAAGCGATTGATCGATTTCCAAGCTTTGACAAAGCTGTCCTGTGCCAGGTCCCAGGCGTCCTGTTCGTTATGGACCATATTATAGATCATGGCGAATATGCGTGTTCGGTAGCGGCTCACGAGCTCGTCGAAGGCTTCGGTCTGGCCGGCCTGACATCGCTTGACCAGTTCCAGATCCGATACATCGACTTGGGCGAGAGTCGCTTCCGTTTCCATAATTCGACGGGAGCCGGAGCTATTTCATTCAACAGCCTTTAACGGCTGCCGAAACGGCGTCGCCATTCGCCGCGATATTCGCCCATCAGACTGATGATGCCGTCGCGGACCTGGAAGAGTCGTTTTTGCAAAACCGAATGCTGAGCCGCGGTGATGAGCCTCCGGCAAAGAAGCTGGGCGGCCGCGTCCATCGATATCGTGATCGCTTTCAACGCTCGCTTCAAATAAGCAATGGTCATCCCGATTTCATCGACATCGTCATCGCTCAAGGCCGCGGCGAGTTTCGCACTGGCCAGTGCGGAATGAGTGGCCAGTTTAATGGCGGCCGGCTCGTTTTGAAGCATCGCGTCTTCATCGAAAAGTTGATCGATCCAAACTGTGAGCGCGAACGCTGCCCGATACAGATTATGGTACTCAAAAGTTTCCGGCGGCGGAGTTCGTCTTTGCTCTTCGTCGCTCGATGATTCGTCGTCGCTCGAGCGCCAATCCTCGTTCACGAGTGCGTCCACTTCTGCATCCCATCCCTTATCATCGAGCAACTGCGACCAGCCCATTTCCCGCGCGATGATCTCGTCCCGCTGCGGATCATCAATATACTTTTCCAACAGCTCCATGTATTTCTCCGTCTTTTGGTCCTGCTGCTGGAGAAAACGCTCCCAGTCGTACTCATCCCAGGCTCTTTCCGGTTCGCGATCGTAACTGGGCATGATGTTGACTAAACGCCAGCTTCTCTGCGCGCGCAAAAGATTTTGCAGTGAGCGGCAGATCGTTTCGTGGCTCTCGATCGCAGTCGTCTTTGACCGACTCATAGATGTCCGCGTAAGCTGACACAATCCGCCCAATCGATCTCATGACTGACGAAGATAAGGACGAGCAATTTTACCGCGATACGGAGAGCACAGCCTTCCCAAAACTCGACGATCGCCAACTCGCGTTGCTCGAGCCACTGGGCAAGCGGCGCACACTGCGGGGTGGCGAGTTTGTCTTCAAAGCAGGGCAGCGCGATCTTGGCCTAACGGTTATTCTGCGTGGCGAAATCGAAGTTTTTGAAGCACGCGAAGGCACGGAACAAATTCTTGCCACAACGGGAGCGCGCGATTTCATCGGCGACGTCGCAATGCTCCAGGGCACCTCCGCGTTGGCCAGTGCACGCGTGAAGTCGGAAGAGTCTGAAATTCTGGAAGTCCCGGCAGTCGAAATCCGCCGCGCACTCGCCGATCTCCCCGGTGTGGGCGAGCCTATTGTGAACGCTCTCATCATGCGCCGGCGGCGGCTCCGCCGCGACCGCGAGTTCGCTGGGCTACGCGTCATCGCGGCGCGTGACACCCGCGAAGGCCATCAGCTCGACGATTTTCTCGACAAGAATCGCATCCCGCATCGGCTGATCGAATTCGAGAGCGAGCAAGGACAGGCACTCGGCAAGCGGCTGCACTTGACGACTCGCGATTTGCCCGCGCTCATTACCGCGACGGGCGCTCCGCTGCGCCGGCCATCGCTGCGCGAAGTTGCACAAGTGGCTGGTTTGCTCCGTCCGCTCGTGCTGCAAGAAGGCGAGAGCGAGATTCTGTGTGACCTAACGATCGTCGGCGCCGGTCCGGCGGGCCTTGCCGCAGCGGTCTACGCGGCGTCGGAGGGACTGAAGACGGTCGTCCTGGAAAGCTACGCACCCGGAGGCCAGGCCGGCTCCTCTTCCTTGATCGAAAACTTTTTCGGCTTCCCCACCGGGATCAGCGGCGGAGATTTGACCTATCGCGCGCAGCTTCAGGCCTACCGATTCGGCGCGAAATTCTCCACGCCTGCCCAGGCCCTTTCGCTCGACTACCAAGATGACGAAGAGTATCGCGCAAGCCTGCAAATCGAAGGTTGCCCTGCCACTCTGCGCGCGAAATGCGTCCTCATCGCGACGGGTGCAGATTACCGGCGCTTACAGGCGGAGAACCGCGAGCAGTTCGAAGGTTCGGGGGTTTATTATGCCGCGACTGCGCTCGAAGGTCAGCTTTGTCGCGGCGCGACCGTGATCGTCGCCGGCGGCGGCAATTCGGCCGGACAAGCCGCCATGTTCCTCTCCGAGGGCGCGGCGAAAGTATTGCTCGTCATCCGCGGTGACGATCTTTCGAAAAGCATGTCGAGCTATCTCTCGCGGCGCGTGGAGGCACGCGAAAACATCGAGCTCCTGTGCCACACCGAGATTCGAAAAATGACCGGCGGCAAAATGCTCGAAGCGGTCGAACTGGAAAATACGGACACGCACGAGCGGCGCATCGTGAACACGCCGGCGATTTTCTCCATGATCGGTGCGAACCCATGTACAAATTGGTTGCCGTCCCAGATCGAACGCGACGAAAAAGGCTTCATCAAAACCGGACCCGCCGTCGCTCATGCACTGGCGTGGAAAAGGAGCGCCCGCCCGCCCGGCCCGCTCGAGACCAGCCTTCCCGGAATCTTCGCTGCGGGCGATGTGCGCTCCGGCTCGGTGAAACGTTGCGCCGCCGCCGTCGGCGAAGGCGGCATGGCGATCGCGGGCGTGCACGACGCCCTCGGCACTTTCGCGTGACGATGGTCAAGCGGTGATCTGCCGCCGCTCTTCCCGATTGGTCTGCAATCGCAACTGCCCGCAAGCTGCTTCGATGTCGTGACCTTTTTCGCGTCGCAACGTCGCCGCAATTCCGGCCGCGCGTAAGATCGACAAGAAGTTTTCCTGGCGATTACGTGATGATCGCGACCACGGCAGGCCGTCCACCGTGTTGTAGGGAATTAAATTCACTTTTGCCGAGAGTCTTCGCGCGTGTTTTGCAAGCAGATGTGCTTGCTCATCCGAATCGTTCACACCGGCGATCAAAATGTATTCGAAAGTGAGCCGCTGCTTTTTGCGCGAAGTGTAGTAATCGCAAGCTGAAAGTAACATGTCGATGTTGTAACGGCGATTGATTGGCATGATACGGTCGCGCACTTCGTCCGTCGCTCCGTGCAACGAAACAGCAAGGCGAACTTGCATTGGTTCGTCGGCTAGTTTTCGAATTTGTGGCGCAAGTCCGCTGGTCGAAACCGTGATGTGCCGCGCGCCGATGCCGAGGCCCCACGGCGCATTGATGATCCGCATCGCGCGCGTCAAGTTCTCGAAGTTAGCGAACGGTTCGCCCATTCCCATGAAAACGATATTGTCGATCTTTTCCCCGCTCGCGCGCTCGACCGCGATGATTTGATCGACAATCTCGTTCGCGCGCAGGTTTCTCGAAAATCCCTCCAGGCCGCTTGCGCAAAATTTGCAGCCATAAGCGCAGCCTACTTGCGTCGAGATGCAAATCGTGCGCCGGTCCGATTTTTCACCGTAAAGAGCCGGTGAGGCCGGAATTAAAACCGACTCGATCAGATTGCCATCCGGCAGTCGGAACAAAAATTTCTGCGTCGAATCTTTCGACCCGAGCACGCGAACGATGTCGATCTTGTCGAACGAAAATTGTCGCGCAAGTTCTGCGCGCAAAGATTGCGGCAAGTCCGTCATCTCGTCGAAGGAGGTGACTCGCTTTTTGTGAAGCCAATCGGCGATCTGACCCGCGCGATATTTTGGCTCGCCCAGTTCGTCAAGCTTTTCCTGGAGCTCTTCGACTCGCAGAGATTTTATGTCGATCGTACCGGCGCGCGTCACATTTCATTCTACAAGATTTGCGCTAGAGATAAACGCAAAGGTGGCTAAGGTTTGGTCGCTGTGAGGCAATTCAGTCTTTGCGCGATTTCGTTGTTTCTGTTCTTCACCGCCGGCTGTGCATCGGGGCCGGACGCGTTTAACGATACATCGTCGACCGCGACGCCTGTTCCCGGAGAAAAAGTTTCCGATGAAGGCCGTGTCGCGCCCGGCGCGGGCCCGAACGCGGGCGTTCGTTGGTGATTTTTTCTTGATCGGTTAAGCACTGAAGGGACTATCTGCGCGATGCAGAAACCGCGGACGCCGCTCACGATTGGCTGGGAAGCGGCCAAGGCGAATGCCGTTCCGGGATTCGTTTTACAGGCCGCGATGTTGTCGATCTTGATCGCGTATTACACCAGCGCGCGATTCGCGAATTCGCTCGATCGGCTAGCTCATTACAAACAACAACATGGTTTCGCCTTCGTCATCGCCGCGGGAATTTTGGCGGGGGCGCTTTTGCCGGAGCTCTTTCTCATTTTCTTTTTTCAAAAAGGAAAACTGGGCGGGCAGAATTTCCGGAATCTCGCGTTCACGGTTCCGACGTGGGCGATCGACGCCGTCCTTGTCGATCTTATGTACCACGCCAACATGATTTGGTTCGGCGACGCCGTCACCGCGTCGGTTGTGTTTGCGAAAATTTGTGTCGATCAACTCGGCTACAATCCATTTCTGGCCGCGCCGGGAGAGGTGCTCGTTTACGAATGGAAAAACGACGGGTTCTCGTGGGCGTCGGTCAGGCGCGCTCTGAGTTGGAATCATTATCGAGACAAAATCGTTCCGACTTTGCTCGCCACTTGGGTGGTTTGGGCGCCGCTCATGGCGATCATTTATTCGCTGCCCTATCCGCTGCAATTCCCGCTGTTCGCGCTCGCGCTGACTTTCTGGGTTTTGCTGCTCACTTACATGACGAATCGCTTCGCCGGAAAAATTGAAGCCGATGCTCCGCTCGCGCTTGCGGTTGTGAATTCGGTGGGGCGAGACTCTGTCGAGCCGACGAGTTAGTCGGCTCCGCGGAGCGTGGTCCTACTGTTTGGTAAAATAACACAACGCCTCGTAAACGCCGGCGCCGTGTTCGTTTTTTGCGACGTAACCGCCGGCATTGCGCACGGCGTCTTTAACTTCGTCGATTGCGTTTGCCGGACACGCCGGCATGGCGGCAACTTTTCCATCCAACATCGAGATGTCGTTATGATGATCGCCGGCGGCGAAAATGTTTTCGCGCGGGATTCCGATTAAACGCGCGAGCTCGGCCAGCGCCGCGCCTTTGTGATAATCGGCGTGGCAGAAGCGCAGAAAAACGGTGTTGCGTTGATAGTGGAATTTCGGCTGTTTCGCGCGCGCCTGCTCGATGAACTTCGTGATCCGGTTCATCTCTGCATCATCCGCCGCGACCAAACCTTCCAGGCCTTCAGAATGATAAATCAGGCGCGCTTTTGTTTTTTGATTCACAAAATCGACAACTTCCGCAAGCACAGATTGCGCGGAGTTAAAAAGCTCGGCGTGCTCGCGCGCGCAACGTTCGTTCCAATCGCCGAAGGCTTCCCATTTCTCTCCGTCTTGCCCGGGACGAAACAGGTCGCGTTCGCTCGTCAGAATGAAATCGGGCCGCATCGGAAATGAGAAATCGGTGAGACCGGACTCGAGCAGGTCGACGGAGCGGCCGGTGTTGATCGCGAACAGCACGCCATCGTCTTGCAAATCGCGGATCAGTTCCATGCAACGATCGTCGAGCACCGGCTCGTTCACGCGCGAGACGAGAGTGCCATCGAAATCGATGCTAAGGAGGCGGACTTTCATTGTCGCCGAACCCGCCTTTTGGCGGGCAGCTCCTTCAACACAAATGCCGTAAACTGACATTGAGTGCAAACCGAAGGAGCTGGGCGACCCAGCTGATTGTTGTAATCAGCTGCTTCAGCGCACAGCGGGTCGATCTTACGATTGATTCGATTACGAGCCGGGGCAAGAGTAAGAGAACGGGAAGATGAAATCGGCTTACGAACTGGCGATGGAGCGGCTGGCCAAGGCGTCGCCCACGCTTGTGCTCACGGATGAGCAGAAAACGCAGCTCGCGGAGATCGATTCCACTTACAAGGCGAAGATTGCCGAGAAAGAATTGTTTCTAAAGGATCAAATCCAGAAAGCGGAGGACGCGGGAAATTTCGAAGAGATCGAGAAGCTGGAGAAACAGCTTACTTTTGAAATCGCGCGTCTGCGACAAGATTGCGAGGCGAAGAAAGAAAAGCTGCGCGCTGGCTTCGCGACCAAATGAAATTGTAGGGCAAGCGTCCCGCTTGCCGTTCTTAATAAAATGGCAGGCGATGCGCCTGCCCTACAACGGCTTTTGTCGTTTTTAGATCGACAATCACACAGGCGTCGGCGGCGCCGCGGTCTCCACGCCGACGGCACGCTCTCCCCGCTTTGGCAGGTCCGGATCGAGGAAGCCGAGCATGTGCGCGCGATGAATCACGCGGACGCCTTCCTCTTTTTGCAGATCGGCAATTTGCCGGTGGAAATCTTCCATCTTCGTCCAGTGCACCTTCGGACGAAAATGATGCTCGGCGTGGTAACCATTATAGAAAAAGAGCCAGTTGTAGATTTTACCGTAGCTGCTCACGCCCCACGCGACCGGTTTATCAGGATTAGCGCCGTAATGCCGGTAATAACCATTCAGGTAACTGAAGCAGTGGCCGAGATAGAAAAACGGCAGGAAATAAAAAATGACGTAGCGCCAGTTAAAGAGAAACATGACGAAGAGCGTCGTCGCGAACGCCGCCAGCTCAATATTTCCCCACATCAATTCGCGCGCTCCGCGCTTGCGCAATTCCTTCCGGATCGCGCCCACGTCGTCGCGAAAAAAACTAAGGAAGACGTAGCTCCAGGGGTTCTCGGGCTCGCCGTCGTGGCCGTGTTTGTAAATCGAAATCCAATCGACGGTGTCGCCATTTTCATCCGGCCGGTCGGCGTTGCCTTTATGATGCTGCATGTGCACGGCGTCGTAATAGGTTTGCGAAAAACAGCACGCGACCGACTGGGCGATTCCAAAAAACCGATTAAGCAGGGGCGAGCGGAAGAATGGGTTGTGGATGAAGTTGTGTCCGACGCCGTTGATATTCGCATTTACCATCAATGAGTAAACGAAACCGAGAACGAGCATCACCCACAGCGGCAGATACGGGTAAAGGAAAAAAAGCGCGAAGAAATAAGCGAGATGAAGCAGACTCGCCAGAACTGGAATAGCGTCCCAACGCGTATGCGCGAATAATTTCGAATTCGTCGTGGGACGTTCTACCCGGATGGCGTCGGCGTTTGTCATGAGGGGGTTGTCGATCAAAGATTGTCGGCCAGCGTTACTTTTCGAAGAATTTCCATTACTTGGCAAGTGCGCACCGCAACTTGTTCATTGAATTGGAAATCCTGGCACATTCTTCGTTTGCCAATTTTCATCCAGAGCGCCTAGTGTAGCACCCTTAACGATGTTTGCCCGCCAGCCAGAATTGAAGGTCTTTAGCGGCTCGGCCAATCGCGAGCTGGCGGAGCGTATCTGCAAATACATCGGCGTCCCGCTTGGCCAGGCGACGATCAGCGCGTTCCCCGATACCGAAACGTACGTCAGAATCGAGGAAAATATTCGGGGCCACGATGTTTTCATTATTCAACCGACCTGCCCGCCAACCAACCAGCACTTGATGGAGCTGCTCATCATGGTGGATGCTGCTCGTCGCGCCAGCGCCGATCGGATAACGGCGGTGATTCCGTTTTTTGGTTACGCGCGGCAGGACCGCAAAGACCAGCCGCGCGTGCCAATCACGGCCAAGCTCGTCGCGAATTTACTGGCCGCTAGCGGTGTGAACCGCGTTCTGACAATGGACCTCCATGCCCAACAGGTGCAGGGCTTTTTCGACATTCCAGTCGATCACCTCTACTCGCTACCGGTCTTGATCAAATATTTGCGACAGCGCCTGACCGGAAAAACGGTGGTGGTTTCGCCGGACCTTGGCGGACTCAAAATGGCGTCCGCTTATGCCCAGGCTTTGAGCGCGAATCTCGCGATTGTGGCCAAGGAACGTCGCAGCGCCACGCAAACCGAAGCCCTCTACCTGATTGGCGAAGTGAAAGATCGCGACGTACTGCTGGTGGACGATCTTACCGAGACTGCCGGCACGCTTACGTCGGCGGCCGAGCTTTTGAAGAAACGCGGCGTCCTGAAGATTTATGCCGGCGTTTCCCATGCCGTCCTGGCCGATGTTGCGATATCGCGTTTGCAAAAATCGAAAATCGAGGAATTAATAACGACCAACAGCACGCCTGTGCGTTCGGTGGACGGATTTAAAACCACCGTGCTCTGCGTCTCCGAGCTTCTGGGCGAGGGCATGAAGCGGATTCATAATGATGAGTCCGTCTCATCGCTGTTCAACATCGACAACGAAACCAATGGCAAAACAAGTTAAACTGAAAGCCGAACAGCGGAGCGCCACGGGCCGATCCGCGGTGCGCAAATTGAAAGCGCGCGGTGTCGTCCCCGCAATTATTTACGGCGGAAAGGACAAACCGCAGCCGTTGCAGGTCTCTGCCCGCGACATCAACGCGATGCTGAGCCACGCCTCCGGTGAGAACATTCTCGTCGAGCTTGAAATCGCCGGCGAAAAATCGAATCGCACGGCGCTCGTCCAGGAAATTCAACATTCACCGGTAGGCGGCGCTGTTTTGCATATCGATTTTCATGCTGTCTCGATGGATCAAGCCATTCAAACCGATGTGCCGCTTGAGCCGAGCGGCGTCCCCGAGGGCGTGAAAACTTTCGGCGGCTTGCTCGAACAAAGTTTGCGTTCGCTGGCGATTGAATGTCTGCCGCGCGATTTGCCGGACCGGATAACTGTCGATGTATCCAAGCTTAACATCGGCGATTCGATTCACGTTCGCGATATTCAACTTCCGTCAGGAGTCGCCGCAAAAGTGCAGGTGGACCTCACGGCCTTTTCTGTCCTTGCGCCGGTGGTGGAAGAAGAACCGGTGGTGGCTGAGGCCGAAGCTGCGGCTGGGCCTGAAGTGATCAAGGAGAAGAAGGAAGAAGGCGAGGCCGCCGCCGCGGGACCTGGAGCGAAAGAAGGAGCTCCAAAAGAAAAGGCAGCTGCTCCGAAAGAAAAAGAGCAGAAGAAATAATCCATTTTGGATCCATTCGACTTCGCGCCACTTCGCTCAGGACAGGTTTTTGAATTTTCGATTTTGGATTGAGCGGATGTGGAAGAAAAAACTCCACAGATTCGCTTGATTGCGGGCTTGGGAAATCCCGGCCCGGAATACGCAGGCACGCGCCACAACGTCGGATTTCTCGTGGTCGATCGTCTGGCCGAAGAATTTGGGTCGACATGGGAAAGATCGACAAAATGGGACGCTGTCGTAACGAAATGCGACAAAGTGTTTTTGCTCAAGCCGATGAGCTTCATGAATCGAAGCGGTCATCCTCTTTTTGCGATCGCGCAATTTTACAAAATCGATCCCGCGGAAATTCTTGTCGTGCTCGATGATTTGGCCCTGCCACTCGGCCGGATTCGCATTCGTCCCGATGGCGGCACCGGAGGACACAACGGTCTCGAATCGATCATTGTGCAATTCGGCACGGAAGAGATACCGCGATTGCGCATCGGTATCGGCGCCGCGCCCCGCGACGGCGGGGTCGATTATGTCCTCAGCCGGTTTTTTGAAGAGGAAAAGCCGCTCGTTAGATCGGCAATCGACCGCGCCGCGGAAGCAGTGAAATGCGCGATTGACAACGGCCTCGTTTCCGCGATGAACACTTTCAACCAAGCTGAAGAATTATGAATAACCGTTATGAAGCCTTGCTCGTCCTCAATACGCAAGGCAGGGAAGAGACCGTTCACGACATCGTCGAGCGATTGGAGTCCGAGTTCAAAAAGGAAGGTGCCGAGGTTGAGCAGGTGCAAAAAATGGACAAGCGCCAGTTTTCCTATGTCGCCGGTGCACTCGATTCCGGATTTTACGTCAATTTTGTCTTCCACGCCGACCCACAACTAATCACGAAGCTGCGCTCGAAATTTGAGCTCGATCCCGAAGTTTATCGCCAGCATTACCAGCGGCTGCGCGCGAAAGCGGAGAAAAAGGAGCGGGTGCCGAAAAAGTTGGCGAGAGCTAAATAAGTTCGCTATAACCGGTCCATGGCCAGTTTCAACAAAGTCATCCTCCTCGGAAATCTCACGCGCGACCCGGAGGTGCGTTACACGCCGAAAGGCAGTGCGGTTTGCGATCTCGGTCTCGCGGTCAACCGCCAATACACGCTCGACAGCGGCGAAAAACGCGAAGAGGTCACCTATGTCGATGTCGTCTTGTGGGCGCGGCTTGCGGAGATCGCCGGCGAATATTTAAAAAAGGGACGACCGGTTTTCATCGAAGGCCGTTTGCAACTCGACACCTGGGACGACAAACAAAGCGGCCAGAAACGGAGCAAACTGCGCGTGATTGGCGAAACGATGCAATTGCTCGGCAGCCGCCCGCCCGGAACCGGCGCAGCTTCGGAGTCCGGAGAGCAAGATCGACAATCGCGTCCGAGCGCAAAATCGGCCGCACCGCCGCCAAAATCAGGCGCGCCGGCCGAGCCAGACGACGACGAGATTCCATTTTAGTTCGCAAATCCGGCACGGGTGCGATTAGGAGGTAGGGGCGATTGACCCCAATCCCCCCGCGGGCGGCTCGGTGAACCGCCCCTACCTAACCACATCGAATCATGAACTCCACCGAAGCTTGCATCGCGCTGAACATGCTGCCGACTGTTGGGCCGGTGCGGTTGCGGAAGTTGCTGGAGGTTTTCAAAGATCCACCGCGCATACTGGCCGCGAAGCGCAGCGAACTTCGCGTGGTCGAAGGGATTGGAAACGAAGTCGCCGACCAGATTTCAAATTGGGAATCGATTGTCGATCTTGCGGCGGAGCTAAAACGCGTCCGCGAGTTTGGGGCGAACGTTATCACCCAGGAATCGCCATCCTATCCAAAATCGCTGCGCGAAATTCACGCGCCGCCGATCGTACTTTACATTTGGGGTGAACTGGAGGAGCGCGATCATCACGCCATTGGGATAATCGGTGCGCGACGCACGACGCATTACGGCACGGAGTCGGCGAAAAAACTGGCCTATCAACTTGCCTACGCCGGTTTGACGGTCATCAGCGGTCTGGCGCGCGGCATCGATACGGCCGCGCACCAAGGCGCGTTGGCGGCGAAAGGACGAACTATTGCAGTGATCGGCTCGGGTTTGTCGAAGCTCTATCCGCCCGAGAATCGCGGCTTGGCCGACAAGATTCGTGACGGAAACGGCGCAATCGTTTCGGAATTTTCCATGGAAATCGAACCGGACCGTCAAACTTTTCCGATGCGCAACCGGATTATCGCTGGTTGGAGTCATGGCATTCTCGTTGTCGAAGCTGGGTTGAACAGCGGGGCGTTGATCACCGCGTCCCAGGCGCTCGAGCAAGGACGTTCGGTTTACGCGGTCCCCGGTCACATCAATGCGCCGAGCGCGATGGGATCGAATCGTCTTATTCAGCAAGGCGCGAAGCTGGTCATGGACGCGAGTGATGTTCTCGATGATCTGCAAATTCTTTTGCCGGAAACAAAGCCATCTCCGGAAGCGGCGGCACGTCCCTTGCCGCCGCTTACGGAGGACGAGCGCCGCGTTTACGCAGCGATTGATTCGACTGAAACGCCCATCGATCAGATCGCCGCCAAATGCGATTTGCCAAGCGCGATCGTCTCTTCTACTCTCCTCCGCCTCGAGCTAAAGCGGCTGGTGAAACAGTTGCCCGGAAAATACTTTGTAAAGTTGGGGTAAAGCTGACTTCGTTAGGCAAGGTTGCAGGCGCGTAACGTGCTCCGACTTGCAAAACGTCCGCATCTGCGGTTCGATTGCACGCTTCATGTCGAAATCACTGATCATTGCCGAAAAGCCGAGCGTGGCGCGCGACCTCGCTCACGCGCTGGGCAAGTTCAAGCACGGGGAGGATTTTTTCGAGAACGAGCAATACGTGATTTCATGGGCCGTAGGCCACGTCGTGGAACTTCAGATGCCGGAAGACATCGACAAGAAGAAATATGGGTTTTGGCGGCTCGAAACACTTCCCATTATCCCGAAGGAGTTTGAGCTTAAGCCAAGCGAGCACTCAAAGGATCGCTACAATATCCTGAAGAGGCTCATCGCTCGAAAAGATTTCGATCGGATCATTAACGCTTGCGACGCAGGGCGAGAAGGCGAGCTGATCTTCACGAACCTTTGCCGGCTCGCGAAAAACAAGCACCCGGTCAAACGTCTCTGGCTGCAATCGATGACGCCGCACGCCATTCGCGACGGTTTTCAAAATCTGCGGGACGGTTCGGAAATGGCCGGCCTGGCCGATGCCGCGCGTTCCCGCAGTGAAAGCGACTGGCTCATTGGCATCAACGGCACGCGCGCCATCACGAAACGAATGTTTGGCTCGCGCGGAAGGAACGTCGCTTCGGTCGGAAGGGTGCAAACACCAACTCTTGCGCTGGTTTACGCGCGCGAGTTGGAGATCCGGAATTTCAAGCTGCGCGGTTACTGGCGGGTCGCTGCGAAATTTGAAATCGCGAAGGGCGTTTACGAAGGCACATACCAGCGCGCCGACTTCAAGAAAAGCGGTGATGAAGACGACCGTATCGATCGCATTTGGGATCAGGCGGCGGCGGAAGCAATAGTTGCCGCGTGCCAGAGTCAACCAGTCGCGAAGGTTTCCGAAGAAAAGAAGGCCAGTTCGCAAATCGCGCCACGTTTGTATGACCTGACGACGCTGCAACGCGAGGCAAACAGCCGGTACAGTTTCTCCGCCAAGCGCACGCTGGACGTCGCGCAGGCGCTCTACGAAAAACATAAAATGCTGACCTATCCGCGCACGGACTCGCGCGCCCTGCCGGAGGATTATCTCGCGGTCGTCCGGCAGACTCTCGGGAATCTTTCCGGCGTGCTGCACGATCACGCGCAAAAAGCGCTTGAGAAAAATTGGGTGCGGTTCAACAAACGTATCTTCAACAACGCGCAAATCGACGATCACTTCGCCATTATCCCCACGACGTCGGAAGCAAAGAGCCTGGACGACGCAGAAGCGAAGATTTTCGACATGGTGGCTCGGCGTTTTGTGGCGGCATTTTATCCAGCCGCGGAATTCGACGTGACCACGCGCCTGAGCAAAGTCGCCGCGCATAGGTTTAAAACCGAAGGCAAAGTCATGACCTCACCCGGCTGGCTGGAAGTTTATGGAAAGGCCGCGGCCGATGAGGACTCTTCGCCAGGCAAAGCGCTCCCGGCGTTAAGTGCGGTGGATAACGCCCAGGCAAAAACGCTTGACGCCGCCGTGCACGGCGAGACGACGAAACCGCCGCCGCGTTACACCGAAGCGACGTTACTCTTCGCGATGGAGACGGCAGGAAAATTGGTCGAGGACGAAGAGTTGGCCGAAGCAATGAAGGAGCGCGGACTGGGCACGCCGGCGACGCGCGCAGACACAATCGATGGATTGATTCGCCAAAAGTACATGGATCGCCGACAGCGTGAACTGGTGCCGACCGCGAAGGCGGAGCAACTCATTCAGTTCCTGACCGCGGTGAAAGCGACCGACATTACGAGTCCTGCTATGACAGGTGAATGGGCATATCAATTACGCCTAATGGAGCAGGGGAAATTTCCGCGCGAGAAATTCATGGCCGAAATCGTCGAGGAGACGAAAGGAATTGTAGAGCGCGTGAAAGGATTCGAGGAAGACGATTCCGTCGCTCGTATCACGAATATTATTTCACCCACCGATGGCAAGCCGCTGCGCGAGACATTGCGCGGATACAAATCACAAGATGGTGAGTTGATGATCTACAAGGTCATTGGCGGTCGCAAAATGGAGGAGTCCGAGGTGCGCGAGTTGGTCGAGAAAGGCGTCGTCGGTCCGCTCAACGGTTTCATTTCGGCCAAAACCCGCGCCAGCTTCGCCGCTACGCTCAAGCTCGTGAAAGACGAGAAAAAGGGAAAGTGGAAAGCCGAATACGATTTTGGCGACAAGATCGATCTCGGTTCGGTCGAGCCGTTCTGGACCGATCCGGCGACGGGCGCCGAATTGTGCGAAGTCGGCTCGAGCTACGTGCTGCGCGAACGCGAGAATGGGGAATGGAAGCAAGTGTTCCGCGTTCCTCGTCTCATGTGTAAAAAAGAGGTCTCACGCGAGCAAGCCGTGCAGCTCGTCGAAAAGGGCAAGACGGATTTGATCAAGGGTTTCATTTCGAAAAGGGGTCGACCGTTCGATGCGTTCCTTTTGCGCAACGGTGCGAAAATTCGTTGGGAGTTTCCGCCCCGCGCGCCGAAAACCGGAAAGGATGGCAAGCCCGTCGAACGCAAAGCGCGGGCCAAAGTCGATCTTTCCAAGGCCAAAGTAATCGGCGAAAGCAAAGTGCACAGCGGCGAACTGGTCGAAATGAACGACGCCTATTACGTCCGCAAGCCAGATCAGGACAATCGACCCGTCTTCAAGTTGGCGAAGCAACTTTGCGCGCACAACGTCACGCCGGATGAAGTGAAGGAACTGCTCTTCGAAGGAAAATCGCCGCTCATCGAGAATTTCGTTTCCAAGCGTGGCAACAAATTCGCGGCCTACCTCACGCTCTCAGCGAAGAAAGACAAAGTCGAGTTCGAGTTTCCTCCGCGTTGAACGTTTTTTTCGCGACGCACAAATTTTAATCTGTCGATCCAATCGCAGCTCAATTCGAAATCGACAATTTCATTCAGCTACGAAGTCTGTGGGGGGAAGGCGTTGCCCTCCCGATCGGGAAGCTAACAACGTCCCATACAGTTTTTTTCTTGGACCATTGAATCGAACAATCAAACCGCAAACATGCATTGACGCCACAATGCGTAGTGTGGTAGTTAGTGTCGTAACACTATGCGTTGCCCCAAGTGCGGGTCTCGTGATGATAAGGTCATCGATTCGCGCCAATCTCGGGATAGTTCCAGTATCCGCCGCCGCCGCGAATGCCTCAGTTGCGGCTATCGCTTTACCACTTACGAAGAAATCGAGCGCTCGGATCTACGTGTCGTGAAACGCGATCGCACGCATGAGCCGTTCGATCGGCGCAAGCTGGCCGGCAGTATCGCCAAGGCGTTTGAGAAACGCTCGACCAGCCTCGTCACGCTGGAACAGGTCGTGGACGACATCGTGCACGATCTTGAGACTGGCGGGCGGGAAGTGCAATCGGCGGACATCGGAGCGAAAGTGCTCGAGAAATTGCGCGGCATCGATGAAGTGGCTTATCTTCGTTACGCCTCGGTGCATCGGCGCTTTGAAGATGTCGATCAATTTGTCGATGCCATTCAGGCGCTGGGCCGGCGCGTGAAACCGGACACGAAACAGCGCGAATTATTTCCGCCGGAACAAGTCAATCATGGTCGCGTTTAAAGAAGAATTTCCATACCTTCGCTGCGATTCCGGGCAGCTTTTCGAGTTCAACCGTGATTGGCTGCATGCGGCGATCACGCGGGCGGCGGACCAGGCGGGCTATCCGAGCTGGTGGCTCACCGATCACGTGACCGAGAGCATCGCGTTTTACTTGCGCCTGCGAAATGACGAAAGCGTGGTCGCGTTTAGCCAACTTTCACAAACGGTGCGCTACGTCCTGAAAGTGATCGGTTACAAAGAGATCATTCCCTACTTCAGCCCAGCGCCACCGCCCATTTCCGTTTCATTGTTGGAGATTGCGCACGAAGCAGGCACGGGTTACGAACTCGCCTTTTTCGATTGCCTGGAAAAGCGAATCAATACGCTGGTCGAAACGGGCGTGGACAATTTGCAGCTTTGCTCGCTGCAAGCTTGCGTGAAACATTTGCGCGGCGTGAAAACGTGGACGCGCGCCTGCGATTCTTTGCGCGAGGAAATTGTCTGCTTCATTCGCGAGCGTCTGACATCGACCACAACCACGATTGAGCGGCTGAAATGTTCGCTGCGCTGATTAAGTGCCATGACGATCTTTGAAAAAATCATCGCACGTGAGATTCCGGCCAAGATCATTTGGGAAGACGACGACGCGATCGCGTTTCACGACGTCAATCCGCAGGCGCCGGTGCACGTGCTGATCGTTCCCAAAAAAGTGATCTCGCGTTTGGCCGGAGCAACCGAGGCCGAATGTGCGCTGCTCGGAAAACTTTTGCTGGTGGCGGGCGATCTTGCGAAAAAACTCGGCGTCGAGAAGAGCGGTTATCGAGTTGTGATCAACAGCGGCCCGGACGCAGGCGAAAGCGTTCCGCATTTGCATGTCCATTTGTTAGGCAAGCGCGCGCTCGCCTGGCCGCCCGGTTAATTGTGATCTTGCCGCGTCGTAGATCGACAATCGGCGAGCTCAAAATGTAATTGTTCGCTTTCTTTGCACCACTGTATAACCGACACACCATGCCGCCGACACTCGAAACTGTTCGCCCGATTGAACTGGCCGACGTCCAAGACGCGCGCATCCGAATCGCAAAGACGATCGTGCGCACACCGCTGATTCGTCTCGAACTCGGCCCAGATTTTCCCGACATCCGATTGAAGCTGGAAAATTTGCAACCGATCAATGCCTACAAATTGCGCGGCGCGGCCAATGCCATTGCCATGCTCTCCGAATCTGAGCGCAAGTACGGCGTGTGGACGATCAGTGCGGGAAATGCAGGGCAGGGCGTGGCTTACGCGGCGAGACAGGCGGGTGTGCCCTGCACCGTTGTTGTGATCGAGACGGCGCCGGAATCCAAGATCGACAGGATGCGGGCGCTGGGCGCAAAGCTCATTACGGTTCCGTACGATCTTGCCTGGAAGGCGCTCGAGGAGCGGTCGTATCCCGGGGCCGAAGGAACGTTTGTGCATCCGTTCGACGATCACAATTTCATCGCCGGTCATGGAACGATGGGCCTCGAGATTCTTGAAGACGCGCCTGAAACCGCAGCCATCATCGCCAGCATCGGCGGCGGCGGACTCATCACTGGCGTCGGCAGCGCAATCAAGGCGCTCAGGCCCGAGATCAAAATTTTTGGCGTCGAACCGGAGACGGCTGCGCCTGCTGCGCTTTCCTTCGCAAAGGGATCTCCGCAGGTGTTCAAGGATTTCAAGCAGTCGTTCGTGGATGGCGCCGGAGGTCAAAGCATGTTCCCGCGCATGTGGGAACGGATGAAACCGGTGGTGGACGATTACATCGTAGTCAGTTTGGACGAGACGAAGAAAGCGATGCGACTGATGGCGGAAAAAGTCCGAATCATTTCCGAAGGCGCAGGCGCTCTGCCAGTTGCCGCTGCGCTCACCGGAAAAGCCGGCAAAGGTCCGATCGTCGCGGTTGTCTCCGGCGGGAACATCGACATGAAGAAGTTTTGCGAACTGATCGGTGCTACCAGGTCCGCTTGAGCGGGTGCGCTTCGGTATTGAAGACCACTTTGTCGAAATCCAAAGTCCGCGGCGATGCGAAGAGCAGATAGAAATATTTGAAGGTCTCGGCCAGAACGAAGCTCTCCATTTCGTCGCGTTGTTGTTTGGTGATCACGTCGGTGAGCGCGGCATAGCCGGCGTCCGTGCGGCAATATTTAACGAAATCGTTAAAAATCTTCTCGCCCATCCGCCGGTACTGCGGATCGCGCGTGTAGTGATAGAGATGGTAGGTGGATTCAACAATCTCGGGTCGCAGATGATAGCTGCCGGCGATGACGCGCATCGTCTTGTAATCAAGGACTTCGGGTTCGATGCCATGCAGGTTCCACATCTTGAAGGATGAAGCTTGCAGTCGTCGCGCCCGCGCGAGATCGCCCGAAAGGACGAGCACCGCTGGGAAGAATGCGTCGAGCGCGCCGTAAGTAGGTGCTGTTCGCTTGCCTGTTTGCATATCGGCATGCCCGTACCACAGTTCGCCGCCGGCCTCGTCGGCAAGGTATTTATGAACAGCAGGAATGCTCGCGCTCCACATATCGCGGCAATCTTTATCACCGAACAATAGCCAGCATTTCCAAAGGTACTCGTAGTATGAATCGATGCCGCCGCTGATATGACTGTCGGTGTCCGTCCAAGCGCCGGTCTCGACGTTGATTGTCGATCCAACCAGACCGAGCGGCGAACGCCGTTTGTAGGTTTCGACCAAAGCGCGTTTTGCTTTCTCATAGAAAATGGGCTTGCCAGTCAGTTTGCTCAGCGTGCCAAACTCAAGTAGCAGCGTCCCCGTTTCCGCCGGATTTGTTACCGCGTCGCGTACCTCACCCGACCGAAGATTGACATCAACGTAAGGTAGTCCAGTCGGTGAATTGAAAACTGGGAGCAGTCGTTTTCCCAAATCTTCCGCCAGGTTCAGGAGACGTTTGTCGCTTGTCAGTTGATAGCTCGAGAGCAGCCCGCCGAGCAAACGTATCGTTATCTCGAAATTTTTGACGTAAATGTCGCAATCAAACGAAAGCTCGCTGACGATAAGTGACCGCGTCTTTGTCGCTTCGGCATCGAGATTCATCAGCAGGAGCGTGTCGAGCGCATCGACTGGCGTCATCAGAAGCGATTGTCCGTACCAATCGTGCGCCGTTTTGCTCAATGGCCGCAAAGCGTCGTGGCCCCACGCATAACGCTCGTAATTATTCCAGGCATGCAGAAACTCGGTCCGAACATGATCGGCCACTTGCCGCGCATGCTTTTCCTCGCGGGACCTGCTGCATCCTTGCACAGCGAACATGGCCAACGTTGCCAGCAATATCGTTGGCGTAATTGGAGCTCGCATTCGATTGGCGATTAACCTAACAATCTGCATCAAGGAGGTTCTGATGAATACCATGTCCATTTCTCGACGTAAATTTGCACAGTTGCTAGGCGCAGGCGCGGCCTGCGCCGTTGTTAAGCCCGCATTTTCTTTGGCAGTTGAGCCGGCGGCAAGATCGACAACTACCGGCGTTGTCCGCTTGAGCTCCAATGAAAATCCGTACGGGCCTTCGCCGAAGGCGCTCAAAGCAATGACGGACTCGTTCGGTTTGTCGTGTCGCTATCCTGACGAACAGAACGATTTGCTGATCGATGCGCTGGCAAAACTCAACGGCGTTAATCACGATCAAATCCTGCTCGGCGACGGCTCGAGCGAGATTCTCCAACTGTGCGCGGACACGTTCACTGGACTCACGCGAGGTAAACTAGTGGCAGCCGATCCGACTTTTGAAGCGATCCTCAATAACGCGGCAATCAATGGCGCCGAGGTCGTGAAGGTTCCGCTTACTTCAAGTTTCAGTCATGATCTCCCAAAGATGTCGGCCGTTGCCAAGCAAGGGCTCATTTACATCTGCAATCCGAACAATCCCACGGCCAGCATCACGCCGAAGAACGAATTACGCGAGTTCATCGCGAAAGCTCCGCGCCAGACGATGATTCTGGTGGACGAAGCGTACTTCCACTATGCCGACAGTCCCGACTACGAAAGCGTGATTCCGCTGATCAAGGATCATCCAAACCTGATCGTCGCGCGCACGTTCTCAAAAATTTACGGCATGGCCGGATTGCGCTGCGGCTATTGCATCGCGCAAAAGGAAACAGTCGAGCTAATGCGTCCGCATCAAATGTGGGACAGCGTTAACATCATGGCCCTGGTGGCGGCGATCACGAACCTGAACGACCCGGATCAGGTTCCAAATGGCAAGCGTCTGACTAGCGAAGCGAAAGCATTCGTGACCGGCGAGCTCGACAAGATCGGTTACAAACAAATTCCCTCGCAAGCCAACTTCATCATGTTCGATGTGAAACGTCCGGTGCTGCCGCTCATTCAGGCAATGAAGCAGCGCAACGTCCACGTTGGCCGATTGTTCCCGGCACTGCCAAACCACATGCGTGTCACCATCGGCAAGAAAGCCGAGATGGAAGCTTTTCTGTCAGCATTTCGCCAAGTTGCAGTCTGACATCGCGCTGTAAATGACTGGTAGGGGGACGGTTCTCCGAGTCGTCCGTTAAATTCGTCGGACGCGTTGGAAACGCGGGACTACGTTACTCTTTCACGATTACCGGCGTGCCTTCTTCGGCGTTTTCAAAAAACGGTCTGGCGAATTGCTCGGGCAAACGGATACAGCCGTGTGACGCGCGAAACGGCGGCACGTAGCCAGCGTGCATTCCGTAGCCGCCGCGAAACCGTATGAAGTAGGGCATCCGGGCGCCGTCGAAGTGCGATCCGCGCGGCTGGGTGTCTTTGCGCACGTCGATATTTGATCTAACCACGTCGCCATAATCATCGACGTAGTCACCGAACTCGCTCGAGACATGATTTCTGTCCTTCTGCAGAACGCTGTAACTACCCGGTGGCGTGGAAAATCCTGGTTTGCCCGTGGATATGGTTGATTCACCCACCAGATGTTTGCCTTTGTAGAAATAGGCACGTTGCTCGCTGAGGTGAACGACAATTTTTGGTGCACCCGAAAGGCCGGCGCCGTTCCAATAACCACTCGGGATATTCGACGGGTAACCGGCCCCGAGCGGCTGTCGCATATAGGGTGGAACTTCTTCACAGCTGGAGCACAAAATAATAATTGCCGCGCCATTTAAGAGCTGGATGAAGCGTCGCACATTCACAGAGCGGCGGAGCGTATTATGGCTTGATGGAAGCATCAACTTAAATGTCGTTCTTAAGCGTCGTCTTGGCCGTTTCCCATATGCAAAGCGAACGCGATTGGTTTGACGCTGCGCAGAGAAGGAAATAGCCTGCGGCATGGCTAAACTTGCTGAGCCTCCACGACAATCGTCGCCGAGCGCCGCCACGCCCGCCGTGCAACCGCCGATCAATCTGAACAACTGGATCGAAGAGAACCGGGAAAAGTTCAAGCCGCCAGTGAGCAATCGCTATCTTTATGACGGGCGCGACTTTTTCGTCATGGTCATCAAGGGTCCGAACGCGCGAAACGATTTTCATCTCGTCGATTCGGAAGAATATTTTTACCAGCTCAAGGGCGACATCAAAGTGCGCATCCGCGAGGGGGATCGGATCGTCGATCATCTCGTCCGCGAAGGCGAGACGTTTTTCATCCCGCCGAATGTCCCGCATGCTCCAGTCCGCCCGCCGGATACGCTTGGCGTAGTGGTCGAGCGCCGCCGCCCGCCTGGCGAAAGAGAACACGTCATTTTTTACTGCGACAATTGCGGGGCGCTGGTGGAAGACATTGATTTCGACTGCGGCGACATCGTTCAACACTTCAGCCAGGCGATGCTCGACTTCTGGAATGACGACGGACGGCGGACGTGCAAAAAGTGCGGCACGAAAGTTCCGAAGCCAGAACCGGTGAAGCCGTTCTGAGGCGGATCGGCCGCTCCGTCGGGCGATGTTAAATCTCCTCAGCTTACGCCGACATTATATCATCGAGCAAGGGACTGCTCGATTCACCTCATGAATACTCGCCATTTGAATACTGCCGGACCGGCTCGGTCATGAAGATCGACCTGCACACCCACATCCTGCCGCGCAATTGGCCTGACCTCGACGCGAGATACGGCTACGGCGGCTTCGTTAGGCTCGATCACTACAAAC
>WNFT01000974.1_pt1 | contig 24298 bp, 20 predicted proteins | sample 5400191 | NCBI WGS metagenome assembly WNFT01 (sample SAMN13153359, study PRJNA577476) | soil metagenome | isolation source: 80 cm saprolite under Madrone tree | place: USA:California | collected 2016-06-14 | reverse complement strand
GCAGACTGATCAGCACATCCGTCCATTCCAGAGGGACCGCTTGGATCCTCAGGCTCTTGACGATCTCAACCTCATCCTTATCGTCCGCGGTAACGAAGACTTTTGTCTTTTTCAGATCATCCGGCCGGGTGATAGCTTGCCGCGAGAAAATCTGAATCCAGCCGGCGTCCGCCCAGAAGAGCACGACGAAGCCTTTCTGTTCGAGGCGGCGCTCCATTTCACCAGCCATTTTCGTGCGCACGTAGTCTTCTTCGTCGAGCGAACGGTAGAGCATCGGAATTTTTTCAAGCGCACCGACCACCGGATCAATTTCAGACAAGCCACTGACGGACAACGTTGCTGCCTGGAGTTGTCCGATGCGCATGCGGCGCACGGAGTCGTCTTCGCTGCCCATGGCGCCGCCGCCGTAAATGGTGAGTGTGACGCCGCCGCCGGTTGCGTTCCTCCAGTCTTGTCCCATTTTTTCCAAAACCTGGTACTGCGAGGTTCCTTGCGGCAGAAGTGTGCCGAGCCGAATGCGCGTTTGCGCCGCGCTGGTGCTAGGGTTCAAGAGCCACAAGCACAAAGCCGCCGTCGCGAGAGCAATCGAGTTGAAATGCAATAATTGGTTTTTCATCGCGATTTTCCTTCCGTAACTGGATCCAGGAACAATTCGTCTTCACGCGAGAGCAGCCAGCGGGCGCGTCGTTGCATGATGAGATTGCTGAGCCGCCATTCGGGACGCGCATCGGGATCAATTTCGAGAGCCTTCTTGAGCAGAGAATCAAATTCGGTGCGGTTCTGCTTTTGGATGGACACCGTCTCGGCATAGGAAATAAAGGGAGAAGCGAGCTGGCCTGCGGAGAGCTGGATGGCCCGGTCAAAATGTTCCTTGCAGCGCACCGCAAAGTCACCCTTGGCGCCCTGGCGCGCGGATTCGTAGCTGATGAGGAATTGCTCGATAACTCCATGCTCAAATCCCGCGTCGAGCTCGTAAGCGCGGTCGATCAAGGATTCGACTTGAGGCTGTTCGGCGACGAGTTCCGGATGATCCTTGGAGAGCGAAAGGGCCGCTCCCCAGGAGACGGCGGTCCAATAGAGCAACGGAACATCAGCAACCCTTGCGGTGCGAACCGCCGATTTCGAGTTCTCATGTAAAGCCGCGGTGAAGCCCCGATGCTTCGCCTCCAGTCCGCGAAGGCCGTAATCCCGGGCGCGCAGGTACAGATTCCGTGCACGGGCGCGGAGCACCGCGGATTTTTCGACGTCCGCGCTTTCGATTTCCTCGGAGGGCTGCTGCACGTAAACGTAGGAGTACTGAGTAAAACCGCTAGCCGCAGCGAAGAGCAAACCACGATGCTTGGGACTCTCCGCCAGCAAACCTTCAATGAGCTTCAGGCTGAAAGGAACCGCTTGTCCGGCGAACTCCGGATCGTTGTCCGATGCGAAGGTGGTGCCGCTGTTGGCAAGAGAGTCGCCGAGCTTATTGATGGCAAACTTCCGAACGGAGCAGCCGTTGAGGCCAAACGCCAGAGCTAAAATGACAATAATGCGAAGGCTGGAGGAATAGCCATCCCCGCAGAAACTCTTCCTTCGAGCCCCTCTGTGAAGCAGCCGGTGTAGCCAGTAGCCGGCAAATTCCGCGACCACGATGGAGTCCACCAGCGTCGCCACGACTCCAACGAGCGTGACATGTAGGCGTTCGTACGTCAGGGGGTCTTCCTCTCGTTTTTCGCTATCCATGTGATGAACCTACGCAGTCTGGAAAGAGAGCTCAAGCGACAAGGAACGCCAAGGCGCCCAAAACGCAGGATGTCGCACAATGTCGCGGCCTAGTCCGGTTGGCGAATTGAAAACAAAGCTCTTACAGGAACAAACATACGGTGTCGCCCATCGCGAACTACGAATCGAGGGTGCAGGCAAGTCACTCTGGCAAGAGAAAGGGCGCTATGGCCTCCTCGACGACCACGGCGCCCTTCTTGAAGAATCTAACCGTTTGCTGGATAAGAAACTACTTTACTTCCCAGGTGTCGCCAGCGCGAAGAAGTTTGCCGAGGTCGCCCCGCCCGCGCTTGGCGATGACGTCCTTGACCTGCTGGTTCATCACATCTTCATAGCGCGGGAGGTCATCCCAGGCGCGAAAAACCCCGATGGGTGTAGGGAAACCCGGCCGGTGCTCCATGTGGGAGAGCAGGAAAGCGTAGGAAGGCCGTGGGTGGTGAGCGTCGTGCACCACGAGGTCGCTCTCGGTGATCCCGTTGCTGAGCTGGACGACTTCGATATCGCCATCCGATTTCCGGCGGATGCCCTTATCGCGGTTTTTGCCGAAGACCAGCGGCTTGCCGTGTTCTAGCTGCATCACGTGTTCGCTGCGCGCATCGCGCTCGGTCAAAGAGAACCACGCGCCGTCGTTGAAGATGTTGCAGTTCTGAAGGATCTCCACGAACGCGGACCCTTTGTGCGCCGCGGCATGTTTCAGCGTTTCTTTCAGTTGTCCCTGGAAGACGTCCACGGAGCGTGCCACAAAGGTTGCTTCCGCCCCGATTGCCAGTGAGATCGGATTGAAGGGGCGGTCCAATGACCCAAACGGCGTGGATTTTGTCTTTTTGTTGTACTCCGAAGTCGGGGAGTACTGGCCTTTCGTTAACCCGTAGATTTTATTGTTGAAGAGCAGAACCTTGACGCCGACATTCCGCCGCAACATATGAATGGTGTGATTCCCACCGATCGAAAGCGCGTCGCCATCGCCGGTGGCTACCCACACTTCCAAATCCGGGCGGATTGCTTTGATGCCTGTGGCCACCGCCGGGGCGCGGCCGTGAATCGTGTGGAAGCCAAAAGTGTTCATGTAATACGGGAAGCGGCTAGAGCAGCCGATCCCGGAAACAACCACGAAGTTTTCGCGCTTGATGCCCAGCTCGGGGAAAACGGACTGCACGGCGGAGAGAATCGCGTAGTCTCCGCATCCCGGGCACCAGCGCACTTCCTGGTCGGTTTGAAAGTCCTTTTTTGTCAGAGGCGGTGGCAGCGTCGCAGTGCCCATCGTCAATTCTCCCTAGAGTCCCAACATCTCTTCGATTTTCTGTTCCAGCTCCGCTTGCTTGAACGGCCTGCCCTGGATCTTGTTGAGGCCGACCGCATCTACGAGAAACTTTGCGCGCAGAACCCACAAGAGCTGGCCCATGTTCAGTTCCGGCACTAATATCTTCTTGTAGCGTTTGAAGACATCGCCCAAATTCGACGGAAGCGGATTCAGGTGCCGCAGGTGCAAATGGCCAATCCTGCGGCCCTTGGCGCGCTGTGCTTTTAACGCCGCCGTAATCGAGCCGGCGGTAGAGCCCCACGCGACGATCAGCAAATCGCCTTCGAGATCGCCTGCGGGAAGCACGTTGGGAATGTCCTGCGCGATCGCCGCGACCTTTGCCGCTCGAATGCGCACCATATTTTCGTGATTCAGCGGCTCATAGTTGATGTTTCCCGTGGGGTCCTGCTTCTCGAGGCCGCCGATGCGGTGCTCGAGACCGGGAGTTCCAGGAACCGCCCATGGCCGCGCTAGAGTTTGCGGGTCTCTCTTATATGGAAGGAATCCATTCGGATCGCTTGCGAATTTCACCGGGAAATCCGGAATATCGCTCAACTCCGGAATCCTCCACGGCTCGGCGCCGTTGGCAAGGTAGCCGTCCGAGAGAATTATGACCGGCACCATGTACTTGACCGCGATGCGGCTCGCTTCGATGGCGACCCAGAAACAATCTGCCGGAGTTGACGCTGCAAGCACGGGAATCGGCGCTTCCGAGTTGCGGCCAAATAACGCTTGCAACAGGTCGGCCTGCTCCGTCTTTGTTGGCAAACCTGTTGACGGGCCGCCGCGCTGGATGTCGCAAATAACCAGCGGAATCTCGACGGCCACCGCAAGTCCCATCGCCTCCGTCTTCAGCGCCATACCTGGCCCTGAAGTGGTCGTAATCGCCAGCGCGCCGGCGTACGCCGCGCCGATCGCAGACGTGACCGCGGCGATTTCATCCTCGGCCTGGAATGTCATCACGCCAAAATCTTTGTACTGCGAGAGTTCGTGCAGGATGTCTGAAGCCGGAGTAATGGGATAGCTGCCTTGAAAAAGAGTCAGTCCGGATTTCTGCGCCGCGGTTACAAATCCCAGCGCCAATGCCTGGTTTCCGCTCATGCTGCGGTAAAGTCCGGGGGTGAGCTGCGCCGGCGGAATCTCATAGCTGATCTGAAATGCTTCCGTCGCTTCGCAGTACGAATAGCCACCCTTCAACGCCAGCTTGTTTGCTTCCACAAGCAGCGGCTTGTTCTTGAACTTGTCCTCAATCCATCGGACCGTCGGCGCCATTGAACGGTTGTAGAGCCAGTAGCACATGCCGAGCGCGAAAAAGTTTTTGCAGCGGTCCATGGTCTTTGCGTCGAGGCCAAGATGCTCGAGCGAACGCCGCGTCAGCCGTTCCAGCTCCACGGAAAACAACCTGTATTTGTCGAGGGAATGATCCTCCAGCGGATTCGATGTCATTTGCGCTTTGCGCAGGTCGTTATCTTTGAAACTGTCGCTGTTGACGATCAGGATCCCGTTGGCTTTCAGGTCCGCAACATTCACTTTCAGCGCCGCGGGATTCATGGCGATTAGCACGTCGATCGCATCGCCCGGCGTATAAACCTCATTCGATGAGAAGTGCAATTGAAAGCCGCTGACGCCTGGAATCGTTCCTGCAGGAGCGCGAATTTCCGCCGGATAGTCGGGAAAAGTCGCAATGTCATTGCCGTATAGTGCGGCGGTATTTGTGAACTGGCTGCCGGTGATTTGCATGCCGTCGCCGGAGTCACCCGCAAAGCGGATCACCGCCTGATCGAGCACTTCGCGCTTGCTTTTTACTGGTGGAACCTCTGCGAGTGTAGACATTCTTCTCCCGAACCTCCGCTCATCAATGAACTCCCCCCTACCCCTTTGGGGAGTGCGGCTCCATCATTCCGGCTCAATTCATAAGGTTAGGCGGTGCGGTGGTAAGGATGGCTATTGATGTAGCCCGCCGGGAGCCGACACCCAGAGGATACCATACTGCAACGCGGGTGGTGCCGCGGGTGTCCACCGCTTGCGAATGTGTCTTAAACAAAAAGACTTAAGGATTCATTCCGGGTTTCTCCACCCCGCGGCATGAAATCACCTAATGTGTTACTCATAACTTAAATCCAAACGCGAGACGCTTGCGGTGATGATAGACATGCGGCCGTCGGACTGGAATTTGCTCCCCGTCAGCGTTGCGCTGTGGCCGTACCATGAATGCGCTTTAGTTCCGGCAGATCCTTGTCTGCCTTGCTCCACAGCTTCTCGGCGGTGGCAAACTGCTGGCGCGCCTTGTTGGTGTCGCCCGCATGCTCGGCCACCAGGCCAAGGGCGAAATACCCCCCCGCATAACTCGAGTTGTGCTTGACCAATTCGCGAGCGGTGGCTTCCGCCAGTTCCCAATCGCCGAGTTGGCGAGCCGTCTGCGCAATCGATTCAAGCTCGAACAGGGCGGCGCTCCACGCGTCCGGACCGGGCGCAGCCAGGATCAACTTCTCGATGTCTGCGGTCAGAGCTTCTCCCTCCTCCGTATTCTTCTCGCGAAGCAGAATCTCCGCTCTCAGCGCGCCGGGATACGGCAGCACTGCAAGAGATTGGGCCGGAAGAAGCTCTGTTTCCCTTTCAGCAAGGGTCAATTCATCCTTGGCGTCGTTCAAGCGGTCCATGGCCACCAGAGCTTGTCCTGCCAGCGTGTGTCCGGCGAGGCGCGCCATCGGCCATCGGCTGGCGACCAACTCTTGCGATGCCTTCAGCGCCTCCTCTGGCCGTCCGCGGTGCAGCAAGAACTCCGGCCAGGCTCGACGGTTATATTCCAGGAATTCTGTGTACGCCGGGAGCAAAAAAGTCTCGCGAAACAAAGCCTCGGCGGACTTCATTTGGCCCAGCGATTGATAGCTCAAAGCCAGCAACTGCAGGTTGTGGCCATGGTGCCAGTCATAGCGAGCCGGGATGTTTTCCGCTCGGTAGTAGTTTTCTTCCAGCTCTTTGGTTTTGAGGAACTCCTGGATCGCCTCCTCGGTGCGTCCCACCCGCAGGAGTTCATGCCCACGCATGTGGTGCGCATGGGGAATCGCGGGCGCCATCCGCAAGTAGGTCTCGGTTTCGCTGAGCGCTTCCTTCGTCCTGCCTGCATTTTCCAAAGAATGCGCATAGTAATGGTGAGCCGCAGTGTTGCCTGGCGCCAGCGCAATGGCGGTCCTGTAAAACGCCAGCGTATCCACTCCACCGGCTTGCCCGTGGACAAAGGGGGAACCTTCATCCGCAAAGCCCCGCTGGAGCCACAACCATGGATCGTTCGGGTCTTGTTTCAGCGCATCTTTCAGAGCCTGCCTGTAGGCCACGTACTTATCCGGCAGTCCGCTGTCCTCCAGGTAATCAAGTTCCCGTGCGCGGATCGCAATCCACAATCGCTCCCTTTCGCCTAGTTTTTTCTCGAGTGCCTGAGCCCTCAGGAAGGCCGCGCGCGCCGTCGACACGTCTTGCAGCCCAATATACGCGTCCGTCAGTCCCAGAAACGCCATGGCAAGGTTTGGGTCCAGGCGCAGTGCCTGGTGAAACGAGCGCACGGCTTCGATCCATACGAAGGAATGCAAGTATGCTAGGCCTTGATCGTAGAACGCCTGTGCTTCAGAGGAGGAAGTACTTACCTTCTCGTGGACCGTACCAATTCCCGAACGGAGAGGAACCGGGCGTTCCAGAATCTCCCGCGGTACCGGACCGCCCTGATGTGCTTGGTGACTCGCCTCTTGCCCAAACATGGGCACGGAATCCACATTCAAGACAAACACCACTACCAATAGGAGCCAAATCACTCGGCGCAATTCCTCACCTCTTCTTCGAATCTCGCGTGTAAGGTCTTCACCTTACAGCTACCTCTGGCCTTCAGACTTCCGTGATCTCCACGGAACGAACATAATATCCAGAATCCAGCTTTCGGGCCTGAACTAACGGATCTTTTGCCGCGAGACGGATGGAATACGTTCCCGGCGTCTTTGGTGACCAGGCATGCGACCATAGAGTCCAGGGATCGTTTTTGACCTGGCTAAAGTTGTCCACACGAGCGTAGTCCTCGTCGGGATTAAAGCGAATTTCCAATTCCTTTACAGGCCGAGTCCCGCCCCACGCAATCCCCGTCACACGGTACCTGATTTTCTCCTCAACGAGCCACTTTTCGACGCGGATGGGCATGGCCGCCTGATCGATCACTGCCGGCAGAAAGTCCTTCGCCAATCGAGGCGTGCCCTTCTGAAGCGTTCTTGCGGCGTACTCTTGCATCTGAGAAGTCGCTTCCGCCTTGTCGTCCAGAAACGTAATGCTATCCACCCACTTGATGCAGGTGCACCCATACCACCCGGGGACGACCAGGCGAACCGGAGCACCGTGGTCCTTGGTCAGCGGCTGGCCGTTCATCTCGGTAGCCAGGAACGCCCCCGCATCCTTCAGTTCCTCCGGCGTGAATATCCAGCTGGCGCCGGGGATGGAAGTGGCGGATGCGGCCACGTACTGATCGAAACCGGAAATCAGGACACGGGTCGCCTCCGGCTTGACCTTCGCGTTGTCCAGGATCTCGGATAACCGCACTCCGGCCCAATTCCCAACGCTGATCATTCCAAAGCGCGCCTGCCGTACGTTGCCTGCGCACTCCATCAGATGCAAACCCATGGATTTCGCTGCTCTCCTTAGATCTGCAATCGAGAGTCGTGACCGTTGCCCTGCCAGACCATCTACGCTGACCTGCCACGATTTCGCCTCCGGGAGAATCTCGGAAGCTCGCGTGCGAATGTAGAATTCGGCCGTTGGTGTAGCGATATCCGAGGCTTTCAGCGTGGAAAGGTTGGTGTACAGCCGGCCATCGAGCTCGGTCCCGAAGGCCGTGTCCATCTGAACCAGCCTCTCGTCGGCGAAATCCACCAAACCTAGTAGTTTGCCGTCCGCGAAGGCTCCGTTTTCTTGTTTGAGACTTGGTTTAGTCCACGCGAGTCCGTCGAAGCCGGCGAGCAACGCACCCCCGCAGATCAGCCCACCCCTGAGCAAGGCTCTCCGTGTCACCTTCTCCTTTGGCTCGGCGTCCACACTGTTCCTAGTACTTCTATGCTCCGCAAGTATCCTGCAATTATATGCAATTGTAATCGATGCGGCAGGTCATTCTACACGAGAGAAGGGCTACACTCGCTTCCGTCAGACCGCTTGAGGTCTATTTCCCGGAACTTTCTTCGTTATTCATGATTCAGTTCGCATTGATTTGCCGTCCATCTCCGCCTATCTATATTCCTTCTCAACGGATTTATAAATTTACTCTTGACAAAGACACGGTTTCGTATTTGAATGCCCATCAATGGGCGTGTTGTACGTCACTGATGACCATGTCGGGCGTCACAATGAACCGTGATGGTGGTCACGTTGACTCCGAAGTCGTGGTGGTGGTGAATTAGTTCCCTTGCGACATTTGAGTTCGAGGATTGCCGCTGAGGCTGAGTCAAATAAGCTTTAGTTCAGGGGGTGTTTGTGCGAGTGCGAAATTTCTTCATTCTTTTTGCCGCTTTCCTCATTCTTGCGGGTAGTGGAGCGTCTTTGGCGCAGACCGTGGCGGGCGTCATCACCGGCACGATCACTGACCCCAGCGGCGCTGTCGTACCCAATGCCACCGTAACCATCACCAACGCCGGCACCAACGCCTCTCAATCGGCCACGACAGGGTCGGACGGTTCTTACCGCTTCTCTCTTGTCCCTCCCGGGACCTATACCCTTGACGTTAAGGCGGCTAACTTTGCTGAAGTTCGCGCGAGCGGATTGGTCGTGGAGGCCAGCCAAACGGTTCCTTTCTCTGTCAAACTAGAATTGGCCAAAGCCTCGGCGATTATCGAAGTAACCTCACAGGCCCCGCTCGTGCAGACAGCCACTTCGGATCTCGCAACCCAAATCGACCGCGAAACCATCCTGAATGCCCCCTTGGCGGACCGCGACGTTTTTTCCACGCTTCCCTTTCTCGCGCCGTCCGTGATGCCAGGTCTGAATATGAACCCGGCCTCAGGGGGTGCCAGGGAATCCGGCACAGCCTACCTGCTCAATGGAGGAGATGATAACGATAACTTTAGCGAGGGCGCGATCAACATCCATCCCCCACTGGAATCTGTGCAGGACTTTTCCATCAAGACCAACAGCATGACCGCCGAATACGGTCGCGGGGCCGGCGCTGTTGTCACTGCGAACCAGGTCTCCGGCACGAATAAGATTCATGGCGCACTCTACGAGTTCAACCGCAATGCCACGCTGAACTCGAATAGCTTTTTCTATAGCCGCGACTACTTCAACAGCATAGGAACTTCCAATCCACTCCCCAAGAAGCCAAAATACATTCGCAATCAGTTTGGCGGCATCATCTCGGGTCCCATTCGCAAGGACAAAACGTTTTTCTCCTTTGCTTACGACCGGTTCAAGATTCTGGCAGGGGCAACATCTGCAAACAATTTTGTTCCTACCACTGCTGGGCTCGCAAACGTTACGACAAATGCCAGCCCCATAGCCAAACAGGTTCTTGCAGCGTTCCCTCCCGTCACGTCCGATACGGCGTGCCCTGGGAATCCGCGATGGACGGACGCGCTTGGGGTTGACCGCGGGCCGCAAACAGGAGCCGGCACAAATTTTAATGACGGCCTTCCAAACGCAGTTGGATGCCTATCGTTCTTTGATCCGCAAACGGACACGAATGACATTTATTATGGGCGGGTGGACCACAACTTCAGCTCGAAGGACCGCATCAGTGTCAGCGTTAACATCTTCCGCGAATCCTTTGTGGATAAATTCGGCGGCGCTCCCCTCAACACAGGTGGAGCAACGGCTGGGGTGACTAACAACCACTTTCACAACATTTCGCTGAATGAAACCCATATCTTTAATCCTCGTGTGCTGAACGAACTAACCATCGCCCATAACCGGCACTTTAACGTCTTTATCGAAGGGGACGGGAAAACTACGGTACCGAATATCCTGGTGGACAATGTTTCGCAAGGGGGCCGAGGTTATTTCCTTGGCGGTCCCTTTGAAGGCGGTCAGGTTCAGGGATTCACTCAAGACCGCTGGGGGCTCACCGACGGTTTGACTTGGTCGGTGGGACGCCACTCGGTTAAGTTCGGCGGGGGCGCCCAGTATGGCATCCTCTACCGCAACTGGGACCTTGGGCTGCCCGGCCAGTACGAATTTGGAAATCTCGACACCGTGACAGGAAACTGCGCGACGAGTTGTACACAGGTTACGCCCGCTTCGGACGGGACCCTGAACACGACCGACGGCACTATTAGCGGTGTTAATTCTTCCACTGTGCCTAGTAATTTTACAAACGATTATCCCTATTTCCAGGAGACCTCTATTGATCCGGCCACTGGTGCCAAGGCAAGCGCTTATCGCCACTACACCTATCACGACTACTATGGATTCGTTCAAGATGACTGGAAAGTTTCCTCGCACTTGACACTGAACCTCGGGGTTCGCTGGGACCGTTATGGGGCTCCAAGCGAAGCTCACAACATCATGGCCCAATTCACGAATATGAACTGCGACCTCTTCGACCGCACCTGTCTTCACAACTTGCGAGTGGGTTCGGTCGGCCGGATGTGGAAGACGTACAACAAAGACTTCGCTCCTCGCGTCGGCTTCGCTTGGGATGTGATGGGCAATGGAAAGATGGCCGTCCGTGGTGGCTTTGGTATTTACTACGACCGCATCTTCGACAACATCTGGTCGAATGGTGCATGGAACCCGCCGTTCTATGCGCTGCTTGACTTCAATGCGTCTTGTTCGGATGCCATCTTCTACTCCAATCCAGCGTCCATCGGCGGGGCGTACGACCCCACCAATCCAATTCCGCACCCCGGGAAGCGCGTTTCTGTCCGCACCATGGACACGCGCATGAGGGACTCTTCCGGCCAGAACTTTTTCCTGGGCGTGGAACGCCAGGTTTTTGGAGGTTTGCTGCTGCGGGCAAATTACCAGGGGTCCATGGGCCGCCACTTGCCGATGCTTGAGAACCTCAATCGGACGGACGGGCAGGCGTATAACCTCAGTTTCGATAATACGACGACTCCCCCCACACCCATCCCCCTGACCAACCGCCGGCCCAACTCGCTCTATACCGGCTTCAACTATCGCTCGAACAGCGTCAGCTCCAACTACAATTCGCTTGTAGTCGAGGCTCAAAAGCGCATGGGGCACGGCTTGCAGTTCCAGACCGGATACACTTATTCCAAATTGCTTGATGTAAACTCCGATTTGTTCGCGGGATGCTCCACCATCGGCGGCCAGACCGCACCCTACTACTACATCTCAAATACTTTGCCAAAGCTTTCTTATGGCCGCGCTGCGTATGACCACAAGAGTGCGTACAAATTCAGTGTGACCTATGAAATGCCCTTCTTGAAAAGTGAAAAGGGTTTGGTCGGTCACGCCCTCGGTGGCTGGTCGCTCGGAAGCTTCATGCAGTTGTACTCCGGCCACCCCGTCGATGTGTATAACGGCAGGTCGAGGTTCGCTGCCCAGACCTGTAACGACGCAGATTGCACCACGAATCTGGAAACCTTTTACCTCGATCAAAATGGCATTCCCTTTAACATCGGCGGTGATTACAATCTTGAAAATGTCCTCAACGATCATCCTGTGTTTACCGGTTCAAGCCTAGGCTCTGTCTATAGCGGGAAGAGCCCGGCCGATGGGATATTCAAGGACATCAACAAGATTGGTTGTGGCTTCCCGGGAGCTGTAGCTGCGGGAGTACCCCAGGCTGCAATTGACCTTTGCAATACCACATATGGTGTCGGCACGCCTAATTCGCTCTTTGCCAATCCGGCGTATCCAGGCGGGGCAACACCTTACACGCGCTTTGGCACCTTGGGCCGAAATGTTTTCGTTGGCCCAAAATTCGTGCAACTGGATCTGGGCCTAAGCAAGAGCTTCAAGCTGACGGAAACCATGAAGCTCGATTTCCGTGCGCAAGGGCAGAACATCCTCAACCATCCCAACTTCGATTGTATTGATTCTAACTTGGACAGTGCTACCTTTGGACAAGCGCAGTGTCAGACCCCGTTCGGCCTCGGAGCGCCGGTTTCGCGCGTAATGTCGCTCGGCTTGCGGCTGGCGTTCTAACTCGCGGCTGGTCGCCAAGTAATCGACCAGCAGGCATTCAAATCTGAAACCTTCTTCCCGGTCTCTGGAGCGAAAGCTCCCGAGACCGGTTTTCGTTTCGTCTAGCAGATTACTGAAATTGTAGAACTGTCGTTCTGAGGGCATCCGAAAAAGATGCCCGACCGAAGATTCCGGCTCCTGCCGGAAAGAATCTCAACTTCAACTATTTCAGACACTTGGTGGTTGGACCAGCTTCAAACCAGTCTGGAGAGGTGCCGCTAGCACGGTTCGGGCCTATTTGGCCGGATGGCCTTCCTGCAGGTGTATCGCGTCCCTCGCGGTGCTTCGTGGTTGACGATCCGGAGCAAGCCCGGTCGACTCTCGAACCACAAATTCCGGCTCGATGGCAATCTCTTCGACGTATTCGCCGCGCTCTTCGATCTGATCGACCACCGTTTGTGCCGCGATTTGCCCCATCTTCGCAAGTGGCTGCCTCACCGTCGTCAGTCCGGGATTCGCGAACGCCGCCCCTGGAATGTCATCAAAGCCGACGATGGAAACTTCTTCCGGCAGACGCAGGCCCGCTTCGCGGAACGCCCAAATGGAACCAATCGCGGATATATCGTTGTACGCAAAGAGGGCAGTGAAAGGCACCTTGCGTGCCAGCAGTTGTTTGGCGGCAGGATATCCAATCGCGGGTGTGGAATCATCTCCCTCCAATTGAACGGTCAGCTCAGGCCGCACGCTGATGCCAAGCTGCTCGGCGACCTCGCAGATCGCGCTCCACCTCACGGCGGAGTCCGAACTGGTGACCTGTCCCTTGATGAACGCGATTTCTTCGTGGCCGAGATCTTTCAAGTGCTCGAGCGCCAGCTTTGCGGCGCGCTCGTGATCCAGGACGATGTTGGTCAATCCATCGACACGCTCGTGCCCTGCGACCGCCACGGTCGGTAAACCCAGCTGTTCCTTCAAGGACGTGTCGATGGTGATGATGCCTTCCACACCGCGCGCTAGTAGCAGTTGCGCATGCGCTTGCAACAGCTTTGGATCATGCCGGTGGATTACCGTAAGAAAGAAATAATTATTCTTTCTCAGGTATTCCTCGATGCCCCCGATCACCATGGCGCTGTACACATCGCCAATCTCTTCGGCGATCACTCCGATCGTGTAGGTTCTCCTCAGGCGCAGGGTGCGGGCAAAAAAGTTGGGCCGGTAATTCAGCGTTTGCGCCGCTTCGATAATCCGATTCTTTGTATGCTCGGGGATGGAGTGCGCCGCCGGGGAATTGTTGAGTGCCGCCGAGACCGTGCCGGGAGTCAGTCCCAGCTGTTCAGCGATAGTCTTCAGGGTGACTCTGTTCTCGCTGCGTCGACCCGGTTTCTTCCTCGGCGTTGGTTTCATCTACAGAATCCTTCAAGTCCCTTCCAAAATTGGAATTTGAGAGCTGGTGCGCCCAAGCTGCGTGTTGCGTGACCCACGGACCTCCGGACCGATACAGCTGAGACGCTTGCAGTGTATGGAATAACCTTATTCTAAGCAATTGAATAATTGATTCTTGGGACGTACAGGGCACGGCGGTCCCGAGGAATTCCCTTCACGAAACCGTCGTGCCAGTTTCACTTCGTATCCCACGCCGCAGGATGTATCGTTAGCAGAGAGCCCTCTGAGGGCCTTTTGAACCGTCATGCACAAGCTGCGCTTTTTGGTTTCCCTGACCACCAACGACAACGATTACCAAATCGAACAGGCGCAATCCGCCGAGCTCATGGCCCGCAAACTGGGCGTCGAAGTTCAGATCATCTATGCTGACAATGACGCTATCACTCAAAGCACTCAGATCCTGAAAGCCATCCAGTCTGCGGAAAATCTGCGGCCACAGGGCATCGTGTTCGAGCCTGTTGGAGGGACCGCTTTGCCGCAGGTCGCCCGCGCAGCCGCATCCGCCGGCATCGGATGGGCCGTGCTCAATCGCGATGCCAACTACATTCCCGAACTTCGCAGGTCTTCATCCGCTCCCGTATTCGCCGTGAGCTCCGACCATCTCGAAATTGGGCGCATCCAGGGCCGTCAATTTGGCGCTCTGCTTCCCCAGGGCGGCGCGATTCTCTATATCCAGGGACCGGCGGAAAATTCCGCGACCAAAGAACGCACCGCTGGAATGCAGGAAGCGAAACCGCGGAATATTCAATTCACCTTACTGAGAGCCCAGTGGACCGAGGAAAGCGCCCAGCGAGCCGTCCGCTCCTGGCTGAAATTGAGTACCTCGCAAAAAGCAGTCATTGACTTGGTCGGCGCTCAGGATGATTCCATGGCTCTTGGAGCGCGCAAAGCCTTTGAAGAATTGCCAATCGATTCCGATCGCGAGCGCTGGCTCAAGCTCCCCTTCACCGGTTGCGACGGTCTCCCTAAGACCGGCGCATCTTGGGTCCGCAGCGGCCTATTGGCCGCTACCGTCTTTGTTCCCCCCAATACTGGCCAAGCCATCGAGATGCTCTTCCAGGCCATCCAGAGCGGCCAACCCACTCCCGAGCGCGCTCTCACCGTTCCCGCTTCCATCCCCGCCTTGGAAAAATTGAAACCGTGCTAAGTTGCTGCCCGAGGTTCCGCGTGGAATCCCTAAAGGTGAAGGCCGAATCGAATCAGCATTTCGCGTCGGCCAACTCTAGTGACCGTCAAAGCCCGGCTGTCGAGATCCTGCATTACCCATTTTCGTTTCATCGCCACGTTCAGCAGCGCCGCGCCGACGGCCCCGCCGATATGCGGTCGCCGTTCGCTCCAGTCCACGCAGGGGTACGCGAAACGCCGTCGTAGCGCCCGAGTTGCCTCGATGTCAACACCAAGAGCTTTGAACGCGCGCAAGCCGCCTGGTGTGAGGTCGTAAGCGTTGTCAGCACCTGAGCCTCCCGACAGCCAGCCCAGCACACTGAAGCGGTCATGCAGCGACACACCCAGCCGGCCCGCGATGTGATCGTAGCAAGTCCGCGCGGCGCGCAGCGGGTTTGGCGTGTTTGGGAGGAATGCATCGCGAGCCCCGCCGGCCAGCACGCTCAAAGCTTCCAGCGCGGCAGCCACGTTGGCTCCTTCCAGGCTGTAGTAACGATGCTTTCCCTGGGCGAACAGCTTCACCAATCGCTGCGTCTTCAGCCGCTGCAGGTGCACGCTTGCGGTTGACGGGCTTACCTCAGCGACCATCGCCAGCTCCGTGCTCGTTCGTGCACGGCCGTCCGCCAGACAGTAGAGCATGCGGGCGCGTGCCGGCTCACCAATGGCCGCGGCAATGGCCGAGGCCGCCTCGTCGTGCGCGACATTCATACTTTGATGGTAGACGAAGCGTTCCTGTCAGGCAACTACTATGCTGCTGCGCATGCAACCAGCGGAGTCGTCAGCCGAGCCCATCACTCGCCGGGAAGCCATTAGAGGCATGGCGGCGACCGTTGCGGCGCTGACGCTTGACTGCTCTGCGTCCACAAGACCGGTCACCAGGGAGAAAGCAATGCCGATAACTTGCTTCATACGCTACCAGATCGATCCATTCCAGCGCGACGCGTTCAAGAAGTACGCCGAGAATTGGGGCCGCATCATTCCCCGGTGCGGTGGACACCTTGTCGGATATTTTCTTCCTTACGAAGGAACGAATGATATCGCCTGGGGGTTGATCGCCTTCGAGAGTCTAGCTGCATATGAGGCTTACCGGGCACGCCTGAGGGTGGATTCCGAAGCGCGTGAGAACTTCACAATGTCGCAAACAAAACGGTTCATTCTTCGTGAAGAAAGAAATTTCGTCGAAGTGGTCGATGGAACTTTCGGCGTCCCCGCTGCACTCCCCGCAGCGCCGTGAGCCCAGACATGTCGGCGACGCAAGCTGAAAAGGGGCGAACCTTTCGCGCGCTTCATGAGCGCGATGGCGCATTCATCATTCCCAATCCCTGGGACGTCGGTACTGCGCGCTGGCTTGCGCACTTGGGTTTTGAGGCGCTGGCCACCACCAGCATGGGCTACGCTTTCTCGATCGGTCGGCGCGACAACTCGCTTAATCGTCAAGAGACGTTGGCTCATGCCGCCACGATCGCGTCAGCCATAAATCTTCCTGTGAGCGCCGATCTTGAGAATGGCTTTGGAGATGTCCCCGAATTCGTTGCCGAAACCATCAGGCTCGCGGCGGTTGCCGGAGTTGTCGGCGGTTCCATAGAAGACGCAACCGGGCGCCAAGCTGATCCGATCTACGAGAGGGAGCACGCCGTTGATCGCGTCCGCGCGGCCGCAGGGGCGGCGCGTGCCCTTCCTTTTCCTTTCACCCTGACCGCCCGCGCGGAAAACTTCCTGCGCGGCCGGCCGGACCTCCGGGACACGATCAAGCGTCTTCAGGCTTATCAAGAAGCGGGCGCCGATGTTCTGTATGCGCCGGGTCTAACCAGTAGAGACGACATTGCCGCCGTTGTCAGCTCCGTGGATCGGCCCGTGAACGTCGTGATGGGTTTGCAAGGCGTTCCCCTGAGTCTCGCTGAGCTCTCCGCGATAGGAGTCAAGCGCGTCAGCGTGGGCAGCGCGCTTTGCCGCACCGCCCTTGACGCCTTTCTTCGCGGTGCCCGCGAAATGCGAGAGCATGGCACCTTTTCCTTCGCATCTGAAGCCGTGCGCCCGCTGGAGATAAACGCCACATTTGAGTCATGACGTGTTGGTCTATGCCCAAGCCCGCCAAACCGGTCGTTTATTTTGCAGCCTTCTTCGCTGCGTCTTCCTTCAGGAGTATTTGGATCTCGCCCTCAAAGGCGTTCTTTTCCACCATGCCAACGTGCGACGCGGCGATCTCACCGTTGCGGTCGATTAGCAACGTCATCGGCATCGAATCCACCCCGTAGAGCTTTGCCAAGTCTGGGTTGCCAACCACGACGGAGTAGCTAATGGGATGCTCTTTGAGGAATGGCTTCACCGATTTCCAACCGTCCTCATCCATCGAGACGCCGATCACGGAAAGCCCGCCATGCTTGTACTTACTCTGAAACTCCATGTACCAGGGGATTTCAACCTTGCAACCCGTGCACCACGTGGCCCAGAAATCAAGCAGGATTACCTTGCCTTTGAAGTGGGACAATGTGATCGAGGTGCCTCTCGAGTCACGAAGATTAAAGTCTGGAGCGATCTTCCTGGTATCGGGCGCGGTGATGGCAGTGGTCTGTCCAGCGGGCGATGCCAGCAACCCGGCCGTCAAGACAATTCCCAATGCGATTTCTGCGAACATCGGGCGTAACATCTGTATTGACCTCCTTTGAGCTCACCGCGCACTTGAAGTGCGACGTGCTATGGCCGATCTGCTTTCTCGGACGATCATTCCACCAATAACAATCATGATTGAACTGGTGAACTGGCGGACTAGGAAGGGCACCAGGTAGGCGTTCTGTAGCCAAGGCTCGGCCCAATGCAACAAGAACAACCCAGTTGACGCACCAAAGATCAGACAGAGGGTCGCCGCGGCGACCATCTCTCTCCCTTTGGCCACGACCGCGACAATGCAACCGATGAACAGCGATAGAAGGAGATGTCCTATCCAGATCCCACTGTTTAACCAGAGCAAGTAGGTTTGGGCTTGCGGCCAAGTGTAGTAAGGGGTGACATGGTGCCTACGAAAGTGAAGAACTCCCACGATTACCTGTTCCGGCAACCCAGCGCTAAACCATCTCAGCAAGTAGCCCATGACTACAGCACCAGCTATTGACCATGGAGCGACGCGGAATCCTGCGCCGGCCAGGTGTGCGATGGTTTTCACACTCTGCCGCCAATACCAGCGGCGCGCGGAGGCCAGTCCCGATTTTGACGCTAATTCTGAGAATTCCTCGAGGAGGTCCCCTGGGATTGATTCTGCTTGTTCGTGAGGAGTGACAAGCTCAATGAGCCAGGCAGCAATCAAGGGCGGTCGAGCATCGGGCGTTTGGCGCATCAGGAGTACCTCTCGAAAAGACGCAGACCCTCGGTCATGCTCCGGAGCGCGCGATGTGTGCGATTCACAGCCGCCACGCCCTTAGCCGAAACACGGAAGAAACGTTTCGATCGTCCGCCCCGTTCCGGCGTAGGATCGCCGAGCTCGGATTTGACGTATCCTTTCGCTTCCAGACGATCAAGCGTGGCATAGATGGCGCCGATCGATACGTCGCGGTTAATGCGACCTTCAATCTCTTGCCGGACCGTTACTCCATAGGCCCGATCACCAAGACGCAGAAGCGCCAGGATCACGACGTGCTCGAATTCTCCGAGATAATCCCGGCTGGCCATTAGGTATACAATATAGGATAAATTGGCTTTGTCAAGCACCGCAATAGATCGTGAGGCTTGTAGATGCGTTGCCGGTCTACCAGAGGCGGCGGACCGGCCCGCTGTGCGCTATGCGTTTTTCCTGTATCTCCCCAAGGGAAGTTCGGCTAAGAAGGCAAGCACTATCAGGAGAAGCACGACGTCCAAGAAAACGCCTGGACGCATCGGAATGACATGAAATTCGGCGAGCACGACATAGGCGGCCGCAAGCAGGAACAGCGGGCCGGTGATGTAGCAATGCACTCTCCCACATCGGGCGGCGTTCGCCAGACACGCGATGCCCATAATCAGGAAAGCTGGAATCCAAAGCCATGGCCGCGCTTTTGTCCATGAGGAGCCGACGATAACTGCGGCGATTGGCAGGCACCAGAGGAACAGGCTCATCCCCCCGCAGGTTAAATCTTTCGCTTGGCAGGACGCGGCCGACATTGGGGCACCCGCTTGTCTATTTTCCGTGCCGGGCCTCCTTCGATTGACCAAGTAGCTTTAGAACTTCAGTCACATACTTCCTCAACCATCCATCACGGTTGTTCCTTCAATGTTTTCTCCAGCGCCGGAGCAATTCGATACACTGGCCCGTTCCAAAATGCCGGCGTGGGTCCGTCTTTCCACTGCGAGTGAGGCACATAGAGTAAGGCCTCATCCCAATGGAACCCTTTCTCCACGCAACAGTCCGGCTCAAGCTGTCCCGGCTTCTGCTTCGCCATCCGAGCCAGCTCTTCCGCGACAAGATGCTTCGGATCCCAAAACTGCCGCGCTCGCCGGTCTGGAATCCGCGCCAGCGTGCTCCCGCTTGGCGGCCTCCAATCGGTTGCAAGGATGGGCTCCCAAACTACCAGCACGCGCAACTTTCGGTCTGGGTACCGTGCAAGCAGTTTTTCCGCTACGGAAGACCCCCGTAGACAACCTGGTCAAGTCGGGGACAGCAGCAACACCATCCGGGGAACACCGGCGTCACCGTCAAAGGCAGCAGAGAACTCGTGCAAATCTGCGTTCGAGAGCACCGCGAGAGGTTCCTGGCCTAGAGGCACCGCGGAAGGGCCCCAGAGATACACTACGGCCAAAATCAAAACGAGCCCTATCCCAGCGATAATGATTGCCCTCTTCTTCATTTCGAGAACCGATCCGCAATAACGGCGGCGATTTCCTGCGGAAAAAGAATCATCCCTACAACCACAACAACTGCAGCCCAAAGCAGCACATTCCCAATCCATCTGCCACGGACTCCGCACTGTTTGGCGCGATACTGCTGCCAGAATCCAAAGCCAAGCAACACCACTGAAAGTCCCAGGAGCCATGGACGTAGCGTCGTAAAGAAGGCGCTTGAAACGCCAGCTCCAAGAGCGGCGGCGAATCCCAATGGAAGACAACAACTAATCGTCGCAACGGAACTCAGGACCGCCCCCAGCGACGCCGAAATCCCCGTGCCTTGCTTCATGGTCTGTCCCCTCGCCTCGCTTCGATCACCGCGCGGTGAATCATTTCCACTGGCGGAAGACCAGCGGACTCCGATCCAGAATACAAACGGCAACTCAGCGCGAAGCTTTGTGCCTTCAGCGACTCTCCTGCAACGTCTCGCCCATTAATTCGGATCGTCGGAGAGCCGCGAAATTTAAGGTTGTTAGCCATTCCTTCGTCCCGAACGAGCACTTCATGGATTTCCGTCGCGACACCTTTCGCAGCCAGAATTTTCTTCACTAGCTTGACTGCCGCAGGATGTGACGGGCATTCCGCCACGTACAAGACTTCAACTTTCAATTTGTGCTCTCCGGTTTCCATGGGTTTCTTTCTCTCAAAATCGGACAATGCGCGGGCCGCTTGCGCAGTTCATTTTTGCAACTGCGCAGTGCCAATCGCAGTTCGTGTTCTAGCTTGTGCAGGTCGGCAAGTTTCCGCTGAACATCGGCCAGCTTTTCTTGCAGTCGGCGCCGCACCGGGGCGCATGGCTGCAAGCGATTCCCTCGCAGGCTCAATAGCCCCCGGATCTCGCTGAGTTTGAATCCCAGGCCCTGCACGCGGCGGACAAAAACCAGCGCCTCGACATCGTCTTCGCCGTAGGTCCGGAAGCCTCCCGGTGTACGGGGAGCCTGGTGAAGCAAACCGTTGCGTTCATAGAACCGAATTGCATCCACGCTGACCCCAATCTTTTTTGCCACGATGCCAATTTGCATTACCTGGCTCCTGCTTGGAAGCTACACTCTCGAGTATAGTCCAGAGTCAAGCCCTTTTTTTTCGCCCCCACATGCCCTGACCGTGCTCATCTCCTTCCGGTCTCTCTCCAAGAACTACAACCGCGCCAATCAACACGGCCGCATCTCCCCAGTCTGGAGCCTTGCGCGGAGGCCTGGAATTCTCCAGGTATTGCGGGGATTCTGAGAGTAAATGGCGCTTTACTTGTGGCATTAACTATGATTAATATTGTGGGTCGCTCATGGTTAATACTTGGGATTATCCCACTTAGTCCTAGAGCGATTGCATACAAGTCAAGAGAGCAGGCACCCCATCGTTTCGCGCGCTATTCTCCCAAGTCTTCTTCTGGTTGTCGCTGCGCTTTTATGCCCGGCGAAAGCACTGCCACAAGGTGAAACTACCAGCGCAATCGTTGGCCAGGTGACCGATGCCACCAACGCCGCTATTCCGGGTGCCACGGTAACAATCACTAATCGCGAAACCGGCCTTCAGCGCAGTGCCAAGACCGAAGAGCAAGGCCGCTTCAATTTCCCGCAGCTAAAACCTGGTCCTTACTCGGTCGCAGTAGAAGCGCAAGGCTTCGATCCCCAGCGGAATGACACGGTGTTTTCAGGTCTAGGACAGAAGCAGACTGTCAATTTCACACTGAAGGTCGCCGAATCCAAGCAGACGGTTGAGGTAAGCGGCGAGCCTTCATTCATCAATCCAGGAAACGCAAACACATCCACGAATCTGAATGCCCCGGCGCTGGAGAACCTTCCCAATCCCGGCGGCGACCTAACCTACCCTCTTCAGTTTGCCGCAGGAGCGCTTATTAACACGGCAGGCAGCGGCAATGATTTTGTTGGAGGAACGAATGGGTTTGGCAATGTGGAGTTCAATGGCCTGCCCGCTCTCTCGAACGGTTACATCGTCGATGGACTGGAAACAAACGACCCGCTGACCAATCTGAATAGCGGACTCTCGACGAACCTGGTCCTCGGATTGAATTCGATTTCGGAGGTGACAGTCAATACCCTTTCCTATGCCGTCGATCAAGGACGGTATGGAGCGTCCCAGGTCAACTACGTCACAAAGTCCGGTTCCAACCAGTTTCACGGGAACCTATATGAGATGTGGAATGGCTCGAAGCTCAATGCGGCTAACTATTTCACGAATGCCACCCCAGGCGGTCACAAACCGCACTCCACGGTAAACCACTTCGGAGGTAGTGTGGGCGGTCCGATTATTCACGACAAGCTGTTTTTCTTCTTCGATAGCGAGTGGGTTCGCATTGCACTACCCATCGTCACGGCCGCTACCGTACCAACTCAGGCATTTCAAAATTACGTGTTACAGCAACTCCAGACAGGCAAACCAGACCTCAACCATCCCGGCAACTATCTGGACCCGCCTTCTCCCCAATCGATACCCTTTTACAAGCAGTTGTTTTCTCTTTACGGAAATACCGGCGGCACGGCCGTGCAAATACTCGGGTGTCCGCTGGGTAACGGGGGCGACGGTTGCGAGAACAGGCAGAGCGTCTCGCACTCGAGTGATGATCACGAACAGGTTCAGACGGTTCGAATCGATTACAATATCAATGAAAAGAACACGACCTGGTATCGCTTTCAGACGGACAACGGACTTCAGGCTGCTTACACTGATCCCATCAACCCGTTGTTCAACGCTCTTTCCCCCCAGCCCCTTTACTCTTTTGCTGCGGGATATACGCGCGTTTTTTCGCAGAATCTGGTGAACTACTTCAATCCGGCGTTTTCCTGGTACGCGAGCTTATTCGGGCCCATCGATTTCGAGAAAACGCTGGCGGCGTTTCCGATCGTGCTGGAAGGCACGGGGCCGAATCCATTCTCAACGGTTGGGGGCCTGGATAACACCTGGGTACAGGGACGACGCGCCATGCGGTTTTTCATCAACGACAACCTCGCCTGGAGCCATGCTGCGCACGAACTTCGCTTTGGAACCAATACCCGGATTTTTCGCTTGAACGATTATGACTTCGGGCAGGGAACGGTTCCGACCGTGACTTACAACACCCTGGAGCAATACATTTATGGGACAGCGTCAACGGCAACGAAAACTTTCCCCACGTCTGCAAACGAACCCTTCAACTTCCTCAATCTCGATCTCTACGCGCAGGACACTTGGAAGGTGACCAGGAAATTGACTTGGACCTTCGGCTTACGAGACACATTGAATTCCAATCCGTTGAATCCACATCAACACATTGCCCGTTTGAGGGGCTCTTTCGATTCCATCACCCATGCTGTGAATCAGCCCTTGAACGCTGCCATCCAGCGCGGTCTCGGTAACGTGTTTTCTTCGACGCCCCTCGCGATCCTGCAGCCCAGAACAGCCATCGCGTGGCAGTTTGAACCGAGCTTCGTCCTTCGCGCTGGGTTCGGACTTTTCAGTGACATCCTGCCCGGCAGCATTGTTGATGTGGTTGGCGTCAATCCGCCCTACGTCCAAAGTTTCCAGGGCGGACTTCTTGGAACCGTGGGGGGCACAGGCATTACGCCGGGAGTGCCCAACAGTGCGATCGATGCGATCGAGACCGCCCATCAAGTGTTCAGTTCAGGATTTGCGCAGGGCCAGCTTTCCTGCGGGTCTGCACAAGCAAACCCTGCAACTTGTCTTCCTCCAGTCGCAATCACCGGGGTCCCGAATGGAAAGCTTCACGCGCCATACTTCATGGAGTGGAGTCTTGGCCTGGAACATCAGTTGGGAACCACCGGGAGCATCCGCGCGCAATACGTCGGGACCCGCGCTGTAAACCAGCCGTATCTAACGCAAGTGAACGGCTATCAAACCGTATGTGAGGGGTGCTTCGCGCCGTTTCCCTATGCCCACTCTGCTGATCCAAGATTCGGGGCCGTAACGCAATTTTCTACGGGTGCGAACAGTCATTACAACGGTTTGCAAATGACAGCGATGAAGCGTTTTGGAAACGGTTTCATGGGACAACTGAACTACACCTTGAGCCGTTGCATGGATACCGTCTCCAACGGCGGATTCCTCCAGTTCTCGGCCGGAGCTATCTTGTCCCCTTTACCCGGGGACTTAGCTCGGAACTATGGTCCCTGCGACTATGACATCCGGCACAATCTCAACGCTCAATACGTTTATCAATTGCCTGCCAAGTTCCGCTCCCGGTTTCTTGGGCATGCATTGAACGGCTGGCAACTGTCTGGAACCGTGTTTTGGCATAGTGGAATTCCCTTTTCTGTCTTGAGCACACCGTATTCAGCAAATGGAAACGGCATTGTGAACGGCAGTGGACCGCAATTCGCAAGCCTAATTCCCGGTGTCCCGCTCTATGAACACAATCCCGTTCAAGGTGTCACGCAATCTGGTACGGTGCAATGGCTCAATCCCGATGCCTTTGTCTCCACCGTGGACCCGAGCAACGGCGCATGCTTTGGTGGGGACAATCCCAAGAATTGCCAATTCGGCAAACTCGGCCGCAACGCTCTACGCGGCCCTCATTTTGCGTGGAGTGACTTCTACTTCACGAAGTGGTTTCCTTTGGCCGAGCGCGTGAAAATTCGCCTCGACGTTCAATTATTCAATTTATTCAACCATCCCAATTTTGGGCTTCCCAGCATGGTGTTTGCTGGCATCCCAGGAAAG